>ENA-OWNT01003025-OWNT01003025.1-seawater-metagenome-genome-assembly--contig:-NODE-3025-length-16460-cov-8.068669_pt1 | contig 16460 bp, 18 predicted proteins | sample MGYA00238136_ERZ651165 | MGnify/ENA primary metagenome ERZ651165 (study PRJEB26861, sample SAMN08777766) | seawater metagenome | isolation source: coastal seawater | place: USA: Florida | collected...
ACTTCCTGCTCCCAAAGCAGGCGCTCTAGCCAAGCTGAGCTACACCCCGTAAGTGCACAGAACAGTCTACGGTCATATTGTGCCGATTTGCACATTTGACACCGGGGCCCTGCATTAGGTTTAGTTGTATCCGGCTTGAACAGCCGCCCGGAAGTTTTGCTGGACACTGGACTTGAAATCCAGCATCACCCCGGGGACGTAGCTTAATGGTAAAGCCTCAGTCTTCCAAACTGATTACGCGGGTTCGATTCCCGTCGTCCCCTCCATGACAGCCGCGAGGCAACAGGAAAAAGCCCCTCTTCGGAGGGGCTTTTTTCATGCGCCTGTCACGTCTGCTTCATGCCCTCATCGACTGCTCCATAACTGCCCTTCCGGCGGTTCAAAAGGGCAGTTGTGGAGCAATCGACGCGGAACCGGCGCGAAATAGGCCGGCTCAGGCCTGCTGGCACTGCGGGCACCAGTACAGCTTCCGCGCACCGAGCTCCGTGAGGGCCACGGGGGTGCCGCAGTCCCGGCAGCCCAGGCCGCGCCTGCGGTACACGAAATGCGCCTCCGCCGGTTCCGGCAGCGGGCCAGGCTGCCCGCCCCAGTACTGCGGCGGCGTGGTAATGATCCGCCCGTCCCGGACACCGTCGGACATCATGGCTGCGGTGTCATCCCAGAGCCGCCGTGCGGCGTCCGGCGGCAGTCCGGCCCCGGGCAGCCAGGGGTTCAGGCGCTGCCTGAACAAGAGTTCGGCGCGGTAGACATTCCCGACGCCGGGATGACCTAAGGAGAGCCTGCGCCATCAGGTGCTCATCACTGTCTTGTCCGCCGACCGGTCGATGCGTGGCGCCGTTCCTTTTCGGAGGAATCGGAGAGAACGAAATGACCAGCATGCCTGAGAGCGCCCGCAAGAGCCAGCCACCGGTTGTCTTCGCCGGCGTCGACACCCACAAGGAACTCCATGTCGCGGCGGTGATTACTCCCGGCGAGACCGTCTTGGCAACGCGAAGCTTTCCGACGACCCGGGCCGGATACCGCGCAATGTTGACCTGGATCGGGGACCACGGCACCCTCGCCCGGATCGGGATCGAGGGTACTGGCTCTTACGGGGCGGGCCTGACCCGACACCTGGCCAAGGGCGGCGTCACCGTGCCCGAAGTCGACCGCCCGGACCGCTCCGACCGGCGCCGCGAAGGCCGGGACGACGACCTTGACGCAATCAATGCCGCCCGTGCCGCGTTGCATCACCGACGGACCACGATTCCCAAGTCCAAGGACGGAGCGGTTGAGTCGCTGCGGATTCTGCGGGTCACCCTCGCCCACGCGGTCCGGGAGCGCCGCAGCGCCCTGCAGCTGCTTCGGATGAGCATCATCTCCGCGCCGGAGGAATTGCGTGATCAGGTCCGTCATCTGACCCGGATGCGGCTCATCCGCACCCTCGCGGCCTGGCGGCCGGATGTATCCAACGCGACCGACCCGACCACCGCTTATCGGGTGTCCCTGAAGTCCTTGGAACGCCGCTATCTGGAGCTCTCCGACGAGATCGCTGATCTCGACGAGCTCATCAATCCCATCGTCGAGGCACTCGCGCCCAAGCTCCTTGAACGAGTCGGGATCGGCATTGAAATCGCCGGACAGCTCCTCGTGACCGCCGGCGACAACCTCGACAGGATGAAATCCGAGGCCGCGTTCGCGATGCTCTGCGGCGTCTCGCCCCTGCCGGCATCCTCAGGCATGACACAACGGCACCGGCTCAACCGCGGCGGCGACCGCCAGGCAAACCGGGCCCTGCACCTGGCAGCCATCAGCCGGCTTAGGCTTGACCTGAGAACGAGGACGTACGTGGCGAAGAAGACCGCCGAGGGACACCGCTGCATCTTCCGTATCTGCGCCCGGACTGCGGCATATGATGGCCAAGAGAGTGGCGGGATGGTCACGCCGCGCGAAAGGATGCAGATGCCAGGCAGGCCGAGGCAGGACAACGGGCAGGTCCAAGGAGCTGCGGCGTCGCTGTTGAATGGTCTTGCTGTACTGGAAGCTTTTTCCGTTCAAAAGCCTGTTCTTGGTGTGACTGAGGTTGCTCAGCGCGTTGGCCTCCACAAGAGCACCGTTTCACGCATTCTTAGCGGTTTAACGGAAGCGGGATATGTCCAGCGGGATGAGGAGACCGGACGGTATCGGCTCGGGCTGGGCCTCCTTGCCTTGTCCGGCCCTTTGCTGGCGGACCTGGATGTCCGCCGTGCTGCGGTTCCGTATTTGGAGCAGTTAACCGAAAGCACCCAGGAGACCAGCGCAATCTCGGTCTGGAATGGTCATGAGGCCATCGTGGTGGAGCAGGTTGCCAGCCCGCATCAGGTCAAACACACTGCGACCATCGGAACCCGCTACAACAAATTCGAGAGTTCCTCGGTGCGGGTTTTCCTGGCGGAGCTGGCGCCGTCCCTCGTGACCGAACTGATCGGATCCGGGCAGATACTACGTACGGCAGGAGATGGCTTGCCGTTGGACCACACCACCCACCTGCAGGAAGTCGCCCTTCAGGGATATGCCGTCAACGACGGTTCGACGGCCGAAGAGGAGTTTGGGGTCTCCGCTCCGGTCCGGGATTACCGAGGCAAGGTGGTTGGTTGCATCACGGCAGCTGCTCCCTTTTCCCGCGTGCACAAGCACGCCACCAGGGACACTTTGGTTCAAGCCGTACAACATGCTTCCTCGGAAGTATCCACCCGATTGGGCTGGTCGGGTTCCCTTCCGGGCTGATCCACCCCGCGTCGTAGGCAAACGTCAGCTACTTCGATGGTATTTCAGATCGAGAGGAAGGCTTCCGTGTCCGACTTGGAAGAAGTATTCCGTGCGGGAGCAGTTGCCGGCGGACGCGGGGTGGCCCTGGGTGAAGTTGCCTTCCTGATTCAGGTGGGGCCCGCGTGCCGAGCCCGGCCCCGCCGCTGCGGCACTGTGGAGCGCGGCGGGAGTGCCTGTGCCAGCAGGGCCGGAGAGGCTACGGGGACACCGACGGCAGCGGCGGCATCGCAATGTTGTGGCTCGGTCCGGACGAGGAGGGCTCCGACGCAGCAGATAAGCACCCCCGCGTACTCAATCCCGGCAAAGCAGTGACGGCGATCGGGCTGGTGACGGTCCTGCTCTGGCAGACCACCGGGGAAAAGGCTCGCAGACCCACCGGATCCTGCCCGGGCGTCCTTGGCGGATTTCACCGCACAGTGGCTGCCGGATGCACGGGCGGGGTTTGCTTCCCCGGAGGAACCGTAATGGCCGGTCAGCGCACTGGATTTGTTACTCCCGGCAGGCTCCCCAGGCGTGTCGAAACGCGCTCAGCGGCCTGTAGCACGGCTTCGCGCAGGATCGACTGACTCTGCATGTACTGCACTCGGGATCGGGGCGCGCTGGCTGTGATGCAGCCGACGACTGCACCCCGGTAGTCCCGCACAGGGGCGGACACGCCGTATTCCTCGTAGGTGGTCTCGCCGTCGTTGACGGCGAAGCCTTCGTCCCGTACGCCGGCCAACTGTTCGTGGGCCGGGTCTTCGAGACCGCGGTAGCCCTCCCGCAGGACCGTCCGGCCAGCCAGCAGACGGTCGGTCTCCTCGGGCGGCAGTTCGGCGAGGAACACGCGGACTGAGGAACTGGCGAACTTGGTGTAGCGCGTGCCGATCGCCGCGCTGTGCTTGACCTGGTGGGGGCTGGCCGTCTGTTCCACGACGATCGCGTTGGTGCCGTTCCAGACGGCGATCGCGGCCGTCTCGCCGGTGGCTTCGGTGAGTTCTTCGAGGTGGGGCAAGGCGGCACGCCGGACGCCGAGCTCGGCCAGCAATGGTCCGGCCAGGCCGATCATCCCGAGCCCGAGGCGGTATCGTCCGGTGTCTTCGTCGCGCTGCACGTAGCCGGCTTCGTCCAGGCCGGTGAGCATCCGGGAGACGGTGCTCTTGTGCAGGCCGACGAGTTCGGAGATCTCCGTGACGCCCAGGAGGGATCGCTTGGCGACGGAGAAGGCTTCGAGGACCGTCAGACCGTTGAGCAGCGATGCTGCCGCCCCTTGCGGTTTGTCGCCGGTGGTTTGTGGGTCCAGCATGAGTTCTCCCTCTTCGGGCGCTAGCACAAGTGACCCGTATCAGTCATCGTACGGTGTGCCCTTTCTTCCTCTGGCCGGAGGCCGGGCCGTCGGCCGCTGCGGGCACGCCGCGGCGCGGCCCAGGAGATCCGGGACCGCGCCGTGGTGAGAGGATCCGATTGGCCCACGGGGGGTCTTGACCGGGATCGCCGAGGTCGGAACAGTGCCGGCGAAGTTGGGCAGGTTGTTGAGGTACTGGATGACGTTCTCCAGCGGCTCGACGTCCACGGCGGGGGTGCCCCTCTGATGGACGATCTGGTCTCGAATCTGCTCTCCACGGCATTGGGTGGTGGATCGGCATAGCGGGATCCTTGGCGACTGTCGTGTTCCAGAAACGCACTCATCACCGCAGCCCAGCCCGACCCGACGACAGCCGGCACCGCTGAGGGGTGCCGGCTGTCGTCAAATCAGCCTGGGGATGCCGGGCCGCGAGGCTCCGAGAGTGCGGTGCGGCTCAGGCCGGATCCGCGGGGGCCGCAACCTCGGGCTGGGGATCCGAGAGGGTCTTCGGGACCGTGTCCTCGAACTGCGGGAGGCGGTTCAGGTACTCCACCACCGAATCCGTGGACTCCACGTCACCGAACTTGTTGTCGATGTCGTAGAGGTTCCACTGCACGACGCCCGGGACGCGGTCGCCGATGGTCTCCCGGGGGATGATCGGGCGGAAGCCCTTCGCGATCGCGTCCTCGACGGTGTGGCGCACGCACCCGGCCGCGGTCGCGCCGGTCACGATCAGGGTGTCGATGCGGTTGGAGGTCAGGAAGAGCTCGAGGTTCGTCCCCGGGAACGCCGAGGCGCGGTTCTTCTCGATCACGACCTCGCCCTCCGCGGGCGCAATGCGGTCGTCGATCTGCGCCCAGTAGGAATCCGCCGGAAGGGTCTCTGTGGGGATCTTCGAGTACCACAGACCCATGTCGTTCGTCCCGGAGGTGGCGTCGCGGTTGCGATACACGTTCGTGGTGTAGAAGACCGGGACATTCTTGGCGCGCGCGGCCTCGTTGATCCGCTGGACGTTCGGGATGATGGTCTCCATGCCCGGGCAGCTGAACGGGTGGCCCGGACGGGTCCAAGCGTTCGCGAGGTCGATGTGGATGACGGCGGGGCGGTTGCCGTAGCCGATCCGACGCCTGAAGCCTCGCTCGTTGTAGATGTCCGTGCCTGCTTCGAACGCCTCCTCCAGCACTGCTGCAAGACGGGCTTCGATGTCGTTGAACGTCTCTGTTGTCATGGCTGTCTCCACATTCTCTCGGGGACCGGGCTTCCCCTGTCCGCAATTTGTTGCTGTGCCATCACGGTAGTTGCTGTTTGCGCAACACGCAACCCCTTTTTATGGTATCTGGCGAAATTTCTTCGCATCCCGCTTGGGGCGCGGGCTCCAGGTTTGAAGTTTTCCGAAAACGAGGGACTCTCGAGCAGGGCCTGCAAGAGGGTCGGGCGGGAGTGTTCTTGGCGGAACAAGCGAAATCTCCGAATATGCGCCAGCGCCAACCTTCGCCGGCTCGCCGTGTCCGGTTTGGGGCTCCAACCCGGGGCTGGCCCAATGGGCGAGAGGCCGATGCAGGCTTTCTCCTTCAACGCAGTCCTGAGCCTCACTTCCGAAAGGACCCCAGTGTGAAGCATCGGAGTAGACGTCGGCGGCACATTCACCGACTTGTATTTTTCGGACGACGACCACCGCATCGCCGTTGTGGAGAAGGTCCCGTCACCCCCGCGACCCGTCCGAAGCCGTAATCTCAGGCATCAAGAAGCTCTGCGAGAAGGCCGGGGTGTCGCTTTACTTCTCACAGCCCCCGCGCAACGGGCAGCTCCGCCTCCGGCCAGGTCGGAACGATCATCGGCGGCCTGCTGATCACCGCCACTCTCGCTGCCGGAGCCGGCTGGATCAACACCACCTGTGGTGGGGTGATCCCCATCGCGGCCTCCGACCTGCTCATCTTTGCCGCCCGGAACGTCAACCCCGGCAAGGTCCGCAAGGACTGATAGGCCAGAAGTCCCGCACCAGACACCATCCGTGCGGCGCGAGCTCCCTGGACCTTGAGTTGCTCCCATTGCCGAACAACACGGAGGCATGAGGCGGCACCAATGACACGCGTATGAGTTGGAGGTAAGGGATTTGCACGGCTGTAACAGGACAGCAATCTCAGTTGCGCAAAAAGCAACTAATTTGGTCTTAGAGCAACAATCGCCATCGGAAGGCATCTCGCCGTCCGCCAAAACCGATGACCATTACCTCCAACCAAGGAGCCTCCATGACCGCGCTTCACGCCGACCCGCCAAGCAAGCAACTCAACCCGCCGCAAGGGCGCCTGAAAAAAAGAGGCGCCAAGCATTGCATGTTGCTGCCCCGGGAACTACATTGCTTAGTAAGCAACTAGGTGACCTACAGCACATAGATTTGCGGTCTAACCCCAGCGGACTCCAAAGGGGGGTGGCGGAATGGCCGAGAGGCCCACGCAGCCTTTCCCCTTCAACGTAGTCCTGAGCCTCACTTCCGAAAGGACCCCAGTATGAAGCGCATCGGAGTAGACGTCGGCGGCACCTTCACCGACTTGTATTTTTCAGACGACGCCCAGCGCATCGCCGTTGTGGAGAAGGTTCCCTCCACCCCGCACGACCCGTCTGAGGCCGTGATCAACGGCATCGTAAAGCTCTGCGCGAAGGCCGGGGTGTCGCTTTCGGAGATCGATCAGCTGGTGCACGGGACCACAGTCGCTACGAACACCGCGCTGACGCACACCGGTGCGGAGGTCGGGATGATCACTACCGAGGGTTTCCGTGACATCCTGCACATCGCCCGGCACAAGAAGCCGTTCAACTTCTCACTGCAACAGGAGCTGCCGTGGCAGACCAAGCCCCTGATCAAGCGCCGCCATCGGCTCACGGTCAAGGAGCGCATCACGGCGCCCAACGGCGACGTCCTGGTTCCCCTGGACGAAGATGAGGTCCGTGAGCGCGTGCGCGAGCTGAAGGCTGCCGGAGTCGAGGCCATCGCCGTTTGCCTGCTGCACTCGTATCTGAATTCCGCCCACGAGCAACGGATCGGGGAAATCGTCGCGGAGGAGTTCCCCGAGGCCTACCTGTCCCTGTCCAGCGAGATCGTGCCCCTGTACCGGGAGTACGAGCGTTTCTCCACCACCGCGCTCAATGCCTATGTCGGGCCCCGGGTCTCGCGCTACCTCTACCGCTTGCAGGAGCAGGCCGAAGGATTGGGCTACAAGCGGGAGATCCTGCTGATGCAGTCCTCCGGCGGTATGGTTCCGATCAAGGAGGCCGCCAAGCGGCCGGTGACGCTGATGATGTCCGGACCGGTCGGCGGCCTGATCGGCGGCATGTGGGCCGGTCGCCAGTCCGGCTTCGAAAACGTTGTCACCCTGGACATCGGCGGTACCTCGGCGGACATCGGTGTGGCCTATAAGGGTGAACTGCGCATGCGTCACCTGCTGGACACAAAGATCGGCGATCACCAGGCCATGGTCCCGATGGTGGACATCGATACCATTGGTGCCGGCGGCGGTTCCATCGCCTACGTCGACGCCGGCGGGGTCTTCCGCGTGGGTCCTCAATCTGCGGGAGCTGTCCCGGGCCCGGTCTGCTACGGCCGCGGCGGGTCGGATCCGACATCGACCGATGCCCAGGTGCTGCTGGGGCGCATGCGTCCTGACCGCGTTCTGGCAGGCTCAGGTATGGATATGGACCTTGACGGCGCGCGAAAAGCCATGGAAGGTCTGGCAGAAAAGCTCAACATGTCCGTGGACCAGGCAGCCCTCGGCGCGCTGCAGATCCAGAAGTTCGGCATGACCCAGGCGATCGAGCAGAACTCGGTACGCCGCGGCTACGACCCGCGCGACTTCACCCTCGTCGCTGCCGGCGGTGCCGGCGCACTGTTCGCCTGCGAGATCGCCGCGGAGCTGGAGGTCCCGAAGGTCCTGATCCCGGCCCACCCCGGCATCATGGCTGCCACCGGCCTGTTAGCTACCGACGAGAAGTACGAGTTCGTCGCCACCAACCGATTCACATTCGCCAACGCCAACCCCGCCGCCATCCAGGCCTCCTTCGAGCAGTTGGAACGCGAGGCCAATGCCCAACTGGATGCCGAGGACGTGCCGGCCGGACGCCGCAAGCTCGAATGGCTCGCGGACGCGCGCTACGAGGGCCAGGGATACGAGATCCGCTTCGCCGCCCCCGAGGGGCCGGTTAACCAGGCCTGGTTGGAAAAGGCCGAGGCAGCCTTCCACGATGCCCACTTTGAGGAGTACGGTCACCGTTTCAAGAACGGCACCGTGGAAGTCATCAACATCCGCGTGGAGGCCAGCGCCGTAATGGATGACCTGCCCACGCCGGAGGCGATCAAGTCCGGTTCCCTCAAAGACGCCCTGGTGGAAACCCGTCCGGTGACCTTTGAACAGGATGGCAAGCCGGTGACCCTGGACACCAGTTTCTACGACCGCGACAGGATGGGCGTGGGAATTACCTTCACCGGTCCCGCCATCATCGAACAGTACGACTCCACCACAGTTATTCCTCCAGGATTCTCCGGAGCGGTGGACGCAGCCGGCAACCTCGTCATCGACTGCCCGGCCGCCGCCCAGAGCGCCGAGAAACTGGCCACGCCGATCCTGATGCGCGTGATCGGGGGCGCTCTGAACTCGGCGGCCAAGGAAATGGCCTCGGTGCTGTTCCGTATGGCCTATTCCTCGATCATCCGCGAGTCCGAGGACCTCGGCGCAGGGCTGTTCGACAAGGACGGCAACGTGCTGGCCGAGTCCGACTCCACGCCCATGTTCATGGGCTCCATGCCCAAGATCGTCAAGGGCGTGATCTCGGTCCTGGGCGATGACATCCACGACGGTGACATCATCCTGCACAACGATCCTTACTTGGGGGCCACGCACTCCCCCGACGTGGCGATCATCGAACCGATCTTCCACGACGGGGAACTCGTCGGCTTCGCCGGAGCCTCGGGCCAGCTGATCGACAACGGCGGCGCGTACTCCGGACTGATGGTGGACATCCAGGACATCCAGTCCGAAGGCACCATCTTCCGGGCGGTGAAGATTTCCGAGAAGGGCGTCCGCCAGGAATCGCTGATCCGGCACATCCTCAACAACACCCGCACACCCACCTCCAACGAGGGCGACTTCCAGGCCATGATCGCCGCCTGCGAGCTGGCCAAGTCCCGCTACATCGCCCTCATCGAGCGGTACGGCTTCGGCGCGGTCCGGGAAGCCGGCCAGAGCTGGATCGACTACTCGGAGCGGATGCTGCGCCAGGAGATCGCCAAGATCCCGGACGGCGTCTACGAGACCGAAGTCGGCTACCTGGACGACGACGGCCGCAACTACGGCAAGAAGCTGCCGATCGTTGTAAAGGTGATCGTCGAGGGTGACGAGATTACCTACGACCTCACCGGATCCTCCGAACAGGTCCCGACCGCCTACAACTGCGCCTTCGAGGGCACGACGGTCTCGGCATTCACGTTCATCACCCGCATGATATTCCTGGACGAGGTTGCCTTCCCCGTGTTCGTGCCCCAGAACGAGGGCATGCTCAAGCCGCTGAAGGTCATCGCCCCGGAAGGCACCATCTTCAACCCCACGTACCCGGCCGCAACCTTTTCCCGGTTCTCCCAGGTACAACGTGCCGTCGACCTGGCCCTGCGGGCCCTCGCCCCGGTCATCCCCGATCGCGTGACCGCCGGCAACTCCGCCCACATCCACTTCATCTCCTACTCGGGATGGGACGAGAAGCAGGGCGAGTACTGGGTCTACCTCGAGGTCAACGAGGGCTCCTACGGCGCCCGCGCAACCAGCGACGGACCCGACTCCGTGGACAACCTCATCGCCAACACCCGCAACAATCCGATCGAGGAGCTCGAGTGGCGGTTCCCGATGCGCACCGACCGCTACGAACTGCGCTCCGAGCCGGCGGCGGCCGGCGAGTTCCGCGGCGGCATCGGCATCGTCCGGGAGAACACCTTCCTGACCGACACCGCGATCACCTGCGAGGGCGAACGCCACGAGTCAGACGTGCCGTGGGGCGCCTTTGGCGGCCATGACGGTCTCAACGGCTCGCTCGTGAAGAACCCAGGCCGGGCGGGCGAGGAGTCCTGGCCGTCCAAGGTCACCGGTCGTCAGCTGCTGGCCGGCGACTCCCTCCAGATCACCGTGCCCAGCGGCGGCGGCTTCGGCGACCCCCAGCGGCGGGACCCGCTAAAGGTCCTCGAGGATGTGCTGGACGGCTTCACGACTGCCGAGGCGGCCGCCCGTGACTACGGCGTGGTCCTCAAGGAGGTCAACGGCCAGCTCACGGTCGATCTGATGTCAACTGCCGAACGCCGCGAGGTCCTGGTCTCCGAGCTCAGTTCGGCAACCTGAGCCAAGAGCAGCAGTAAGGGGGCGGCCTGGAGCCAGTTAGCGACGCTGGCCTCCAGGCCGCCCCTTCGTTCCCTACTCATCACACCCCCCACCTATCCCCGTGAATTAGGAACCGCTATGACGACTGCCCCAACCTTTCAATTTGTCGAGTCTGATGTCAGGCCCAAGGACGTCCGGCTGGCCACCTGGATTTGCTTCTTCGCCTGGACCTTCGCCGTCTATGACTTCGTCCTGTTCGGCAACCTCCTGCCGGTGCTGGCCGCAGACCTCGGCTGGAGCGCGGCCCAGTCCACGGGGATCAATACCTGGGTGACCGCCGGCACTGCACTCGTGGCCTTCGGGATCGGCCCGATCGTCGACCGGATCGGCCGCCGCAAGGGCATCCTGATCGCCGTCGTCGGTGCCGCCGTCGCCTCACTGCTGACCGCCACTGTCGGCTGGGTTGTGGGCCTCGCTGCCGGCCTTGGACTCGTCTTCCTGGTCCTCGTGCGTTCACTGGCCGGCCTCGGCTACGCCGAACAGTCCATCAACGCGGCGTACCTCAACGAGATGTTTGCCCACAACAGCGATCCCGCCAAGGCACGCCGCCGCGGTCTCATCTACTCACTCGTCCAGTCCGGCTGGCCGGTCGGCTCTGTCCTGGCGGCCGGGTCCGTCTACCTGCTGTTCCCCATCGGCGGGTGGGCGCTTTGCTTCGCCGTCGCTGCCATCCCCGCCGTCTTCATCGTCCTCGCCGGACGCTGGCTCAAAGAAAGCCCCCAGTTCGCCCACCGTCACCAGATCGACAAGATGATCAAGGACGGCCGGATGGAAGAGGCACAGCAGCTCGGGGAGAAATACGGGATTGACGTCTCGGAGAAGGCCAGCCCGCTGGTCTCGGTCTTCCGCGGAGAATCGCTGCGGTCCACCCTGACGATCGGCGGTGCGTTCCTCCTGAACTGGCTGGGCGTGCTTGCGTTCGCGATCCTCGGCACGTCGCTGCTCACGGCACCGGACGGCAAGAACGTCGAGTTCGACAACGCGCTGCTGGTCCTCATCATCTCCAATGCCACCGCCTTCGCCGGCTACCTGTTCCACGGCTGGCTCGGCGACCGGATCGGGCGCCGCAACGCGATCGGGATCGGATGGATCCTGTGTGCCGTCTCCTTCTTCACCATGCTCCAGGCACCGAACGGGAACTTCCCGCTCATCATCGGGCTATACAGCGCCGGGCTGTTCTTCCTCATCGGCCCGTTCTCCGCCCTGCTGTTCTTCACCGGCGAAAGCTTCCCCGTCCACACCCGGGCAACGGGCAGCTCCATCATCAACGCCTCCGGCCAAGTCGGAGCGATCGTCGGCGGCCTGCTGATCACCGCCACGCTCGCCGCCGGCGCCGGCTGGATCAACGCCACCCTATGGTGGGGCGTCCTCCCCATCCTGGCATCCGGTCTGCTCATCTTTGCCGCCCGGAACGTCGACCCCAGCAAGGTCCGCACGGACTGACAGGGAGGAACCCACACCACAGACACCATCCGCACGGCGAGAATTCTTTGGATCCCAGAGAGTTCTCGCCGTGCGGATGGCTTTAATCTGCAGGCTCCTTTATCCAGTGGACCGCTTTACGGTGAGGTCCTAACCTCCCTCGAGGCCCTGGACCGGCCCCGGCCCCGACCTAACCCAACACAATCGCATCGAATGCTCTGTAACTGCCCTTATGCCGGGTCAAAAGGGCAGTTACGGAGCAATCGATGGCGCGAGGATGGCGTGAGTGGGGCGTGAGCGGGCGCGAGGTTGGGGCGAGGGCCGGCCGCGGTGCCCGGTTTGGGGGCCGGCCGGCCGGCCGGGCTAGACTCGCACGCTGGGGAAAGAACACCAAGGCCGCCGGCAGCCCGGACCGGGCAGGCGGCGCAATCTCAACCGAAAAGTGATTCTGCAACGTGACTTCGAAGAATATTGCCCGTCCTCTCGCCGCAACCGCACTCCTCGCCGCACTGGCCCTCGCCGGCTGCTCGGCCCCGCAGGCCAGCAGCACGCCGTCGTCGGCCGCGGCCCCCGCTACTGCTTCCGCGTCGGGCACCCCGAGCCCCAGCGCATCGTCTGGACCGTTCGGGGGCTTCACCAGCGCCGCGGAGGCGTGCGCCAAGATCTCGGAGCAGGCCACAGGCGCCACGCTCCTTCCGCTCTCGGCGGCCCAGGGCAAGACGGCGGAACTGGAACAGTTCAAGACTGACCTGGCCGAAACAGCCGAGCGCGTTCCGGACAGCCTCAAGGCCGATTTCGCCAACCTCAAAGAGGTGGCCTTTGCCGGAGTGACCGACCAGACGGTGTTCTCCAGCGGAAAGCTCCAGGCCGCCATGGCACCCGTCACGACCTGGATCGCCACCAACTGCAAGTAGGTCCACCGGCCCTTCGGCACTGTTCCGCGCGGGTGTTCCGGCACTATTCTTTGGTTGCCGGAACACCCTGGATCCTGCCCGAAGGGCAATCATGCGACACACAATCTTGCGACGGCCAATCATGCGCCAGCCAGTCATGGGACAGAACGAGGGCCAACCACACCTCCCGCACGCACCATGGTCGCAGGCTGCGGAGCGTCACCGGGCCCCCGGGCCGCACCTTGCCTCGCCCGCCCTGCCTCGCAGGGCCGTTGCGGCCGCAGCGGGCTCCGCTCTCGCTGTTTCGCTGGCCCTGGCGGGCTGTTCCGGAACGCCGGAGCCGACGGCCTCCTCCGGCCCGCAATCCCGGGCTCCTGCCAGTCCGTCCGGCACACCGCTAACCAGCCCTTCAAGCCTCCCCTCCGGCGGTGACGCGGGTACGGCCCCTGGCAGCCCCGACGCATCCGGCGATGCGCTGGGCGGATTCGGGAGCATCACTGAAGCCTGTGCCGCCGTGAGTGCCACCGTGCTGTCCGTGCTGGCCCTGCCTATGGCCGCGGCAACGGGACAAGACACCGCGGAGGCGCAGAAGGCCCGGACCGAACTGGAGAAGCTGCAGGCCAAGGTGCCGGCCGAAATCAAGGACTCGATCGACAAGCTGAAGGCCGTTGCCGACGACGCCGGCAAGGACCTCTCCAAGTTCAACAGCGAAGAGTTTGACAAGGCCATCGCCCCGATCGACGCGTGGCTGCAGTCCCACTGCTGAGAAACTGCCGAAACACTGCCGAGGATGGGACGCCGATCCCGCTACCTTTTCGGACTCCGCAGACTTCAACGCCCCACAACCGGTGCCTGCGTGAACCGCGGGGAACGGGCAAGGGCAGGATTCCCCCGCGCGGCCCAAGGCAGGGACTAGGGTTGTGTCAAAGAGAAGGGGGAGTGGGTCATGGAATACCAGAATTCTCAACCCGTGGCGGGTGCCGTTGCCGATGCAGGGGCCGGTCCTATGGACCGGCTGCCGGCGCCTGCGGGCATCGGCCGCACCGTCATTTCGGAAGCCGCCATCGCCAAGGTCGCGGGCATCGCCGCCCGATCGGTACCGGGTGTCTACTCGCTGGGATCGGGTCCGTCGCGAGCCCTGGGGGCCATCCGCGACGCCGTCGGCAGCGCTGACCATGCAGCGGGCGTCCGCGTGGAAGTCGGCGAAACACAAGTCGCCGTGGATATCGATCTCGTCGCCGTGTACGGCACACACTTGCAGGTCCTCGCGGACCAGGTACGTGCCGCCGTCTACGCCGCCGTGGAAGAGCTCGTGGGGCTCGAAGTGATCGAGGTAAATATTGAGATCAATGACGTCTATGTGCCCGGCCCGGCCAAACCGGCCGTGGCCGGCGAGGTTCGGCCGGCAAGGGAGGCAATCCAATGAATCTGACGGTAGTGGGAATCGCCGCAGGGGCCTTCGTGGCATTCATGTCCTTCCAGTTCGGCGCCTGGGGATTCCTCGGTGCCCTGTTCTTCATGGGCATCGGCGCACTCTTTGGCCGGGCAGCGGAGGGGAAACTGGACCTGCGCAGCGTGTTTGACGCCCTCACTGGCCGGCGTTCGTCCTCATGAGCATCACGGCTGGGGCGCCCGTCCGCGGCGTCGCGATGGCCGGGCACAACCGCATCAGCACCCAGGCCCTGACGAGCGTGGCGCGCGGGGCCGCGGGCGAGGCCCTCGGCGTGCCGCCGCAGGACGTTCGGGCCGAGTGGTCGGACGATGACGGGCTGCTGGCGCTCTCCCTTGTCACGCCCGTCGGGATCCCTCCGCTGACGGCGGTTCTTCGGGATCCCGCGCGCGTGGCGGGGTTCGGCGGTTCCATCTGGGAGCGCGCCGTCGCCGCCAAGGCCCAGATCCTGCACCGCGTGACCGAACTGACCGGGGCGCAGCTCAGCCGGGTGGACATCCGCATCAGCGGGGCCACCGTGCGCGGGGGAGGTCGGGTGCATTGAGCCAGGACATCCAGAACGCCGGCATCGGTCCCGGCCCGTACGACGCCGGTCCGGCGCCGGAGCGCGCACCGTTAGGTTCCGGTGCGGCCGGCATGGGACGGATCCTCAAACGGGAGACACACTCATCGCGGGCCGTTGTCTCCGTCATCGCGGCCGCCCTGGTGGTTGTGGTGTGCGGCTATGCGCTGCTGGAGACTGCGGTCCGTGCGATCGGACAGCCGCCGTGGATTGTCGATCCGCTGACGGCCGCAGAGCGCGTTGTCGCGCTCCCGGCCGGCATGCCGCCGCTTCTGCTTGGCGTCACCGGCGCTGTGGTGGCCATGGCAGGGCTGTTCTTCTTCCTCAATGCCGTGCTGCCGGGGCGGCGCGCCCGCCACCTGCTCCCGGACCGCCGGGCCGCCGTCGTGGTGGACGATGAAGTGATCGCGGCGGCCCTGGCCCGCAGGGCCCGGCTGGCCGCCAACGTGACTCAGCAACAGGTGATGGTGGTCGTGTCACGGAACCGGGTGGTGGTCAACGTCCGGCCGACCTCCGGCGTGCCGCTGCGGCCGGACGCCGTCCTTGACGCAGTGCGGCGGGAGCTGGAGGAAATGGGTCCCTCACCCATGCCGGACGTGCGCATCTATGTGGCCACGGCAGGGGTGGTGGGGGCATGAACAACACTCCACGGGTCCTGAACCGCGTCCTGATCGGCATCCTCGGCATCATGCTTCTCGGCATCGGCGTCCTGCTGGTGCTGCTGGCGACCGTCCCCGCGGTCGGTTTCTGGTGGCATGAGTGGGCTGGCGGCGTGTTGAACTTCTGGCTCAATTTGTTCGAACGGACGCAGTTCCCGCGCCGCCAGGAGAGCTGGCTGTGGCTGGTGATCTGCTTCGCGCTGGTGGTGGTGCTTGGCCTGATGGTCGCCTGGGTTGCCCAGCAGGGCAAAGGCCGGACCAGCCTGATTGTGGCCGAGGAGGACCCCGGCGGTGTGCCGGGCAATGTCGGGATCAGCGGCGGCGTGGCCGAGCAGGCGCTCCGTGCGGCCCTCGCGGACCGGCCTGATTTGGCCGGAGTCACCGTTGCCGCCTATGAAATCCGGGGGGTACCGGCGCTGAAGATCCGCGTGGAGCCCCGTCAGGGCGTCGCGCCGCACAAGCTCGCCGCCGACGTCTCCTCGCTCGTGGAGGCGCTGGACGCCGTGATAGGCAAGCGCACCCCGGTCCTGATCCACATCGGATCCGGGGCGCGGTCGCGCTTCGGCCGGGCCGAGCGCGTCCGCTGACTCGGCGGTGAGGTCGGGGCGACATTCCCTGCAGGCCCGTCGCCGGGCCGGCAGCCCCGCTGGGTCTCCTTTGCATAAAGGATTCATGTAAACGCTTGCATTCTTCGCCGGGTGTTGATTAGTGTGATGGTCGGCACATCAACTGCCCGCCGTCTTTCACCGGTACTCAGCGAGGAGCACTCCAGTATGAAAACCCGCAACTTCCTACTTCCCGTCGCCACAGCAGGCATTTTGGCCATGACCCTTTCGGCCTGCGGCGGCGGAGGTGGCGGCACTACCAGCGGCAGCGACGCCGCCTCGCAGGGCTTGGACGGGCGGGGCCCGATCACGTATGTTCAGGGCAAGGACAACAGCAACGTGGTC
>ENA-OWNT01003026-OWNT01003026.1-seawater-metagenome-genome-assembly--contig:-NODE-3026-length-16460-cov-5.654520_pt1 | contig 16460 bp, 12 predicted proteins | sample MGYA00238136_ERZ651165 | MGnify/ENA primary metagenome ERZ651165 (study PRJEB26861, sample SAMN08777766) | seawater metagenome | isolation source: coastal seawater | place: USA: Florida | collected...
CCAACGGCTAAAATGAAGTTCACGTTGTTATCGCGAGCTACATGTACGGCTTTCATCAGCGTTTCGAATTCAGGGTTCGGCTCGACACCTTGAAATTCAACTACTTCAGCATCCTTCAGTGACGCAATTGCTTGGTCGTACACACCGTTTTTCTTAATAGAGCCACCGCCATACAGCAAGAGTACTTTGGCATTTTCAGGAAGGCGAGTTGCTACCTCGCTCATTTGGCCTTTGCCAAATAAAATCTCAGTTTGGTTTTTAAAAGTAAAGTTAAGCATTGTTTTTCACCTGTCCTTAATCGTTCAGAAGCTCAATAAGTTTTTCAGCCAGTAAATCATCTGAAAATGGGTTTTGGCCAGTTATTAGTTCTCGGTCTACCACAACATTCGGCGCCCACATGTCTTTGTACTGCATATCGCCGCCGGCACCTGACATCGCATCTGCTGGATAATAAAGTAGAGACGCATCATTTAACGTACTTTCGAAGTACGCTTCTTCTGGCGTTGAAAATATTGTCATTTTGTAATCATTATATATCCACTCTTTAGGTGTGGCTTTATCACCGTTTTTCAACGCCAGTTCGTATGATTGTGGGTTAACTTGCGCAGAAAGTAAGGCAATTGGCCCATGACAAATGGCTGCGGTTGGCTTTCCTGCGTTATGGAAATACGTAAGAATTTCACCCACTTCTTCATTGTTTGCCAAATCAATAAGCGGTGCGTGACCACCTGGAATGAATACGCCCTCATATTGGGATAGTCCACTTTCAATCACTTCGTGTAATGATAAGGTGTCGTTAATACCATCAAGTGAAGCAACAAAAGATTGAATCTCAACCATTTTTTGTTCGCTCCCATCAAAATATTGTGGGATCACGGATTTGACATCTACCGATGGTGCGTTGCCCTTAGGTGAAGCCAAAACCAATTTATAGCCTGCGTCTACAAGCGCTTTTGCTGGAACACCAAACTCATTTAAGTAATAACCTGTAGGCGCTGTTTTACCGTCGCTAAGCTGCATAATGTTTTCGCTAGATAACAATACTAGCACTTCGCCTTTTACCAATGCTTCGGTGTCTGCTGTGGCGGAAAAACTAGCTGACACTGCCAGCGGTATTATCGATAGAAGTGATTTCATAAGTCTAATCCTGTCGCGTGAAATAGTGGGTGTATCCTAGAGAGTTTGTCGAAGCACTAGAAGTCAGATAAATTGGTAGCAGTCATCAAAAATCTGATGGGTCGAAAAGAGAATGTCATATTTAACTCAGCTTAAAACTTTCGTTGAAGTCTACCGAAGTGGCAATATAACGCGTGCTGCTTCTCGACTGCATATGTCGCAACCCGCTGTTACATCGCATATTCAGGCAATGGAAGCTATTGTAGGTAGAGAGCTTTTTATTAGAAAAGCGCGGGGTGTTGAGCCTACGCCTGTTGCCGATGATCTTGCACTACAAGTGGCAAGCCATATTGATATTTTAGAACAGAAAGTGTCATCAATACGCAGTCGGGCGTCGACCGACCATGGCACACTGCACTTGGCTGGTCCGGCTGAATATTTAAGCTTAGTCGCAGGGCCCATGCTGGCAAACTTACTTCAAGCAGATAAAGTAAACTTAGTTATTCATATGGGCAACAAGGCGAATACTTATCGCCTTTTGGAAACCGATGTTGTCGAACTTGCCATTACAGCTTCTGAACCATCGCAAAGCATGTACGAATATCAAAAGCTTGATAGTGAGCGCCTGGTGCTGGTGATGAATAGAGTGCAAGGTAAATTAGTCAAAGGCCAAGACGTCACGGCCACTCTTTTGAACAAACACAAAGTGGTTACGTATGACGAACAACTCCCTTTAATAAGACAATACTTTTCTGATGTGTTCGGCAGTGTATGTGAGTCGCCAGTCGCAGCCGTTTGTCCAGATATTCGTGCGATAAGCACAATGATTAAAGCCGGGGTTGGTTACTCGGTATTACCTGACTATTTATGTAAAGAAGGCATAGCAAATGGCGAACTAATACAACTTGGTCAACCTGGGCCACAAAACGATCTTTATCTTGTATGGAAAAAGGGCGCATTACGACACCCCCGAGTAGCGTTTGCCAAAGATGTCATTATGGCGTTTGCTAATTTAAACTACTCGGCGGCGTACCCAGATTAGATAAATACAAAGGTAGCTTAAACACAAAGTGTAATGATATCTATTAGCTAACTCATTGTTAAAGCCGGATGATATTTTCTAGAAGTAAAATGAGGAATTATGGCCAAGCCAAACGCCAAAGGGCCAACTAAAACAGTTCAAATCTACTGCGCAAAATGCAAGACCAAGCTTTACAAATATAGAAAAGGAGGCAAAGGCGCACTAGTTAAGTGCTTTAAAGAGCGTATTGTCGATGACTTTACTCATGAAGAAGGGCAGTGCCCCTCATGTAACAGCATTTTTGCAAGGCCAACAATGATAAGAGGTACGCCAGCATTAAAAATAGTAGGCGGAAAAGTGGTAATGAAGTAACGACATGGCGCGTGTCTCTTTTTAATAAAAATGTTTCTAAAATTTGCACTTATCCTTTTTTTGCCTAAATTTAATTTTGAGGGAACCCCCAAGCAAAGGAGTGATGTTCAATAACGCCCAGCGTTAATTACAGTGAGAATTGAAACATGTCTATCCAGCGAAAGTTTCTGTTAGCTATCTCTACAGTGATCGCACTATTGGCTCTTCTCATAGCCATTGTCACTGTTTTTACGACCTCCTCGAGTATCACTCAACAAATTCAAGCTCAGAAGAAAGAAACAGGCGATAGACTGATAAATATTCTTCAGGTTACCGACACTCTTATACTTGAGCGTGTAAAGAGCAGTATGGCGCTTTTAAAACAAAGAGGCGCTGAACTCGGCACGCCGAGGCAGTCTGGTAGGGTGACGGTGAAAAATACACAAGCCAATGAGCTGATTCTTGGGGCTCAAGCGCAGGCCAATAACTTCGCGTTGGTCGATGGACTCACTGATGTGATGGGCGGCACAGCGACACTGTTTAGCCGTACCGGAGACGACTATATTCGCGTAACTACCAATGTCATTAAAAATGGTGAACGTGCTATAGGCACTAAGCTGGCGCCAACGGGCAAAGCCATTAAACAAATTCAACAGAAAAAAGCGTATTACGGCGCAGTGGACATACTAGGAAGTCCCTATCTTACCGGCTATGAACCTATGTTCGATGCATCAAATAATGTCATCGGTATTTGGTATGTTGGCTACTCTGCCGACTTAAAAGTGTTAGAAGACGCCATAAAGCAAAGTCATGTGCTTGAAGAAGGCTTTGTTGCATTGCGTGATGGCAAGGGCAACATAAGAATGCACTCATCCCATGTAAACGATGACGATGTAAAGCGTGCTCTTGGCAACAGTGATGATTGGATTGTCACTGTCATTCCATTTAAGGAGTGGGGGTACGACGTTATTTTGGTGGCATCAGCAAGTGAGAAAGCGGCGCTTATTGGTAGCGCAGTATTTACGGTAATCTTAAAAATCGTTCTTGCCAGTGCCGGTGTGTTAATCACTATCTGGTTCTTGGTGAAAAACATTGTTGGACAGCCACTTGATGAGTTTATCGGTGTAGTGAACAACCTTTCATCGGGTGAGGGCGATTTAACGTTTCGTTTCCAAGCCTCTCGCAGCGATGAGTTTGGCGTGATGGCAAAGGCATTTAACAACCTGCTTAGTCAGCTGCAGGAAACCCTACAAAGTGTGGATGAAGCCACCGAAGGGATGCTTGCGAAGTCTGAAGCCCTCAACTCAACAGCGGCACAATCGAAACAATCGGTTGCACTTCTTTCAAACGAAACAAAAAACATAAACGATGCCATATCCCTACTTCAACAAAAAGCAGATACGGTATCGGCGAACATTAATAGTTCAAGTGAAGCAGCACAAGCCGCTGATAGCGACACTCGCAATTCCGTTAACGTATTGGCTCAAACTATTAAAGATATTGAAACACAGGCGAATGATGTTGATGCATCGGTGCAGGTGATCGCTGAGCTTGCCCAGGCGAGTGAAGAGATCAGCGGTGTTATGGAAGTCATTCGCACTATTGCAGAGCAAACCAATCTACTGGCCTTAAATGCAGCTATAGAAGCAGCAAGAGCCGGTGAACAAGGGCGAGGGTTTGCGGTGGTGGCAGACGAGGTTCGTTCGTTAGCAAGCCGCACACAATCCTCTACAGAAGAAATTCGAATTATGATTGAGCGTTTGCAGCAAGGAAGTAGAGTAGCGTCTGAAAAAATGCAGCACAATAAAGACACAGCGTTCAAAACCGTAGAGGTTACCAAACATGCTGGTGAATCACTTAAACAAGCGTTAGACGCCGTAGCCCGCATTACTCAGCTAAACAGAGAAGCATCAAGTATGGCTGAAGGGCAAAAAGACGTTGCCAATGATGTTAATCAAGGTCTTGGCAGTATCCAGAGCGTAGGCGATGCTACAAGCGATTATGCAAAAGATGTTGCACAAAATTGCGAAGAGCTGGTGGCCCAAGTGAAAAGCATGCAAATGCAGTTACGCCGCTATCATTTCTAAAAAAACACCACGTTTTCCTGAAAAATGGTACTTAAATCTCCCCTCAGACAAGAAGAACCTCGTCTGAGGGTAGTAGTTACTAATCAACCTAATTAGCTATATTAGCTATTTACACGCGATTTAAAATAAACCACACTAGGCCGATAAAAACAAATAAAGTGCGCCTTCATGTTAGACACCATTTCATATTCTCAACGCCAACGCTTGGCCTATATCGACTTTTGCCTTTTGTTTAAAGGCGCAATTCATCGCCAAGACCTGATTAGTCGATTCGAGGTAGGTCTGTCGGCAGGTTCTCGTGATTTCACGTTATACAAAGAGCTTGCACCCGACAACTTAGTATACGACCCAAGAGAAAAGCGGTATTTTCAGACCGCTTCGTTTTCGCCCGTTTTTGAGCACGACGCTAAACGCACCTTGGTAAAGCTTGCCAATGATATTTCAGATGGTTTTGACGCCATTGGCGATATTCACTTTCCTGTAGAAAGTGCCTCTTCGCTGAATGTGCCTGATATTTTTGTAGTAGCTAAGGTTGTGCAGGCTATAGTAAACAAAAATGTTATCAGTGTTATCTATACATCCTTGTCCAGCGGAAGTGGTGCAAGAGAGCTGGTGCCCCACAGCATCGTTGATAATGGCCAGCGCTGGCATGTTCGCGCTTATGACAGAAAATCGCAAAGCTTTCGAGATTTCGTATTAACACGTATCAGCAAAGTCACCATAAAAGAAGCACCCGTACAAGAAGAATGTATTGAGAGTGACGAAGCGTGGCAGCGTTTAATACCACTAGAAATAGTGCCACACCCCAAGAATATTAAACACCCCACAGCCATTGAGCTTGACTATGCAATGAATGAAGGTGTGCTAAAGCTCAATGTCCGTGCCGCTATGGCGGGTTATTTACTAAGACGCTGGAATGTGGACTGCACCAAACACGCTAGTCTTCGAACAGGGGAATATCAGCTTTGGTTGCGCAACCAAAGTAGCTTGGCGAATACAGACAATCTCGCAATCGCGCCTGGTTACATTGGTGAGCAAAGCAATTATCAGTAATACTCGGGTAATGCACTGAAAAGGCGAGGGCGCGGTTTATATCGCCCTCAGCTTACTTGGGAGCCCAAATATTTTCGAATGCAGGCTAGCAGTGCCTCTTTATCTAGTGGCTTTGCAAGGAAATCATCCATACCTGCGGCTAAACACTCTTCTTTGTCTTCAACAAATGCGTTAGCGGTTAGCGCAGCAATGGGGGTATTTAGCTTAAGCGTGTTTCTGATGTGCAATGACGCCTCAATACCGCCCATAATGGGCATGTTGCAGTCCATCAAAATAAAGTCAAAGGTGTGGCGTTTACACGCTTCAATGGCGTCTTTTCCGTTTTTAACATGCAACACTTTGTAACCTTCGGTCTGAAGCATGGTTTTTGCAATTTCTGCATTAATTTCATTATCTTCAGCTAACAAAATGCGCTTGCTTTTTGTGGGCATGTGATGGGGGGCGGTGGTTTTTGCTGGTTGCTTTAATAACTTGCTAAGGTCTTGCTCCAACTCTCTTCTGTTTATGGGTTTTGCATGTGTGTGCCAAATTAACGACGAAACATCATCTTCGTTTTGCAATCGCTCTAACTCAGCCGAGATTAAGATTACCTTGGGCAAAGCTCCTATTGCTCGCTGCTCTAGTGCTTTCAATAAGTCGACGCCGCTCATTTCAGGCATTGATAAGTCAAGAATAATCACGTCGAAAGAAAGTGGATCATCTTCAAGGTAGTCAGCAGCGCCTGTATAACTTTTACAGTAAATGCCGCTGGTGGTAACGATATGCTCAAAATACTCGCGGCTTGTTTGTAAATCATCCACGACAGCGCATTTAAGGTCAGAACTTGGCGTTACCGAGATGTCGGGTAGCTTAGACGGTTGTGAAACAATATGAAAACTGAAACTGCTGCCTTGGCCCACTTGTGAAGATACCTCGATATCTCCCCCCATTAAACGAGCGAGCTGTCGTGCAATACTTAACCCAAGGCCTGTGCCGCCGTATTCGCGCGTTGTTGACTGGTCTGCTTGCTCAAATTTATCGAAAATATGAGCTAGCTTCTCAGGCGCTATACCAATACCAGTATCGATAACGTCAAAGGTTAACTTCATACCGTTAGCACATTCTTGCATACTTACGTCTAACGTAATGGAGCCGCGCTCTGTAAACTTAATAGCATTACTTAGCAGGTTATGAAGGACCTGCGATATACGCGTAATGTCGCCTTCAATAATGTGTGGTAAGTCAGGCTTTTTATTGTAATAAAAGTTAAGCCCTTTTCGTTGACAGTACACTCTTTGAAGCGACACCACGTCGTCAAGCACTTGCAAAAGATCTACCGGTGCCTTCTCAATTTTAATTTTTCCCGCCTCTATTTTTGAAATATCGAGAATATCGTTTATTAGCGCCAGCAGTTGCCTACCGGCAGCTTTCGCTTTTTTGAGATACAAACTGCCCTTTGAAGGGTTATCAATGGCAAGCTCTATCATGCCAAACAGTCCATTCATTGGCGTTCGTAACTCATGACTCATACTTGATAAAAACTCTGATTTCGCTTGGCTTGCCTGCTTTGCCTCAAGCGCTGCACTTTCTGCTTGTTCTTTTAGCGATGTGAGGCGTATAAACGACGTTCTGATTTCACGTTCCATTGGCGTGAATATAAATAGCACTTCAACAACAAGTAATAAAAGCGTTGAAAGCCATAGGTAAACTTCTATCGTGGCAACAAAGTCAACCCTCTCTGACGCTTCTTGTTCAAATAGGTCCACGACATCATTAAGTTGCGACAATAGTACTGAAACGCTTTTTATTGAAAACAGAGTGTTAGGGGTACAGTCTCTATCTTCGTAAAGGGTTTGTGATTGAGTAATAAAGGAGTTAACCGCTTTATCGAGTTGCACATCACCAAAGTAAATGTCTTTGATGGGAGCAGAAAGCTCCTTGATACTGGTAAGCCTTTCATGATTCGATTTGAACGTGTTTACTGCTTTTAAAAACGCTTGCCGTTGTTCATCCGTTCCGCACACGGCATTGTTTGTCACGAGCAATGCGATACGTTGAGAAAGCATACGTTGCTGACCCGCTTTATTGATGATTTCAGCGTCGAGCTTTTGCGCATCAATAAGGCTATAAAGCACCGTGAAAGAAAGAGTTACAAGGCTTGCCGTTAGCAATAAGGCAACGATGTATCGAGACCGTATCGTCATCAAAGGAATAAATTGTTGAATGCTATCTAAAAGATAATAGAAAGACGTAGAAAGCGCAACGCCACACTAAAGCTTGCAAACGAAGGGTGTCAGAAAATATTCATAAATCATAAATTTAAGTGTCACCGAAGTTTCATAATCCTCATTCACTCTTTTGCCCGTGAAGTTTTTAACGATCACGCGAACCGTTAGTTTACAAAAATAATGTTTTGAACAGGCAAGGACTCTTAATGAAAAGCAGCACACTTAATAATGTAAAATATTCAGCGATTGCAATAGCGGTAGCACTTGGAGTGACAGCGTGTTCACTTGAAGGCGATGATGGCGCTGAGGGTGTTCAAGGGCCTGTTGGTGAACAAGGGCCAGTGGGTGAACAGGGGCCAATTGGAGAGCAAGGCCCTCAGGGCGACAACGCGGGCACGCTTACAAGAATCGCTACCGTGCCGCTTGGCGCAGAAGTAACCGGCATTTTTCTCTCTGAAGAGGGTGACCTTTTCTTCAACGTACAGCACCCCTCAGGTACCAATACGGCAACCAATAGTGTAAACGAAATGCCTATTAACACTGGAACTGTAGGCGTGCTTGCTGGTGCAAACTTTAACAATTTGCCTGTTACGCTGCCAAACTCACCGGTACCTTCTTCAGAAGAAGAAAAGCAGCTTGTTATGACGGCAATTGGTCAATATCAAGTATTAGGTCAAACGGGCGACACCTTTGATGCAGACCTGCCAGAAGGTCTTGGTCATATCTACACATTAGACGGCGCAGAGCTTGTTCTTGAAAATGATATGCCTGATTTCAACGGTTTTATTTCTACCGCAGACAACGAAGGTTACCTGTTTTCTAACTGGGAAGAATTGCCAGGTGGAATGAGCCGAATGAAGGTAGAAAAAGACCAGTTTGGCATGTGGGAAGTAACCGAAGCTAAGATGCTCGACTTCTCTCCAGTATGGGGTACTGCGGCAAACTGTTTTGGCTCTATGTCTCCCTGGAACACGCCGCTTACGTCGGAAGAATGGGTTGTGAACTCATCTGTCGATACCACAACATCGCCTAGTTGGAATGACCCTGAAGCGGTATCAACGAATGCGCGTTTAGGCCGTATGTGGCAAATGACTGCGCCAGATGCACCTAACCCTTACAACTATGGCTATATTGCCGAAGTAACTGAGCCTCTAGCTGACGAACCAGTTATCGTGAAGCACTTTACTATGGGTCGCTACGAGCACGAAAACTCAACGGTAATGCCAGACGGTAAAACGGTTTACTTGTCGCAAGACGATACGGGGGGCGTTTTGTTTAAGTTCGTTGCAGACACCGCTGAAGATTTGTCTGCAGGTACGTTATACGGTGCCAAACTTACGCAAGATAATGGTCAGAACGACCCCGCAACTACAGGTTTCTCGGTAGAGTGGGTAGAGCTTGCAAGCGGCGACAACATGACAATTCGTGCGTGGATTGACGAATATAACGGTATTGGCACAGATGACTATGTTGATGGTCAAAGCTCTTATATCACCATGGCAGATGTGCAAGCATGGGCTGACGGCGATGCAAATTATCCAAGTGTTGAAGACGGTGGCTCGCAGGTAACAGCAGGCCAGCCAATGGATGACCGCGTTGCCTTTTTAGAGAGCCGCGCAGCAGCTCGACTTAAAGGTGCTACAGCGGAATGGCGTAAGCTTGAAGGTATTTCAATTAACCAAAAGCGTGCCCAAGAAGCAGTTGAAGGTGTCGATACTATTTCAGGTGAAACGGTGCAAAATGCATATCTCTATATCGGCATTGCTGACATCGATAACACCATGACAGATGGTGAGGGCGATATTCAGCTTTCTACCCGCGTTAAAGACTGTGGTGGTGTTTATCGCGCTAAGCTTGAAGAGGGCTACAACATTTCACGTATTGAGCCTGTAGTAATGGGCGGTACATACCGCTCAAGCCTAACGGGGGCAGAACGTTGCGATGTAAATCAGCTATCTCAACCTGACAATGTGATTGTTATGAACGACGGACGCATTCTTATTGGTGAGGATGGTTTCCAAGAAAACAATACGCTTTGGATGTATGAACCAGCAAATAAATAATACCGGGTATTAACTAAACTTCTCCGGGTACGTTGTGCCCGGATTTTTTATTGTGAAAACCATGAAATACCATCAAATTTTGTTTTATGTGGGCGTCTTTCTAACGCTCATACTTAGTGCAGGGTGCACTGAAGAACCTAAGACTATTGGCTTTGAGGTTAGCAAAGCTGGTACCGAGAACGATGAACCTGTGAGCTACCCTTACAAAGAAGGCGATGACATTCCCGCACTTGCCTATATTGAGCACAACGAGGTTTATAACCCAGAATCAGTAATACCGCCTCAGTGCTATACGAAAACTGAAGGTGTTAATAACCCTTGTTATGCGTGTCACCAAAGCTACGACGCAACAGAGAAGAGACCCAATCAAATGGGGGATGGCACGCTGCAAGGAAACTATGAATTTTCTGATGTAGGCTTAACGAACAGTTGGAAAAACCTGTTCATTGATAGAACCGCGCTTATTGCCACCATTAGTGATGACGTTATTAAAAAATACGTGGAACAAGACAACTACACTGCTGCAATAAACAATGAAACTTTGCCTGATTATATGCAAGTTATGCAGTTAGGTGCTGCTGATGATGCTTTCGATAGCACTGGTATGGCAAAAGATGGAAGCGGGTGGGTCTCGTATAATTATAAACCTTTTCCAAGTACGTTTTGGCCCACCAATGGCTCTACTGGTGATGCAATGATCCGCTTACCTAAGACATTCCAACAACGTGATGGAAAGTACGACAGCTCAATTTATAAAGTGAACTTAAGTCTTGTTGAGATGACGCTTAAAGATATAAAAAAGCTGACGGTGTCACCGGTTAATGAAAAGCGCCTTCAGATTGATATTAATAGAGACGGCAAACTTAACACCGAGGAAAGTAACCTGGTTCGCTTAACGCACTACGTGGGTGATGCAAGCGATATACCGCTTGCATTAATGTTGTACCCCGAGGGCACTGAGTTTCTGCATACAGTGCGCTATATAGGTGTTGATGACGAGGGTAACATATATAACGCGCCGCGTATGAAAGAGGTGCGCTACATGAAAAAGCACAAGTTTAGAACACGTGAGAGCCTGGCTTCTGCGTATTATGCTGAGGCAAAAGATAAGCACTTCGAGAAACTCCCACAAACCCGTTATTTGGGCAAGCAAGGTATCGATAACGGTTTCGGTTGGACCATAAACGGTTTTATTGAGGATGAAAATGGAGCGTTACGTGCGCAGCATGATCAAGAACTGGCTTTCTGTAATGGCTGCCATAAGTCTGTTGGTGCAACCTTCGATCAAACCTTCTCTTTTGCGCGTAAGGTTCCTGGTCAAAAAGGGTGGGGCTATATTAATCTTCGTGATATTGAAGACGTACCTAATATCAATGAAGAGCAGGGGGAGTTTCTAACTTACATGCAGCGCGTTGGCGGTGGCGATGAATTTCGTCAAAACGGTGAAATGCTTGCAAAATGGTTTGATGAAAAAGGTATGGTGAAAAAATACGTGCTTATGAAAGCGCCGTCTATTTACGACATTATTACGCCTAGTGCAGAACGTGCACATGCCTTAAATAAAGCGTATTTCACAATAGTGAAAGAACAAAGCTATTTGTTTGGCCGCGACGCTACGCTAACAGAAGCATCTAACGTATTGAGTAGCATTGACACAGAGCAACCACCGCTTAAACCCGAGCATCGTTTCAAATGGGACATGCGTTTAAACTGGGATGAACAGAGCGAAACAGAGATTACGGCGTCTCACTAATAAAAAAGTAAGCCTGACTAGGTGCCCAACGGCGTGCGCACAAACGCGTTCGTATGCTGTTGGCGCTCACTACCTACCCGCACTGATGAATTGTTACTTGCGTAATGCAATAAAGGTTTATGACTTCTTAAGGTTTTGTCTTACAAATAAAAAGCACTGTAGTAGCAGAACAATAGTAACCACACTTTCCATGATTTACCCTTTTTTGTTTTTTGTATAAAAGCGCGTCCGCGCTTTTCTTTGAATTCTTGGTGTCGTTATTGACTGTATAGCAAGTGGCGCGCCTCTTTTATATTTGTTAACAAATTCAGTTGTTTATGTCTTTTTGTGGGTGTTTTAACACCGTGTGCAAAGAATACTTGTGAAAAACTGGGTGTAGGTTTGGCAACTTTTACATAGGGAATGAAAGCTTAAGAGGAAATAGTCGATTAAAGCGAGCGCTGACGAACTTTGGTACAATCCCACTTTGAGTAAAACGTCACTACAAGCTGTGACACTATGTATTACCAGCGCACAAGAGAAGAAAGGGAATATGGTCGAAATCCGTCAATACGATAAGTCATCAATAAAGAATATTGATGTAATAAATGGTGTCTCCCCAACGCTGTTGAAACGTGTTTTTATTGGTTGGCTTGTTTTTGCATGTATTGTTGAGGCTATTGTATTCACCGCGCCAAAGCTTGGTGAAACCTTCGTAAATGTTACTACTGCCTCACTGTTATTGTTCACCTTGTTGTTATGGTTACAAAGCAGACTAACCGAAGGTTGGCCGTCTATTATCCATGACAACGGAGCGCTTGGTGTTGTCATAGATCCAACTTCACGTAAATTCTTATGTGCTTCACTTGATGTTGTCGAAACGGCTAAGCCTGCTATTGTGAAGCCGAATAAAAAAGCTGTGGAAATAAGCCTAAATACGCAAGCGCTTACAGACAATGATATGGCGCGACTCAATGAAGCGGTGTGGCCAAGAGAGTCTGCACTAGTAGGTCTTTGTCACTTCGAAGAGCCCTCAGAGGTGTGTAAGGCGCTAGTCCGGTTTAAGCGCTAGTTGAGTAAACAATGGAAAGTGGTCAGAGCCAATATCGCTTAATTTGGTAATTTCTACCAATTCGAAATGCTCAGAATGAAACACATGATCAAGTGGCCACTTGATAAACGGGTAGTGCGCGTGGAATGTATTGAAGAAGCCTCGCCCTACTCGGGGATCTTTTAAACCACTTATTTTCTTGAAATGTCGCGTTGTTGGCGACCAAGCCACATCGTTTAAGTCGCCCGCTACTATCACAGGACCGTCTTGGTCTTTTACCTCTTTTCCTACAATGTGAAGTTCGATGTCTCTAGGTTTGGCGTATTTATTTTCTGTCGGGCTAGGCGGCTTTGGGTGAACAAACCACAGGCTTATCTGCTGGCCATTAATAAGCGTTTTTACTTTAATAGAGGGCACATCATCCTCGACAAGAAAACGCAGTTCTGCGCTTTCTAATGCATGCTTACTGTATATATGCATGCCGTACAAGTTGTCTAATGGGCATGCTTTGCGAAACGGATAGGCGTCTTCAATATCTTTAATGCCTTCCTCCCATTTTTTGTTCGATTCAAGTGTAACCAGAAAATCAGGTGACTTTTGTCTTACGTGCTCGACAAGCTTTGAAAAGTCATTGTTAGGCATATACACATTGCTAGACAAAATACTTAGCAAGATGCCTGAATTCGGTTTGGCTTGCTTTTGTACTTCTTTTCTATAAAGCGGTGTATACGGAATAATCCAAAAACACTGGTAAGTAAATGACGCTAGTAAAACGAGCAGCGTGAAGCCCATAAAAAGAGAGAGGGGAGCCAATGTTACGTGAAAAATATAACCGCAAAACGTAATAAGCATTAGCGATGCTATTTGTAGCCGCGGGAACTCCCAAACGCGAACAAGCCAGTGGGAGCTTGGTAATAGCGGTACAAACGAACATAAAATAAGTAACCATGCCACACTGTTTAATATCACTTCCATATTACCGCTCCATTTTCTGCAAAAGTATTTGGTTACTCTACACCTTTATTACGCTTCTAGTATTTCAAAGTTTAAAAAAACAACCATAAACACATTTCTTTTGTGCGCTACGTAAAAAATTCTCAAAACAACGCAAATGTTGCAAATGCTTACGACCTACATTTTTCCTTTATTTGTGAAATTTCAATAAAATCATGGGCTTGTGCTGGTGGCAAGCTTCTGGCATGAGTGTAAGTGAAGTTTCGACAAAGGAGAAATGTTATGAAACGTACACTACTTTCAATGATTGTTGCTACATCTTTAACTACTGCAGCTTATGCAGGTGATATGAACTCAGACAACAAGTGGGAGAAAGGTGCCAAAGACGCATGGATTGATGGCAAAGCTGAAGCGACGCTGTTGTTCAATGGCAACCTAGATTCATTCGACATCAACACCGATGTAAATAACGGCAACGTTATCCTAACGGGTAAGGTAGAGAATTCAGTTGATAAAAAGCTAGCTGAAGAGTTAGTTGCAAATATCGATGGTGTGAAGTCAGTAGAAAACGAATTAACCGTTATCGAAAAGCAGGATGATATGTCTGAGGACATGGAATCTGCATACGACAAAGGTACCAGCGAACTTACAGACGCCAAAATTGCGACCGTGATTAAAACACGTTTGTTGATGGATACTGATATCTCAGGTTTCGACATTGACGTAGATGTAGAAGCGGGCAATGTGACGCTGACCGGTGAAGTAGATTCGGACGCTGAGCGTGATCTTGCTGTTGCCATCGCGGAAGGTGCGTCTGACGTGAAAGACGTCGAAGATAACTTACGTGTGGTAACTGAAACCGCGATGAATTAATCGCAATCAGCCATAGGCGCTAAGGGTCTTCGGCCCCTTTTTTATATCACTTTTTTATCGGCTAATTTTCAAGGAAAAAGAAATGACTTTTCTACGCTGGATCTATTCAGGAATCGTGTTTTCACTACTTCTCGTTTTTGTTGGCATGTTTGGCAACGGTACTTTTTCAGTAGGACAAGCCAGTGCTGAAGACGAAGCAAAGGAATTCAGTGCCAACATAAAGCAAATGGAGCAACGTTTCTCGTTGGCAACCTTCGACCTTAAGCGAAAGTCACATCTTCTTAGAAAGTTACGCATGGATTATTTTATAGCGCAGGCGAAACAAGCAGATATTAGAGGCTGGGGTCACAAGCGTGACACATTCATTGAGCGAGCTGACAACGTGTTAAATCATCACCTTAATCAATATGCACATCAAGCGGTAAATATTGTAGATGAACGAAATGCTCAAACCGCATTGAGCGAGTAGGGCGAATGGCCCGGTTAGTGCAACGATTGATGCAAAAGGCAGTTTGAGTTCACTAGCTAAGAATAAAAAAGCGAAGTAAGTGTTTCCACTGTACTTCGCTTATTGTATTTCTAACGATGTTGTTTAACGGTGAAGCGCTTTATTCAACGTCGACAATTTTCAGTGTGTTAGTTGCACCTACTTTTTCCATCTCATCGCCGTAAGTAAGAATGATGCTGTCGCCACTCTTAACAAGGCCTTTCTCTTTAAGCGACGCAATTACGTCGTACTTTAAGCGACCAGGTTCGCTTTTTGCTGAATCGAAATACACAGGTTTCACGCCGCGACAAAGCGCCATTGTGTTAAGCGTAGACTCATGACGAGACATTGCAATAATTGGCAGTGAAGTAGTAATACGCGACATTAAAGTTGGCGTGCTACCGCTTTCTGTTAGACCAACAATGGCTTTAACGCTTGGTAAGTGATTCGCTGCATAAACAGCTGAAAGCGCAATTGACTCGCTGGTAGACGAAAACTTCTCATCCATACGATGTTTAGAAATTTTAACACTTGGGTGCGTCTCTGCACCTTCACAAACACGCGCCATTGCTGCAACAGTTTCAATTGGGTAGTTACCCGCTGCTGTTTCTGCAGACAACATCACCGCGTCAGTACCATCAAGCACAGCGTTAGCTACGTCCATAACCTCTGCACGCGTAGGCATTGGGCTGTCGATCATCGACTCCATCATTTGCGTTGCAGTAATTACCACTTTGTTTAACTGACGAGAACGCGCGATAAGTTTTTTCTGAACACCTACTAGCTCAGCGTCGCCAATTTCTACACCCAAGTCACCACGTGCCACCATCACCGCGTCAGACGCTTTAATGATATCGGTCATGGCTTCATCTGATGCTACGGTTTCTGCACGCTCTACTTTCGCGCAAATTTTTGCATAACAACCAGCGGCTTGTGCTAGCTCTCGCGCATAGTCAAGGTCTGCGCCACTGCGAGGAAATGATACTGCTAAGTAGTCAACGCCAATTTTCGCGGCTGTTTTAATATCTTCTTTGTCTTTCGCAGTCAGTGCATCCGCTGATAAGCCACCACCTTGACGGTTAATGCCTTTGTTGTTCGATAGTTTGCCGCCAACCGTTACTTCAGTAATTACCTTGCGACCTTCTACGCCGGTTACCTTAAGCTGAATACGACCGTCATCTAGAAGAAGAATGTCACCCGCAGACACATCGTCAGGCAGTGCTTTGTAGTCAATGCCAACGCGCTCTACGTTACCTTCATCTCTGCCCAATTCTGCATCTAGAACAAAAGTGGCACCAATATCAAGCTTAACAGCGCCTTCAGCGAAACGTGCAACGCGAATTTTCGGGCCTTGAAGGTCGCCAAGTATGGCAACGTATTTACCTAAATTCTTCGCTGCTTGACGCACACGTTTTGCACGTTCGATGTGGTCTTCAGCTTGTCCGTGAGAAAAATTCATGCGCAC
>ENA-OWNT01003027-OWNT01003027.1-seawater-metagenome-genome-assembly--contig:-NODE-3027-length-16456-cov-3.035411_pt1 | contig 16456 bp, 19 predicted proteins | sample MGYA00238136_ERZ651165 | MGnify/ENA primary metagenome ERZ651165 (study PRJEB26861, sample SAMN08777766) | seawater metagenome | isolation source: coastal seawater | place: USA: Florida | collected...
GATTCCACAATCACGCCCTCACCCCAGGTGGTACCCCACCCCCCTGAAGACACCCGGATCGGCCGGTTGCTCTTGCATATCCTGCACTAAATCCCGGTTGTGCGCGGTTTTGCGTGTGCCAGAATTACTCCCCGCCCAATCTTCAAAATCACGAAACTTTCACGCCGACAGGCAGACAGATGAGAGGTGAATACAACAGACAACACTTGGGCACAGCCAGTTGGGAGGCATGATGAACCACGGTGGCGGAAGGTGTCCGTTTTCGGAATTCCAGAAAGCGGGCACACACAATGAAAAGTCCGGAAGCGGCCAAAAATCGAAACCCGATTTCACCCTTGAGGAGCTGGCCCGGATCGAACAGACCATTGCCAGACATTCACGCAATGCCGACAACGACCTGATTCCGGCAGGTTACACGTATCTGGGCCAGTTGATTGCCCACGATCTGACATTCAACTCAGCAGCATTGCTGGATTCACCGGACACGTATGACAATAACCGGACACCGTTCCTGGATCTGGACTGCATCTATGGTGGCGGGCCCCTGCTCTCACCCTATCTGTTCGAGCGTCCGGCGCCGACCGATGATGATTCACAGGCGCGATCACGTTTCCGCCTGGGGTTGAATGCATCGTCCCGGGCAATTTCCGGGCAGACGGCGTTCGCCAACGGATTGCGGTCGGATGTACCCCGCATGTCACTCGTTCAGGGGATCAATGGCGTCTCGGACTACGTATCAAACGGGATACTGGAACAGGATCGGGGGGTCGCCACATGGGAACCGCTGGTCGCCGATCTGCGCAATGACGACAATACGATCCTGTCTCAGCTGACATGCCTGTTCCTGGCGATGCACAACGAAATCACACACAGGCTTCTTGCCAGCGCCCCTGACAACAGTACCGGTATCATATACGGCCGCGCGCGCCGTGTGCTGGAACACGCATACCGCAATATCATCCGGAACGACTATCTGCCGATGGTGCTGCATCCAGACGCGGTGGATCACACTGCGTCGGCAGGCAGACGGAAACAGTCCCTCCCCCCCGCCTTTACGCTGGCGGCAATGCGGTTCGGGCATTTCATGATCCGGCCCAGCTACAAGCTCAACCGCCTGTGGGATCGGACAAATGGGGAAGACGGCCCCTATGCAGGGCAGCAGGTACATCTGCCCCGACTGATCAAAAAGGGGCCGAACAGCACCCTTGATCAACCGATCGTGGACGATCACCGGGTTGACTGGGGGCTGTTCTTTGATTTCGACGATCACAGTACCGGTGCCCCGACGCCCCAGGGCAGTCGCCTTTTGAACGTCGGCCTGCCTGCCGCCCTGGCGGATCGCGCCGAGTTGTTCGCACGCAGCGATGATCCCGCCGATCTGCCGGATGGCGGGTTGTTTTTCCGGGATCTGGCACGGGCTGACGCTGCCGGATTGAAAAGCGGCCAGACGCTGGCCCGGAAATATGGCTGCGATGACACGATTGATATCCGGGAGCTTCCGGCGTTCCAAAACGCTGGCGACGACCTCTCGCCGAAGACATTGCGAAAACTGGCGAAAAGGACACCATTGCTTCTTTACATCATGGCGGAGGCGGAATTGACGCAAAACGGTCAGCGGCTGGGGAAACTCGGTTCGCTGCTTGTTGCCGATACGATCAATACCGCGCTGCAGAATGCCGGAGACTGCGCATCAGGTCCCGGGATATCCGACGATATCAACACCGTCTTCGGGGATGGGGGCTTACCGGAAAACATGCCGACCCTGATCCGCTCCCTTGTGCCGCACGCAGCCGCCATCCAGTACGAAAAGGAAACCATGTAATGAAGGTCGATTATCAAGCCCCGTCCGCAGCAGGCGAACTTTTCCTGAAATGGGCGGAATCTCCGGACACCATTCCAACAGACCAGAACCAGCTGCGGAAAGAGCTGAGCAACGCCGGTATCACCATCCGTGACGACGTGGAAATCCGGATCATCGAGGACACCAGAGATACCGTGAATTTTGTCGTACGCGAATACGCGCAATACCAGCGAAGCATGGATGATGTGGTGGAAAAACCCGGCATCAGATACGTGCTGAATTCCCAGACCGAACAGATGTATCGGGATATTCTGTCATCCGACGATCGCCGGTCTGACGTCGATACCAAGCGTGATGCCTTCAACATCCGCATCGGGGAATACTGCATCGGTCTGTGCATGTAATCACAGACCGGCTCAGCCCCCTGGCGATCAGTTCGGCAGGGGGAAGCCTGCACGTTGCAGGCCCTTCTCCACATTCAGACGGTCCGCCGCGTGCCGCAGCGGGAAATTCTGCAAAAACCAGTCAACGGCGGTTTCATCATCCGGCATCTGGTCCGTGCACCATTTCTGCCGGACAAGTTCCAGGTACCGCTGACCGGCGGCCTGAGCCGGACCCTCTTCGCCCGCCAGGCCCAGCGCAGCAGCCCGCCAGCCCGCCACCACCGGGATCAGATCGCCGGACTGGTCCGCTGCCGCGACCGAGCCCTGATAATCTGCCGACAGAAACCGCACCGCAACCAGATAGGCCCAGTGAAATGGCACCACCAGGGGCGTGATCTGCAAAGCCTGCCGGGCGACACTGTCGGCGCCCGACTTGTCACCACACAGGGATTTCCCGTTGGCGCAGGACACCAGCGTCGTCGGGTTATTGGGGTTCAGTTCATAGGCCATGTCGAACTGTAAATCCGCCATTTCAAACTTACGGGCCATGGCGCTGGTCCAGGCCAGGGCCATGCGCCCCCGAACGTCCAGCGGGTCCAGCTCCACCGACCGTTTGGCCAGCGCCTCCGCTTCTTCTATCCGGTCGGGATCCGGGAAATTGCCCGGGAAGATCGCATGTTCTGTATTGTAGATGGACGCCAGCCCGCTATAGGCCGGGGCGAATTGCGGCGCGCGATCCATCACATCGCGGAACATGTGTTCCGCCTCCGCCCGCGCCGCCGGGTCCCAGTTCCAGATCAGCTGATTGGCCCGCGCCCATAATTCGTACGTGGTCTGGCTGACATTGTCCGGGCGGACTTTCCGATCCACCAGCGCCGCCGACAATTGCATGTTGATCCCGGCCGCCATCCGCCGGACGATCATGCTCAGCGCCTTGAAATGGTTGTCACTGTTCAGCGTGAAACGCTCGCTCCATATATACCGGCGGGTCCCACCCTCCATCAGGGTGATGGCCAGATCATGCCCCTGATCCGATCGCATGTAGGATCCGGTGATGAAATAGGCGTTGATGCCCTGTTCCCCCGGCCAGGGCGTCGGCATAGGCGTCCCCTTCCGCATCGACAATGACCCATTCACGGAACTTGACCAGACTGGCAATCAGATCATGACGGAAAAACTGGATGACGTTCGACACACTCTGATCCCAGGCGGTAAATCCGGTGATGCAGATGGCGGGCATTTGGGTGTTTTCCTTGACCATCCCGCCGGATGCGCCTTGCGGCGGGGGCGCCGGTTCCTCTGCAACGGGCGCAGCTTTGTCGAATTTGCCCAGCTTCACTTCGGCAATCAGGGTTTGCAGCGCATCCGACGGCTCCATGTCGAACTCACTGTCCATGATTTCCCAGTGCCGGGAATAGACACGCAGCGCCGCGACCACATTCCCCTCCGCCGCAAATTGCTGGACCAGTACATGGGTCGCGGTTTCGTGGCTCGGATCCACCTCTACCAGTACTTCTGCCGCCCAGCGCCGGGTTTCCACCTCCACGCCGGATGACCGCAGCAGGTTTTCCAGCGCATCTGCGAAGCGCCGACGCCAGCCTTCACGCTCCACATACAGCCAGGAGGCAAAAGCGGGATCGAGGGATTCAAAGCCATAGGCCACACGCTCGCCATTCAGCAGATTGTCGGCCACCGCATATTGCCGCCGCGTGTCCGTCATCGCCTGCAGTGCCTGCTGCAGATCAATGGAAATGCTGCCAGGTTCCATCCAGACATTGTTGCGATCCATCGCCAGACCCTGCAGCCCGGCCTTTTCAAACCCGGTACGCAATTGTTTCAGGGATTGCCGCAGGGATGCCCGTGCCTGTCCCTCCTGACTTTCACTCCACAGCACCCCGGCCAGGCGTTCCCGGCTGACTGACTGGTTTTCGTTGAGCGCGAGATAGGCAATGATCGCCATGGCTTTCTGGCCCAGCGTGTTCACCGACTGCTGGGCGGGCGTCTCTATCCTGATCCCGTCGGCAACCTTCAACCGGACAACCATTGCACCCCCCCAAAAAACCAGTACCCAGAATACAATCTGTTCTAAAACAGGATAAATCAAACCCCCGGGATCGTTTCAAAAAATAATTCAATACCCGGGTACGCGGCAATTGCCCCTAATAAGGCCCCGGGGTAACCGCGTCCTGCAACGCGCATCCTGTCGCGTTCAACGCCCGGTTCAGCCGATCGGTTCCGGCACGGATATCCGGCGGTTGCAGGCCCGGCACAATGGCCCTGACAATCCTGTGATCAAAGCCCTCCCGGCTCATATCCACGGCATAGACCTCATAGCCGCAGTCGAACAGACTGGTCAGGATGGATGCCAGCGGATCCGGCCCCGCCTGCCCCTGCGGCATCACCTGCGGGGAAACATTGCTGATGTCCGCCAGCGGGGACGCCCCATCCATGCGGTAACGCGTCAACCGTGCCAGATGGGCCCGATCCGTCGCCGTCAGGGGTCTGCCCATATTGCTTTTCACCATCGCCAGATCATAGGCCAGTTCCATCTGGGACATTTCACAGATGGCCTTCACCGACGCTGCAGCCGGGGACAGGTCGGCACCGAAACCGATGGCGCAGTGCCGCCCGCTGCCATCGTGGGAAATGGCGGCAATGACCGGGATCGGAATGTCCGTTGTCAGGTTCAGAAACATGACCGGCCGCGTCCCCGCCGGGCGCACCCGCGACAGAAAGCCGGAAACTTCGTCTGTTGTTGCGGGTGTAAAACCCGCCTGCACGGCCCGGCGGCGCCCATACCACCAGAGCGTCACCGCATCCCGTTCCACCAGTTCCAGCAACGCCCGGGCCGCAGCAGTGTCGAACGTGTCCCCGGCAGCGCATCCATTGCTGCCTGCCTGATAGCTTTCCGGCATTTGTGCCTGCCGATAAACGAATGCGGGCGGCAGATACACGCCCCGGCGGGTTTGCAGATTGATGCCCGGAACCCCCGCACCAACCGTTGGCATATCCAGCCCGGACAGCAGATGCACATGGTCCCGCAACACCGCGATATTTTCATCACCGGCCGTTGCAGCAGGCCGCCCTGCCGCTGCTCCACAATCCAGTATCGCCAGTTTTTCCACCAGTTCACCGGTACATTTCAACTGAGCCAGGGCGCGGTCTTCGGCACATCCGCCCGCGTTCAGAACCGGCTGCCCCGGATCCGGCATTCCGATATCCGCCAGCCTCAACGCAGCCGCGACGAATGCCAGCCCGGTTGAATGGGCCAGGGGAATGTCCGCAAATTCAACATGATCAGACCATGTCTGACCGGGATCACCTTTCATCTGGTGCGCCCCCTTCTGCCTGACCGGCACGCTCGCCATCGGATTGAAATCCCACCTTATACTGGCTAAGCAGAAAGGGCATCGACCCGGGGAGGAAAAGATGAAACTGGTCACGCTCCGAAAGAATGGCGAAACCGGCGACCGTGTTGGCGTCTGGCAGGAGGACAATGTCCTGGAATTCGCCAGACCGGATGATCGGGCGCCCTGGCCCGCCATGCTGGACCTGATCAAGGCCGGGCCCGATGCATGGGCCGAGGCACGCGACATGGCGGATCAGGGTCGGGGAACCCGCCACGCCATGGCGGATATATCACTCCGCGCGCCGATTCCGGTGCCGGAACAGTTTCGCGACGCTATGTGTTTCCACAAACATATCCGGCAGGCCTTCACCGCCGTCGCCCGCATGCAGGCCGCCGCCAGCGGCGATGCTGCACAGGTTGCGGAGGCGGAAAAAGCCGCCCGGGCGTTCGAAGTGCCGGACATCCATTTCCAGCAGCCGATCTATTACAAGGGTAACCGCTTCGCCGTCGGCCATCCGGGGCAGGATATCGTCTGGCCGGAATACAGCTCACTGATGGATTTTGAACTGGAGCTGGCCTGCGTGATCGGCACCGGCGGCAAGAACATCAGCGCCGAAAACGCCGCCGATCACATATTCGGCTACACCATTTTCAACGATTTTTCCGCCCGGGATGCCCAGGCAGCGGAAATGGAGGGACGCCTCGGCCCGGCCAAGGGCAAGGATTTCGACAATGCCAATGTCTTCGGTCCCTGCATCGTCACCGCCGACGAAATCGGCGACACGCCGGACCTGAAAATGACGGCGCGGGTGAACGGGGAAATCTGGGGTGAAGGCAATGCCACCGACATGCACTGGACCTTCGCCGACGTCATCGCCCACATTTCCACCGGCGAAACGCTGCATCCGGGCGAAATGATCGGTTCCGGCACCGTCGGCGACGGCTGCGGCCTGGAACACATGCGGTTCCTGAACCATGGGGACCTGGTAGAACTGGAAGTCGAGAAGATCGGCGTGCTGGCCAATCGCGTAGTGCGGTCGGACAGCTAGCCTGCTGATCAGCCCGCCAGCCGCACCCGGAACAGCGCCACGGCCTGATCAAACAGGGCCGGGTCCTCGGCGAAGCGGGCGGTGAGCTGTGCGCCCTCCGCCAGGGCAAGTGTGGCGGCGGCTTCGGCAGCGGCATCTGTGACGAGTGTCAGACTGCCATCGGCATTGGCATGTTCAAACTGACGGGTGAGCCATGCGCGAACCGCCTGGCGGAACAGGGTGATTTCCCGCCGCGTTTCCGCGTCCAGCCCGTTCAGGCCGATGGAATAGGCGACACAGAGGCAGAGCCGCCCCCCGTCCCCCAGCGCATCCCGGTAGAAATCCAGAAACCCGGCCAGCCGACCGGCAGCAGTGTCCCGGGTCACCGCCATATCTTCCAGCCCTGCCAGCACCTGTTCGCGATACCGCTGCATGATGGCGGCCAGCAGATCGGTCTTGGCCGGAAAATGGTAGTGGATGCTGGCCTTCCGAATGCCGATTTCGTCCGCCAGATCACCAAAGCTGACCCCGTCCGCGCCCCGGGCACGCACCGCCTGTTCCGCTGCATCCATCAGGCGGGTTCTGGTATCGGGGGTGCCGGGGGGCCGGTTTCGGGTACTGGGTCTGGCCACGTAAATTCCTTGAAAATCAGGCGCGTTGGTGCGGGGATCATACGCCTTCGTGGCGTCGGATCAATCCGGCGCGCCCGTATCTGTCCTCCTCTCAGTGATCAGCCCGGCACGTGGATATGGTTCAGATGGCCGGTTTTCATCCAGACCGACGCACCATCCGGGCCCGCAATGGCTGACAGGGCCTGCCCGTCCGGCAGACGCAGCCAGGAATGGCGGTCCAGATCGTCATCCCCCTCCGTCACCGAACCATCCAGCACCAGCAATTCAGTGCCGCCCCTGGCATCGGATGTCAGCACCGCCCCCGGCGCCAACCGGTGACAGGTCACGGTTTCCCAGTCATCCTGGTGCAGCAGCGCCATCGCCACCCCGGCCACCGGTGCCGACAGTTCATCGACCATGGTTTTCCGGAACTGGTTGCGGTCATCCATCTGATACTGCCACAACTTCACGAATATGGTGCAGCCGTCATCGGACCTGGGTGTGTGGGTGGTGGTGGGCGGATTGCGCACATAGGTGCCCGCCGGATAGTCGCCATGTTCATCCTGGAACACACCATCCAGCACGACGAATTCTTCGCCGCCCGTATGTTCATGCGCGCTGAAATGGCTGCCCGGCGCATAGCGCACGATGGTGGTGGCGCGGGCTACTTCATCGCCGATCCGGTCCAGCATGCGCCGGTCAACCCCCGCCATGGGCGAGGGTTTCCAGGGGTTCCGGTCAAAGGCCACCATGGCCCGCTGATCGAAATCCGCGTTGATTTCCATTGCTCCCGTCCCCCGGTTCAGGCCGTGCCACCCGCACGGGCCGCCACCCGTGCCCGCCAGGCATTCAGATGGTCCAGTTCCGCCGGAATGTCCACCCGGGCAAAGTCGGCAAAAGCCAGCCCGGCAAACGCGGTGATGTCAGCGGCGGAATACTGTTCCCCGGCAAGGTAGGGGGTTTCCGCCAGCACGTCATTCAGATATCGCATCGTCTGCACCGCCACATTTTTCCGCCGCTGGCCCCAGGACGGGTTCTGGTCAGTTTCCAGATCCGGGCCCAGCCCCGGCGTCGCATGATGGAAATAATCACCAACCGCATCCAGCAGCCCCGCCTCCGCCCGGCGGTTCATCATATGGATGCGCGCCCGTGCCAATGGCGTATCGCCAAACAGGGACGGGCCGTCAAACGCGCCGTCAATATACTCCGTAATTGCCGTACACTGGGCGAGGCATGTGCCATCCGCCAGTTCCAGCACTGGCACACCGGCATCCGGATTTTTCGCCCGGAACGCCTCTGTCCGATGCTCCCCGCCCATCACGTCGACGGGAACAAACTCCACCTGATCCATCGCCCCCTTTTCCGCCAGTGCCATGCGCACACGCGCCGGATTGGGGAAACCTTCCACATCGTAGATTTTCATCATCTCAGCTCCATTCGATTTTATCTACCTTCCGATAGGTAGGTAATTGAACGCCACGAGATTGCAAATGTTTTGTCGAAGAAATTTCACTATCGTGGTGTGGGGCGCTAGGCCTCGCCCGCCGCGTCGCGCAGCCAGTCGGCGAAGGTTTTCAGGCGGCTTTCCGTGCCTTTGTGCGCCGGGTACAGCAGGTAGAAGCTGTGGCTGGTCCGGCGGCCGGGGCCGAAGGGGCGGACGAGGCGGCCATTGGCCAGTTCATCCGCCGCCAGCACCCGGTCGGCCAGCAGCAGGCCCGCCCCCTCGATCGCGGCCTGAATGGCGAAATTGAAGTTTTCGAACATCGGCCCGGTATCGCTGGCCACCCCGGTCACGCCGTTTTCATCCATCCAGCGAGCCCAGTCATCGGGCCGGGGCGCCCCGCGGATCAGGGTTTGCCCGGCCAGATCTTCCGGTCCGATGCGCCCGCCGCTGGCGTCCAGCAGGCCGGGGCTGCAGACCGGCACCATTTCCACATGACAGAGATGCACAGCTTCCCAGCCGTGCCAGCGTTCGGCGTGATGGCCCATGACGATCAGCGCATCATACTGCCCCGCCGGTTCATCCGCCGGGTGCATGGATGTGGCGAATTCGATGGCTATGCGGGGATGCTGACGATGAAATTCCTGCCATCGCGTTATCAGCCAGCGCTGGGTAAAGGTGGGATAGGAACAGATTTTCAACGGTCCCCGCCGGTCGCCCCCCATCAGCGGCCGCGTGGCATCCCCGATCAGCGCCAGCGCCCGGGCGATGTCGGCAATGTAGCGCCGCCCCGCCTCCGTCAATTCGATCTGCCGGTGGTGGCGGGTGAACAGGTCCCGGCCCAGCCAGTCCTCCAGCAATCTGATCTGTAGGCTGACCGCGCCCGGTGTCACCGACAATTCTTCCGCCGCGCGGGAAATGGAACGGTGCCGCCCCGCCGCCTCGAACGCGCGCAGGGCCCTTAACGGTGGCAGGTCGCGGGAGCTCACATTTTCACTCTGTTGCTTGAGAAAAACTCAAACGAGCTTACGGAATAATCGTTTTACCGGCAAGGTGGAAGGCGGCAGCATCCGCCCCAAAATCGGACCCTAGGCGGAGGATCAGGCGATGGCCAACAATCTGAAAAGCGACAAGAGCTTCAATCCCGGCAATGCCGTGGCCCCGGATACGGCAGGCTGGAACTTCTATGACGAAGACGGCTCGCTGAAAGACCTGCTGGACATCTACCTGCCGCTGGACCTGCGCAAGCATCTGGAACCACATCTCAGCAAGCTTGGCCACATGGCGGCCAATGAGCTGGATGAGGCGGCGCGGCTGGCCGACATTCACACGCCGATCCTGCATCACCGGGACCGGTATGGTCGCAACATCCAGACGATCGAATATCATCCGGCCTATCGCCGTCTGGAAAAGGCCGCCTATCAGGAATTCGGCATTCACGCCATGAGCCACCGCCCCGGCGTGCTGGGCTGGCAGGAACCGTTCCCGGCGACAGCCAAGCATGCCTTCACCTATCTGTTCAACCAGACGGAATTCGGCCTCGGCTGCCCGATCAATGTTACCGATTCCGGCGCCCATTCCATTCGCCTGTTCGGCTCGGACGAGGTCAAGGAGCGGTTCCTGGACCGTATGACATCGCTGGACGTGGATACGCTGTGGCAGGGTGGTCAGTACATGACCGAGCAGGAAGGCGGCTCCGATGTGGGGCGCATGACCTCCGTCGCCAGATGGGATGGTGAACACTGGCGCATTACCGGGGACAAATGGTTCTGTTCCAATGCCGATGCGGAATCCGTACTTCTGCTGGCCCGGCCGGAAGGCGCAGGGCCCGGCACCAAGGGTCTCGGCATGTTCGTCATGCCGCGCCATCTGGATGACGGCACGCCGAACCATTACCGCTTTGTCCGGCTGAAAGAAAAGCTCGGCACCCGGTCCATGGCCAGTGCCGAGGTGGAAATGCGCGGCGCCATCGCCTATCAGCTGGGCTCGCTGGAACGGGGCTTCGTGCAGATGGCGGAAATGGTCAACTGGTCCCGCCTGTCCAACGGGGTGAAATCCACCGCCCTGATGCGCCGGGCCGTGCATGACGCCATGGCGGTGATGCGGGGCCGGATCGTGTTTGGTGAATCCCTGATCAACAAGCCGCTGGCCCGGCGTCAGATGCTGAAAATCATGCTGCCGGCGGAACAGGCGCTTTCCATGTCCTTCTACACTGCCGACGCGCTGGACAAGTCCGAAGGCTATGGCGGCAAGGCCCCCAGCCAGCAGGCGGCGCAGATCCTGCGCATCGCCACGCCGGTGCTGAAATACCGCGCCACCCGGGACGGCCGCCAGGTTACCGGTGACGGGCTGGATATGCGCGGCGGCTGCGGCTATGTCGAAGACTTCGTCAATCCGCGCCTGTTGCGGGATTCCTATCTGGGCTCGGTCTGGGAAGGCACCGGCAACATCGTGGCGCTGGACGCCGTCACACGGGCGGTGGGCAAGCAGAAATGCCATGAAGCCTTCGCCGCCGACCTGCATCACCGGCTGCATGACGCCACCCACCTGCCCAGCGCCTTTGTCCGGGAATTGCGCGGCTATATCGACCGTTCCATCGCCTTCATCGCCGAAACCGCCGCCGACAAGTCGCAGGAAGCCAGCTGCCGCCAGGCGACGGCCAACCTCTATCACGTCGCCACGGCGGTGCTGATGGCGTGGGAAGGCTGCCAGACATTCGAAAAACGCGGCGATGCCCGCCGCCTGCTCTGGTCCCGCCTGGTAATCGATCACCGCCTGAAAGCGCGCGATCCCTTCACCGCCACCGACGGCGCGTGGGAAGAAGAAATCAGCCGCCTGCTGCTGGACGATCAGCCCGTCCCGATGGAGGTCGCACACCGGCTGATTGCGGGGTGAACGGCAGAAGTGCCAAACCGCCGACAGTGTTCATTGAGAATGGTGTTTACTATCTCGGAAGGTCAACGTTGAATGAGCGGATCACCCTGATCTCCGGAGATAATCATGAGTGGTTCATATTTCCTGAGCTGTATCGACTGCAGCATGAGCATCCTGCTGGGAAGACCGACAAGCGTAAAGTACCAGGAGTTTCCTCAACAAAAATTTGGGTTTGCGATGCTTGGCAGTGGAAGAAGTGGCTGGGAGCCATTTGACCGCGGTGTTGCGGACCTGCAGCAATTCCTGGTGATACATCGCGGACATGAACTGCGCGTCATACCTGACACAATAGGCGAAATGGAAAGCAATGCGGACAACCTGGACGGATATGAGACCGATCAGCAGGATCGACTGCTAAGTCGTATGGCCTTCTTCCAGAATGATGATGCGGTTCTGGACGCACAAGCAGACAAGTATGGAGTGCCCGCCACTGCGCTGGAAAAATTTGCTGCCAACATCCCGCCATTTGTCGATCCGGAAGGCTCAGCGAGCTCACAACCAACCGAGGCTTCCCCTCAACAGAACCCGGCCAAACCAATGGTAAAGGGCTAACTTGCCAGGGATATTCTGCGATGAGCGATTCCTATTTTCTGAGCTGTATGGATTGCGGCATGAGTGTCTGCCTCGGTCAGCCGATCAAAGTCCGATACAGGGAAAATCCGAAGGAAAACTTCGGCTTTGCCCAGCTTGGCGGAGGAATAGGCAGCTGGAAACCGTCCTATGAGGGTGTTGCGGACCTGCAGCAATTCCTGGTGATACATCGCGGACATGAGCTGCGCGTGCTTCCGGGCTCCGCAGGGGGCGTGAATGTCGCAATCGAATTCCTTTTTCCGGACGATGATGACACGTCTGATCCACATTTCAACCGAACTGCATTTTTCGAGCACAAAGATGCAGTGCTGGATGCGGGGTTGGATAGACAGAGAGTGCCCGATGCGGTGCTGAAAAAACTCACAGGCCGCTAACGGGCTAAATTAACAGGAAGGGGGCGGGCACAAAAATATCCGCCCCGCCCCGGTAAAGCTGATCACGCCAGACTTTGCCGCATGTCGGCGGCGGCGGCGTCCAGCATCGGTGCCATATTGGCGACGGCACTTTCCGGCAGAATATCGACATTCCAGATCAGCCTCGTACCGCCGGGCCGTTCGCTGAGCTCCATCGTGGCGGCGTGGAAGTCCATGCCGAGCGGGGAATCCGTGATGGCGTACAATACCCGTTTCAGTTCCGGTTCCACGCTGACGATCTTTTCCGTCAGCTTCGCCCCGTCCGCCAGCGTGCAGACGCGGGTATCACCGGTCTGTTCACTGTCGGCAAGGAAGCCGATCAGGCCGGAAATGTTTGATGTATCAGCGATTTTCGACCATACGGCGTCAATTTCCGCGTCGATATCCACAATGTGTCTGATGGTTGGCATGATGCTCTCCCTAATTTCTAGACAAATGGATAGATATATAAATCTAGACACTCGTCAAGGAAAAACTTAGCCTGCGCCCGGACAGGAGAAATTGATGGCGCGCAAAAAATCATATGACCGGGATCAGGCGGTGGGGGATGCCATGCGGGCGTTCTGGACCCGGGGCTATTCCAACCTTGGCGTCCGGGAGATCGAGCGGGAGACGGCGCTCAACCGCTTCGCGCTGCAGACCGAATTCGGCGGCAAGCAGGGCCTGTTTCTGGAGGCGCTGGAAAACTACCTCGCCTTGTCCCGGGACGGGGCGCTGAAACCGCTGGGCGATGGCGGATTGCAGGGCATTCGGGACTTTTTCACCGGCCTTGTCACGCCAGGCGATGACGCGGCGCGGGACAAGGGCTGCCTGATGGTCAATACGGTTATTGAAAACGCCGACCTGTCCCTCCCCCCCGTCCGGCAGATGACCGACGCCCATTATGACGGCATGCGGCAGAGTTTTCAGGCAGCGCTGGAAAGGGCCGTCGCCGATGGCGAACTGCCCACCGGATTTGACAGCGAAGCCGGGGCCGCCTTCCTGCTCACCTTCGCCATGGGGGTCGAGGTTTACATCCGCATGAATGACGATGTCACCGCCGCCCGGGCCCAGGTGGATTTCCTGCTGGTCGAACTGGACCGCTGGGCGGCAGGACAATGACAGCGCACACCGCGCGTTTCAGTCAATCATTTCGGCACAGTCGTAGCCCAGTTCGCTCAGCTTCAGATCACGACAGGAACCGGCAACGCGCACTTCGTCAAAATAGAGGTGAAGGTTCGGCAGGCCCTCACCGTTCTGAAAACCCTTTTCATCAGCCGGTGCACCCTCCTTGAAACCGGTATTGTAGATGCCGAATTTGAAAAACGGTTTTCGCCGGGATGGCACGTCCCTGGCCGTGCGCCCGCGATGGTCATATGCCTGCCGCCCATTGTGCCACAGGGTGAAGCGTCCGGTATCGTCCATCGCGTGGGTAATGCGCATGACGAAATCATGCCAGTTTGACCGGATCAGGGGCGTGATGATGATCGGCACACGCTGAAAATCAAAATCCCGATGCAGGAATACGCCGGTGCGTTCCCGGAACTTGATCATCCAGTTGGGTTTTCCGGCGGCGGCGAACTGGATCAGGCTGTTGCCGATATTCTGCGGCACCCGGTAACTTTCCGGGAAATAGACGCTCACGGCGTACCAGTATTCCCGGTCCCATTCATCAAAGCCGTAGACGGCGGTGCTCAGCTCGTGCCGGGCCCGGCCCATTTCACAATCGTTCCAGATATCCGCTTCCCAGCCGCAGAATTTCCGCCGCGTTTCAAACCGCAGGCCAAATTCCCCCAGCCGCACCGGATGTCCGTTGCCGGTCGTGACGATCTGCAGACCCCAGGGCTGGAAATTGTCCCGCATGCTGCGCTTGTATTCCCGACCAAAGCCGAGATCGTCACCCAGCGCAAAGGGGGCGCTTTGCCGGATGGGAATTCCGGCCGGTTCTCCTGCCCCCGCGTTTTGCGGCCAGTGGGCGACGATCATCAGCGCAAGCGCGATGCAGCTTCCTGCATGAAACATGCACTGCCCTCCCCTTGTCCGTGACATTTTCAGGGAAATTCTACCATGTCTGCCTGCCCATCAGAACCATCCCGGGCATATCGCAAAAACACCTTTACTCTGATACCACTTGCGCGTTCACTAAGCGGAATCGTTTCCCTGTCTGAAAAGGTTCTGCCACATGTCTGTTTCGGGAAGAATTCTGCCCCTCGCCCCCCTGATGGCGGTCACATTGCTGCTTGGCGCCTGTGCATCCGGCGATCAGCGGCAGAATTCAGGCTTTCTGACCTCCTACGACCAGTTCCGGCCCGGACCGGAGGATGGTGTCGACCGGATCTGGACCGAGCCCGGCATCCGCACCAAACAGGATTTCGCGCGCCTTATCGCACCGTATGACGCGGTGCTGGTGGAACCGGTCAAGGTCTTCTACAAAAACAGGGAAGCCTATGACGGCATTGAACCCGGTGAACTGAGCAAGCTGACCAAAAAACTGGAACAGACGATCCGGCAATCCCTGTCCGGCAAATACCGCATCGCCAGCCAGCCGGGTCCGAAAACCATGCGCGTCTCCATGGCGCTGACCAATGTGGAAACGCCAAACAAATTGCTGGCGACCACCAGTTCCATCCTGCCGGTTGGCCTCGGCATTTCCATGCTGTCCAAGGTCACGACCGGGGAACACACCAATGTCGGCAGCGCCACCATCGAAGCCGTGTTTTCAGATTCCGCCACCGGCCGCGCCCTGTTTGCCGTGATGGACCGCAAGGCGGGGAACAAGGACCTCGGCACCATTCACAATCCCACCGATGATGCCGAAGACGCGTTCAGATGGTGGGGCCAGCGCCTGCAGAAAACCGTGGCCGGGCAATGATGGGTTAGGGCCGGAAACCGGCCCTCCTTCCCGTCACCATATCCGGTAACAATAAAAACTTATTGTTTTTCGATAAGAATCATCCTATCTCCTGTGACACATGACTGAACACAGGAGGTCGGCATGACCGATGAACGCTTGCACAAAATTCAGAAAACCAGCCGCCGCTTCCGGCTTTTGTTTGGCGGTCTGCTGATCGTCATCCCGGCGGTCAATGTGCTGTTCTGGCTCGGGTTCAATCACCTGCCCCCCGGCTTTCTGGAAGGCATGCCGGTGGCAATTGCCCGGCCGCTGCCGGTCTGGGTGCTGGCATCGGTGTTTCTGGTCAATCTGCTGCCCGTCGGGGTCGCCATGTACGGCATGGCGGCGCTGCGGAAACTGTTCGGCCTTTATGAACAGGGCATCATCTTTTCCGCCGAAACGGTGGCGTGTTTCCGCCGCCTTGGCTGGTCGGTGATTTTATGGGTTCTGGCCAGCACGGTTTTCCACACGGCGGCCAGCGTGCTGTTCACGCTTGGCAACCCGCCGGGGCAGAAACAATTGGTGATCCAGTTTTCCAGCAACCACCTGGCGGTGATCATTGCCGGTGGCATCGTGATCCTGATCGCGCGCATCATGGATCAGGGCCGCATGCTGCAGGATGAACAGGCGCTGACGGTCTGACCCATGCCGATCATCATCAATCTGGACGTCATGCTGGCCCGGCGCAAAATGCGCTCCAAAGAACTGGCGCGCCGCATCGGCATCACCGAACAGAACCTCTCGATCCTGAAAAACGGCCGCGCCAAGGCCGTGCGCTTTTCCACGCTGGAAGCCATCTGCCGGGAACTGGACTGCCAGCCGGGCGACATCCTGGCGTTTGAGGGGGAGGATACAGGCGAGGAGAATTAACCCTCGCCGTTTTCCTCGAACAGTTCGGCGAGTTTGTCCATCATGGCGCCGCCCAACTGTTCGACGTCAACGATGGTGATGGCGCGGCGGTAATAGCGCGTCACGTCATGGCCGATGCCGATGGCGATCAGTTCCACCGGGGATTTGTTTTCGATAATTTCGA
>ENA-OWNT01003028-OWNT01003028.1-seawater-metagenome-genome-assembly--contig:-NODE-3028-length-16455-cov-4.227378_pt1 | contig 16455 bp, 18 predicted proteins | sample MGYA00238136_ERZ651165 | MGnify/ENA primary metagenome ERZ651165 (study PRJEB26861, sample SAMN08777766) | seawater metagenome | isolation source: coastal seawater | place: USA: Florida | collected...
TTCCTTCGTTCCTTCGTTCCTTCGTTCCTTCGTTCCTTTCTTCATTCCTTCGTTCCTTCGTTCCTTCGTTCCTTTCTTCGTTCCTTCGTTCCTTTCTTCGTTCATTCCTTCAATCGTTCCTTCGTTCGTTTGTTTGAAGAGTCTTCGTCGTTGACGTCAACAATGACGACGAAGCACTTTGACGCTCTTTGACGCTCTTTTGATCACTTGGAAACGCTTTGACGACTCACTGTTTGACGTTCGACTCCTCGCATACAATGTTCTGCAAGGCTCCAGCGGATGATGGTCTCTCTGAACTCAGTATCTGGTAGCAAGATACTGGTGGCGGAATTTTCAACCGCTGCGCTGCCAGCAAGGAGACCGTCGCGTCGTAGAGCAGTGTGCACGCGATATTTTTGGTGCGCTGTGAAGAAAAGATGGGACAAAAAGGCAGAAGTGGCTGCTGGGAGCGGAAGGCTAGCCTGCAGCAGTTCGGTGGTCCGAACCACACAAGACTGTAGTTTTGCAGCAACAACAAACATACTTGGGTGAGCAAGAACATGTCTCTGAGTTAGAGATACATTGCATTCAAGTGTGCAGTATCCTTGATTCGAACTGTCCTGTCAACACAGCACGATGTCCGCGACCGGTGTTCGTTCACGGACACTCAGTCTGCACCCCAGTCGTGACATCGCTGAGGCCGCTCTTGCCGCAATTCTGGAGCATTCTGGAGCTAGTGTGAGCATCATTAATGCAGACGACGGCGACGGCTTCCTGGTGCAAGATCTTGTGAATGATGAAAGTGCGGTCAAAGTTTCGGTCGACTTTTCAGGCGCCGATGCCACCTGCCCCATCATTATTCGGGGTCCCAGTGCCGAAGCACGTGCCAGCTATGATCGTATCTCGCGCGTCGTCATGCAGACGGAGCAAGAACAAAGCGCGAGAGAGCAACTTCTGCCGGAGAAACTCACAGCGCGGCGTCAAACGCCTGCCACAGATGGATCGTTGCATTTTCGTCTTGACGTTGATGAGCGGTTTGTAGACCCCCCGGCAAGTCACAGGCGCCAGCCACAAGGACCACGAGAATCTTTGGGAGCCAACCCAAAACCCGGCTTCGATCAATCGCTTGAAGACATTCGAAATCATGGCCGCGACTACAGTGTTGAGAACGACTCTGGCTCCAACGATGAAATGTCTTACAGCGCTGAAGGTGACAGCATTGGCGGTTTCGAAAACCATCGTCATTCTTTTGCGCTGAACTCGACCCTGAGAAGTCGGCAGGGAGCCTCGTTCCAGCAACGAACAAGTCGGGCCGACAAGCCACCTCTCAGGCCTCCGCGTCAAGTCTCACCTCCGCGTCAACATGGTGGAGCGAAGATTTCGTCTTACCAGCTCAGCAAGGTGCTGGCCAAGCTCAAAGCTCAGTCATACGAACTGGGTGGTGTCAACATGACTGCGGAGTTTCAGCGAGCAGATACTTCTGGAACTGGGTGCGTGTTCGAACAACTACTGGACGGCAGCGTGGTCGGCATTGCTGTGCGTGTGTGTGACTCTGTCACTGGTTGCTTGGTACAGGTACCTCAGTCGTGCAGACTTCGGTCGCACTTTGCGGCGTCTCGTTCGGTTGCAGCAACACGAACTGGAATATGTCTTCGAATTATTCGATGGGAATGGAAACGACGTGATCGAGTATCGAGAATTTGTTCAGTTCATGTTGCAGCACGGAGAAGAGGCTGCCAGGCAAATTGCAACAGCTGAAAAGATCAATCGGGTCCGTCCACTGCCGTTGTTGGTGGCCGGCGTTTGTCTGTGCAATAACTTTCCTCCCCTGTCGCGCAGGCACATAGAGCCTCCGGGAGTAGCCCCAGTAGAATGGACGATGGCGCTCCTGTGCAAAAAAGCGCTCGTGACGACGACTTTTTCAATGAACTGTGCGTCTCCGTTGCGCTTTCTGGCTTGTGGAGGTCACGAGGCCCCACCTCACAGTGTTGTGTGTGTGTTCCCAGTTATCAAAATCAGCAAGATTACCGATACAATGCAGAGACGGCTGGAGATCCGCGACTATTCGTCAAAGGTTTCGGACTTGGCATTCCTCCCGAAGATGATGACGACGTGGAGGGCCACAGCTATGGCGTTTCTGACCAGGGCGACCCACAAGAGTCGTTCGACTCGCGCCCCGGCAACTTCGTTCACAGGCAACCTCAATTCAGTGACGTGGGTGACGATTCTTCGCACCTCACCACGCATGACGACGACGACGAGATTTCCGATGAGGTATCCGAAGATCTGCACCATCGAGCAACAGTGCCCACCGCTCACGGCGCCAGTGCCCCGCGTGCCCACACGTCAAGCGCGAACGAGAGTCAGCTGAAGTGGCTCAACAAAAATGTTCAGCAACTGACGGTGGAGTTGGAGCAGCTGAAGGAGCAAAAGAAGCATGAAAAACTTCTCTACGACGCTGGCAAGAAGGAGGTGAGTGGCACCGATGTGCTTTATTTATGCTGTGGCCTGCGCACTGCGACGTGACTGAGTTTCTCCTGTGACATTGTTCCGTTTTGCGAAGGTGGACATGGCGAGACAACTTTGCGCAGATCTACGCAACAAACTTGTGGAAGCTCACAAGCAGCGCCACCAGCACGAAAACAAGATCTATCAGTCGGACCAAATTATTCGACGCCTCACCAAGAACGTGGAAACGTCGAAAGTGTTACTCTCAAAGGTACATGAGCAGTGCGAGGTTTGGAAAGAGCAGGCTGCGTTATCGCAGAAAAATCTTGAGACACTGAAGTTGCGTTCCAGCGAGGAAATTGAAGAGCTCCGCAAAACATTGAACGATGAGCGCCAGAAGTGGAAAGATGCAGAGTCGAATTACGAATTGGACATCTTGAGAATGCGAGACGAAAAGGCTTCCGCCATCCGTGAGAAAAATGTGGGTCTTTGTTGTGGTGTCCACGCATGGTTGCACCCGATAGTTCACACAGTGTTGCTTTCTGTGTCAACGCGCGCTCGTAGGTGGTCATCGCAGATCTGCACAACGAGATCGCGGACACTCACAACGATCACAAGTTTGAATTGAAACAGATGGAGGAGAAAATGCACTTGGTAGAGCAAGCGAAGGGAATGTCGGAATCAGCGTGGGCGGCCAAGACAGATAAACTCGTGCAGCAGTACAAGAGAGAGGTAAATGGCATCGCTCCGCTATTGCGGGGGGGCAGTAGTATTATTTTCTCACAATGCATGTGCTCTTTGATTGCCAAGGCTGATGACGCTCGAGCACAAGCGGACCGCCGCCTTCAGGACCTGACAGCACATCAGACCCGAGCAACAGATGTTCGTCGCGTTGTGCAGCTGTCGGATTGTTGGTGGCGCTACTCTCTCTCACGTTAGTATGTACGATTATGTGCAGGCTGCGGAAGCTGCAAGTCGCCGTGAGGCTGGGTTGGGTAATCGCATTGAGGAGCTGGAGAAGGAAAATAACGACCTTAGGAAGCAACTCCAGCGCTTGAAAGATTCGTCGCAAGCCAAAATTGCCCAGTTGGTCACTGACAGAAAGCAGTGCGTATGCCGTCTGATACTTGATGCTCAGTGACTCGCATGTTGACTCTGCATTGGGTGCAACGCCAGGCGCACGACCAAAATGTGGGGCTTATTGTCCAAATCGGTGAAATTGCGAGGTATCGTGGAGACTGGATTTGGTTTTGCGCGCAAACGTCAAGCCAGAGCTGCTGATGCGGAGGGAAGCGTCCACGACGCGGACGTTCCCGAAGAGGGCGACTTCAGCTGTCCGAGCGAGTTCGAAGATGAGAATGATGGAGAAGACCCACAGAAGCGAATGATCGCCACGATGGAGAAAAACGTGGCTGAAATAGAGCGCACGAAGCTAGCAATGGCGAATACAGAGGTTCGGAAAGCACCGTGGACAGACTTGTGGATTACCTTGCGTGTCGCCACGTCTTTTTGACTGCAGGTTTTGCACTGTTGCAGGCTGAGAACGAAATCCTCCGCAATAGAAATGCTCAACTGGAACTCCAGTATGGTATGCAGTCTGCGGCCATCAAAGCGCTCAGGCTTGCAACCATGGCAGCCAAATTACGCGAGAAAGAAAGTGTCAAACGCAGCTGCGTGGACCACTTACAAATGAAAGACATGCAAATTACTATCGAAAAGCTGCATCAGAAAATCTCAAGCCGCCGTGGCAGTGACAACAGTGCTTCGGCTCGACGACGCAACAGAACTTCCAGAAGCTGAGTCAGCAACACCACCACGTCGTGTAAAGAATTATACCGTTAGTAGATCTCAACGCCCAAACGCCTTTCGCATAGTGGCTAAGATGCAAACACCACATAATTGCAAATACGATTGCGTCGTTGACCATACATACCAACCCATGCAACATATACATGCATACAACATGCATCCATCGCCATTCACTGATACAGCTTGATACAGCGTTCGCAATCCATGGCACACTCTGAAAATCACTGTCAAAGCCGCACCAGTTTCATGGTGCGCACTCTACAACAACATCCATGCATTGTCCATCCTTCTGAACCACCGCTCTGTTCTTGAGATACCCGCGTACCTTGAACTGCATCGCGCACTTCTCTAGTATCCACTGTCCAATGTCCAATGTCCAAAATCTCCCAATGTCCCAATGTCATTACGTTCCACTGTCCACTGTTCCAAGGTGGGACATTGCCTCCGCATTCATTCCACATGCATTGTCCACTGTCCCCGGTCCAAGACCTGTCTTGGGATGCTGTCCACCGTCCATTTACCATTTCGTTTTCCCGCCCTCACACTCCATCATCATTCAGTGCACCACCAACCAACCTGCCAACCTGAACACATACATGATCGACCTGACCTGAGAACTGAGAACCGCTCCAACATATCATTCTATCCTGATCCAGGAATGTCATTATCGTTCCCACAATGTTCATTGATTTACACTGCATTCCCTATTGTAGATACTATGAGACACACTTTGCGCAAGGGCGAGCTCGATCGAACAGCAAGAACAACAAAAGATCGCCCAACAGTCGCCGTCACCAACCAAAGCCAGCCACTGCCCACATTGGTGATAGTACTATGTACTGTTAAAACCTGTATAAAACAACTCTTCACGCTTTCCCTGTCAATCGCACAAAAATAGTGGAAGTGAGAGTGCAGTAACGGAAGCAGTACTTTTTGTACAATCATTTTCGGGATTAAAGTGTGGATGACGGAGAGGTGAAGGCGGACGTCACCGTTCACCGCCAGCCAGCCAGCCACCCATTCACTCACAGTGAGTGTGAGTGGGAAGGTGAGTTTGTGACACGAATTGGATTGTGGCATGTGGACGGCTGTCGGCTTGGATTGCGGTGACTCCTATGTGACTATACAGTACCTCATCATGGATTTTTGAACACAAGGATATGGCCCGTAATTAGTACTGATTACAGGAATTTAAGTTGACTGATTGAGTGGCATCGATTCTCATTATTCAGTACTGTATGCTACCTAAAATGCTCTTTCCTCTTTCTGATCTTTCTGTTTCGGTGCGGCCACAGCGCTCACAACCACTCACTCACTCACTCACCTTCTGCTGCGTTGTTCCGACTGATTGATTCCCGCACTCACGCACTGTCGAGTCAGATATTTTGCAGGTTCCTATAATCAACCGCCCGCGGCTCGCTCCGTTGATCCACCCAACTCACTGACTCACTGACTCACTGACTCACTGACTGCGGGGGGCGGTGCGGTGAGTGAGTGAGTGAGTGCGCAGTGGGAAGGTGAGTGATTCTCGCCTTCACGCCCACGCGAGTGAGGCCAAGTAGGAGTCTGTTTGGTGTTGGTTCGTTCGTTCGTTCGTTCATCGTTCGTTCGTTCGTTCGTTCGTTCGTTCGTTCGTCGTCGTTCGTTCGTCGTTCGTCGTTCGTTCGTCGTCAACGAACGAAGGAACGAAGGAAGTCACCACTGTTTGTTCGGTCGTCGTTCGTCGTCGTTGTGGTGGTTGGTGGTCGTTGGTGGTGGTGGTGGTCGTCGTCGTCGTCGTCGTCGTCGTCGTCGTGGTTGGGAATGGTGGTGGCTGTTTTTGTGGGGTGGTAGTTGTAGAGTGTCGAGGCAATTTCTTTCAGTGGCGGTGGCAGCTACAGTGGCAGCTACAGTGCCGTGTGTAGTTAGGATGTCGGTGTCGTTGGTGCCGTGGTCACTGTTTGGCAAAGGGGCACTGGTCAGATGCATTGGTTGTGCTGCGGAGCTACGGAGCTGCGGAGTGCAGTGTTGTGTTACGTTGCGCTGTGTGTGGCGGTTCAGAGCCGATCGTTGGACCTGACGAACGTTGAGTACTGTAGCGGGCCGTGGCTGTCAAAAGATTGTGTTTCTGGCCTCGTGCTTCGTCTGGTATGGTTCAATGTGTGTCGCTTTCGAACTGCAACCGTCGAGCCGTGGATACCTTGCTGGAACTGCGGCGGCGACCTCCGCCGTGCGGATCCGCGCTGCAACGCGGCTGCGTTCGGGGGGCGGTGGTTGCGAGATCGATGCGCCGTACTGATCGGCCTCGGCTCTGAACTGGTCACAGCACGGCTTTCGACCGCGTGCCTGACGTCGCTGCGGAGGGCAATGCCTTCGCTGATCGCGGGGAGCAAGGTTGTCGCCTCCGTCAAATTCGCCGCCAATACTCATGGCTGCCCCTTTTTCTTGAGAACCATTTCAGCACGATTGTTGAAGTGTCTGTGGTCCCCTGTGCTGCCGTGCGGGTGCATGGTTCTGTGCATGTCTACTTCCCTCAGCACTTGACCTCTCGCTGTGTCAGGCAGACTCCTGTGCAGCATGCGAACTCCTCGAGGGTCTGCTCAGCGTAGTGGCAGCGATAAAAAGAAGAAGTCGAGCGCCACAAAGGTGAAGTCGAGCGCCACAAAGGTGAAGTCCAAAACTACAGAGGCATCGGGTGACTCAGACGATTACATCGTCCCAATCAATGTTATCTCAAAACGCGGGCATGATTGGGTGTATGTGGATCCATCGAAGCAACTGCGGAAGTTCAAGCCGAACCAATTGATTGCGACTTGTCCGTCCTGCAACTCCGGACCAATCAAGTGGTCCGACGTGCGCAACAAGAGACAAGCAACGTCAATTGAGGCTCTTCGATGCAATCGACAAGCAGTTGGCAAGTGTGATCACGAGGACGCGAAGAAGAGGACGAAAATCCGCAAACGCAAAACCGGAGACGAGAATGAACCTGATGATTCTCAAAGCGATGACTCCGACGCGATGAAATCAGAGGCGCCTGCTGCAGACGAAACAACGGTGAAACCAGAACAACCTCCTGCGAAACGTTTGACTACACCGGAAGATCGCAACCCACCAAGCTCGGTGGCTGCGCCCGCGGATTTTTTAACTCTGCTGCGCGGTGACAACAGATCAGACCAAACCCTTGCATACTCCACGGCCACAAGCAGCTACAGCGCAGACAAACCCGTAGAACCTACACCATTTGACCCACTCATTGGAACAAAGACCCAATCCCCACAGAGCAGCCAAAGTAGCCGGGCCAGGCAGTTGTCTATTCCTCGCATTCCCGCCACGCTGAGTTCATCGTTGCGCCAGCGTGCTAGATCGACCGGTCGACGGCACCATTTTAACAGTGCTGCCAGTCAGGTACCGATTGGTTGTTGCTCTACGCTTCTACTTCAACGTCTCATGTGCCATTTTTGTATGCACGCTGTCTTTGCTCCCGGCTCGCTTCTCTGCTATAGCGACCAACTTTGAACCAAAGGCATCTGACCGCCGCGCGTGTCCGCAACTTTGTACGTCGTTCTCCTTGCTACCTGCGCTTCCCCATACACAATGGTGTGGTGTGTTCTAGCGTGGTCATTCCAACTCACGAGTTTACCTGTCACACCGGCACTAGGCTACTTGTGGGAACTGTTCGAACCTCGTTTTCATGCAAGACAATTTCTGTGCCAATTGCGGCTACCGACTGGTGGGTGACCCTTCTGACCTCACCACACCAGCTCCAATCCAAAGCAACCGTTCAACGGTCCCTGCAGTTGCCATTCCGGATGGACCTTGGAGTGGTGCCCCAGCATCTCCAAGCAATGCATCGACGCGCAACCGCGAAAGGAGCTCAAGCTCGGAGAGCAACGGAAGTAATGGTCCCGTTGCACGAAAAGACCCGTTCTTTTACGGGCTGGACTCACCACATGCCGCGGGTGACGACACTGATGAGGACAACGACGTTCTCTTCACCAGGCGCTCACGTACGGACAGTACCGATGTATGGGAGGACTTAGCAATGTTCGATTCGCGAGATTAATGCCATTGCCACAACAGCAGATGCAGAACCCAACCACCATTGTCGACCACTTGACATCTTGTTCACACAACACAAGAGCAAAACCGTCGAACAAGCACGACCACACTACGAATAATCATTCGTTCAATGTTTGTTTTCATAATTTTTAAAAAACACACACGTATCCATTGGCCAAACTCTAAATCTTGGATTCAAAGGTGTGGCGATTTCACAGTATGACATGCCATCGAATTGCGACATTTACTTCCGCCTGCCAGCGTTGGCCACGACGTCGTTGGCCCACGCTGGAAGCGGTTCGTCCTTCAACAACGTGCGGGCAATCAGTCGAACTGACTTAGCACATCCAACAATCTCGTTTGTTACAAACCTTGTCAACGATCGTAACCCCAGAACAGTTGCAGGCAACGCTCATTCCTGAAAGTTGGCCGCCCTCACGAACTGCAAGCTCAATTATTTCATTATCGTGTGCGAGTCCATTGTTCCCTGTGTGACCCTGTCATATGCCATTCACCCATCAACCACGTCATCACCAGCAAACCTCGCTTCAGTTGGTACCGTTATTCACACGCACCTGAAAGAAATAGTAGCCTTGCCGTACGCCAGGGCAGTTATCCACAACATTGTTCGTGATATTCAAACCACACGACCAATTATCGATGTAAATTGTGGACTGCAAGCCACACAGCGCGTCAAACACCAAAGATACTTCTTTGACCGAGCGTCCTCATATACACGTACTTGCGCAAACTGCGACACTTCACCAGAGTTTCCAGCTGCAAGGTCATGGAAGTAATTTCCATTGATAGACGTATTCCGTGAGCGACCGATGGTGTGAATGCCACCGCCGTCATTCATGTACCTTGGATCAATGTGGCAATTCAGTGTACAACAACGCGCAGCGCAGCGGCCAACATCGTTAGTCAAATCCAACCTCATGAACAAGCTCACATCGTTGAAAGAGACGATGTTATTCGCGCTGTATCCTTGAACGGGAGAATCTCCTTGATCCCCAGTAGTTGGACCTTGGGGGTTGGGCCTACGGTTTCAAATGGCGAAGTGATGCGCGGCAGAACAAGCGGTGGGGAGAACAGGCGATTCGGGCACGTACCAATTGTAGGATATCCCAGTGTATGATACATCGCGGATAGTGTTGTGTTCAATCGACGAGTCACGCATGCAGAAGGAGTGGATTCCAGGAGCCCCGTGGAACTCAACGCCAACTCTGACGATCTCATTGTCCTTGAATGTTGATGCCACAAACATGCACAGAGTCAACTTCAGAATTTGATTACTGGTGTGCGCATCATTGGCGCACCTCGACGTGAATTCCGGCCATCTGCAATGCTGGATCTGTGATATTGCTGGTCATATTAACATCACCAATCATTATGCCGCCACCACCAAGGTCCCAAAGAGTGCAGTCTCGCACAGTGACATTTTGAGATGCGTTGTTAAGAGCCAAAGCCCATGCCCCTGTGCAATGGCGACGCCCGACAATCACATCAGGTGACACACCAAGCCTCAGCCCACTGTGCAGGGTGCAGCAAACATGGAACTTGCCGGTGTGCTGAAATGTGCAGTTTTCAATATCAATTCCATGGCCATTGTTAATGGTGACAGCGGCTAGTGGATCCCGCAGTGCAACCTTCTCTGGATCGGCGAAGTACACATTTCCGTACCGCTCTACATAACTGTCGTTCAAGAATAGTCTCGTGAATTGGGCAGTCATACATGTAAAATTTGCCACACACAAATCCTTACCCCTGCTCTCGGTTCGGTTGAAGCCATGTTGTGTGCTCATAAGTGATATTCACCAAGGCAACGTCGTGCGCTCCGACTAACTGCAGCAATGACTCTTCGATTGATGCCTGCGAGATTAACGAGCTTTCAGTGCACAATCAGAAAACGTAGCATCTGGAGAACGAGGTTACCACTCCGTCCAAAGGGGTGCTCGAGTTTTCATCGGTCGATATGAAAATTAGTCCATTGGTGCGATCCAGCCACCACTCCCCTGGACGCGAAAACGTGCCGGAGTTTTCGATGAAAGTTGGATATGTGACTTGTCCATAACCGCTGACGCGTGCTGTGTCCCAACACGCCTGGCTAACATTGATTCTCGAACGCATTTTGGGTGGAGGTGGGCCTGACAAATGTCAACAAGTAGCGAATCAACAGAATGACGTTGTCGTGTCACTACGAGACTATGTGCTGTGTAAACCGTTCATGTCTGCAACAAATCCTGCCGATCCGGGTTCATAGTTGCCTTCGACGGTTCGATCAGTGAGATAGCAACTTCCGTTCTGCGAGGGTGATGGCGGATGGAAGATTATCCCCTTGCACTTTGACTCGAGATTGCAACATGCTGCTTGACAATCCTCCCATGATTCCGCAGAAATTTGTTCTATGGAACTTCCAGGTGAAGTACCGGGTAATTTCGTTCCCCACGCACATTCCGAAACACGCACGTCTTCATCTTCGACATTTTGAACGCTTGTTATTGCACAGCGGTGTTGCACCCACGTAAAATCGGCTACAATCTCGGCAGATGTCGGGTCTTGCCACAACGCTGGGATGGAAGATGAGGTCAAATATCCATTTGGCGTAATTTGTGCTCCATCCGATGCGGTGATATTAATTTCTTCGGCCGTGATGGTGGTGCGATTGTACCGGACACCTCCAACGAACAGATCCCTGCTGGGTAGTGACGTCGCATTGGTCAAAGATGGAGGCGCGTTAGCAGCCCACAGATCGAAGCCTGTTTGCGTGCTGTTTAACTTTTGCCAACCTGATACGTTGACACCTCCGCTGAGAATCGCAGGTTCCGAAGCAGTGGGATCGGTGCGCCAAATTACCTGAAAGTCATTCGGCCTTCCTGAGTCCTGTCCATCGAGCAGCAACCCGCCAGCAGGAACGCTGTGACGCCCTCCAGCAAGGTGCACTTCGATGTTGTCGAAGTTTTCAGTTGATCCAAGCTCCGCTTCCTCGCGGCGACGTGTCAGCTCTTGGCGAACGATGTTGCGGGCTGCAAGCAAACTGGAACCATCACCAGCCCCACTCACATCGACCTTGACCACAAACCCGGCAACATTGCTCAAGCTCAGTCCAGTGAGCGTGACAAAAAGTGTGCAAATCACAGTGGTGCAGCGGGACCGCATGGCGTACCGCGAAACGCAATATTCAGAAGCGCGGTTGATGGCGACAGTGCTCCTCAGCGTTCAGAACTCTCACTCAAAAATGCAACAGCATTTACGTTCTCTAAGATATCAGGCCAAAGCCGAGTTTGGGGCGGCAAGCTTCAAGCCCGGAATTCCTCACCATGCTGGTTTAGCCCGAGCGCGGGTGGTTGCGGGTTGCGGGGACACTCAATTCAATTCACCTGCTCACTGCACCAACCCTTTTCAAACAACATGGTGTTGAGTCACCGTTGCTTTTGCATTTACCGTATTGCGCTGCAACATGTCCACAGTCGACGATCCTTCGTGTGTTTCGAACAAGAGTAGTCTTGTTGACGGTTGTGTAGTGTTGTATGAATGGACTGCATCATCCTGCGCGAGCGCACCATCGTAGCCCGGTCGCACTGCACAAGAGTCAGCACCCACACACCGCAGTCGCTGCCCTGTCCCCCACGCTCCTGTGATTACTTGCATCCCCACTATCGATGACGTGCGCACCAACGACGAGCACGCCACAACACGACAGACAGACAATAACAACAAAAACGCAACAGCAAAGCAAAGGCGGCAGCAGCAGGAGGAGCAAGTTTTGCTGTGGCAGTGAACCAACGATAGTAACGAAGCCTAACTGAGTACACTGAGAGCTGAACCAGCCAGCCAGCCAGCCAGCCAGCCAGCCCCTACAATTCCCGTGTTTATATATACCCGGGTACATCTGCACTGGCAAGGCAAGGGGGAACAGTGCCCCTTCGATCTCGACAGTCCTCAGTCCTTGACGTCATTACGCCCTCTGGGTTGTGTTGTCATAGGCAGAATTGGGGTTCCGGTGATGTGTTGCGATGGACCGAGAATGAATGCAGGGGATGCTTGCATGTGGCAGATGAAACTGCGCCCCGCCACAACAACAAGATCACGCGACAATGAGCGTTGTTTTGAACTGGTTTGGGGCGTACACAGCATGCGGGTTCGTCGAGTAGATGCTGGAACCACATTGAATACAAAGCTGAATTCGGTGCAGGTTATCATTACGAATGCACTCACAAGAGACAAGAGAGAGGCAACCGCCAGCGTGGAAGAGAATGTTCACTATTGACCCCACAGACGTTCTCGAAACTCCTCAGTCCTTGGTGTCATTACGCTCTCTTGGATGCTGTCATTTCTAAACAAACTTGGACTGCTTGGAGTAGAGTCGCCATCGGTTTTCTTTGACGGTGGCACTAATTTGGACAAGCCCACTGACGAGAAGTGTCTGTACTGTTCAGCAACAGATTCCCGCTTTTCGATCTGGCTGTCCGTCAAAGGTTGTTTCTTTTTGAACGGACTTTGCGAGGCGGGAATTTCAACAAATTTGTCGCTGCCGCGTGATACGCTTGGTTGCAGTTTCAACGGCAACATGCTTTCATCTACAGGGGGGCGAGAGCCCTTCTGCGGTGAAAACAGGGCAAGTTGGCGCCGGCGAGGGCGCTCATGATAACTATCGAAGCTGGAGGAGCGCGCACGTTGCCGGGAGCGCGCTGTGGATGTCGTCTCGGCGCCCATGGATCCGGAGTTAGCTGGTAAAGCATGCTGGTGCTTCAACGGGCTTGACGTTGTAACTAAAGCTGCGTCGGAAGCAGCGGCGACCGCTTGAGCTTGGGCGGCCTTTACAGCCTCAACATGTTTCCGCTGATTTCTGAAACTGTGCTGGAACTGTTTGGCTCCGACTGGAGAGCGGAACACGAACATATCCGGAGACTTGCGCCTCGCGGTTTTGTTCGGCGAGTCGGAGGACGGTGGCGCACTGCGCTTTTTTCCTGGAGAATGAAACAGCAGCCTTCGGTGCACAAGAGCAGTTTCTGGAGACAAGTCACCGCTTCGAGGGAGAAGCGCAGCTTGGCCACCACTGCCAACGGGGGTGGAGTCGTCCGTCGCTGCACTGGAGCTGCCGGCGGGAGAAGAAACTGGCGATGCGGCGCTGACGTCGTTCTCTAATGACTGCTGGCGGTGTGCCTGCTTCAGCATAGCATCCGTATCGGCCAGAGTTTCGGCGATGGCAGCCTCCACTGTGGCTTCATCCAAGTCACCGACTAACATGGACGCATCGTCCTCACTGAAGGAACGCGGCCTCTTGACGGGGCTCGCCTCCATCAGCATGGTGCTGTGTTGCTGCTTGCGCCGCTGAATGTTTTCCATCACTCCAGATAGATGGCGCGCAGCTGCTATCCGTTCAGCCGCCAGAGTTGGTGAAACACTTGGGGTTGTGTCCGACTCGGAAGATGGTGAAGGAAGAACGACCACGTCCCCGAGTGGAGGTGTGGTGACAATTTCTTGTCGCTCTGCTTGTTCCGCGGTATCGACGCTGGCCTCCGACGATGCTTCACCAGACTTCGAACTCGACTTTGGCGTATTCGGGCAATGGCCATCGTCGCCGCTGTTCGCGGCAGAATCGGCTCCGTCAGCCGCGCCATCGTTCTGAGATTTATCAACGGCTGCCACGTCTGTTGCGAGTCCCTCGTGAGCGGCAGCATTCTTGACTTCGGCGTCCGCAGGAGCATCATTCGTTGCCAAATCCTTGCCGAGGGCAGCTGGATCAGAGTTTTCCGTGGTCTCTGGTGATTCCGCAGCGGCGACAACACTCTTGTCATTGTTGCGGTCTGGGATCTCCTCCTTCGGGCGCGCCGATTGAGCCTTCAGCGTTCGCCGAAGTTGTTTCCCGAGCTTTGACTTGGATCGCCGCATGCGGTCGAATTTTAGATTCATGTCCGCCTTCGTGAGGCGGTCTTTGACGGGACGCCAGCGCACTCGCATGTCTCCTTCCATGGAGTGCACTATCAGCTCATCTTCATCCTCGTACAATATCGTGAAGCACAACTCCTCTTCATCAACCGCGACCACTTTTCCGACGAACCATTGTCTTTCCTCTGTCCAGTACACGTCCACGACATCGCCCTTCTTTGGAAGTGAGCGTCGCATTGATGTTCAGTTGAAAATCCTCCGTGCAAGACCGATGCAAGACTCACTCAGCCGCCACAGTGCGAGCTCAGGTGTTTCTCGCCGGTAGTTGCGTTGAAGCGTCTGCCCGACGCCTTGAATGTCTGGGCCAACGCCGTTCACAAGTCACAGATGCCTACCCTGTGCGCTCTTTCGCCAACTTTTTTATATTGGGCAAACAATGCGCTCAATGTTCACTGTCGTTTTCTGCAGTCCACCGAAAACTTACGGCGCCTTGGCTCCAGGCAGCTTCTGCGAGTGCTGTCCTGTGAACCCATGTTAGTCAACGACCTTTTCTGCGCAGGTACCTCAGCCATCACTGCAACCACCGCCGCCGCCGTTTCCACCGACATCCGTCCCCGTAAAGATCAAGTGAGAAACCTGTGGTGGCACATTTGTCTCCGAACAGTCAACGCGGAAGAACACGAACAGCATCAACACCGCAACAGATTTGGTCGGCGCATGCATGCGACAAGTTGTCCGTCGGTCGGTCCGGTTCGGTCAGTAAACAGAGGAACAGCCAATATTATAGGTAGGCACCGGTTGACACAGGGAGACCGAGACCGAGACAGGCAGGCAACCAGGCAACCAGGCAGGTAGGTATGTGGGTAGGGTGTAGTAGGGTGGTTGGTGGTGGACAGACTGCAACGCTGCAACACGGCACGACGACCACTGCGACGGACGGACAGACACTGCGACACTGCGACACTGCGACACGGCACAACAACAACAACACACGGCGCGTCGAAGCAGCAACACGCACGCGCACGCACTCACGCACGCACTCACCCACACACTCAATTGCACCGTCAGTCAGTCAGCCAGCCAGCCAGCCAGAAAGTCCGTCAATCATACATTTGAGTGGGGGCTGACAGTCAGTGAGTGAGTGAGTGAGTGAGTGAGATCGGATCAGATGATTGATGCATCGCTGTGCGCTGTGTGAGTGAGTGATTGAGAGCAGATTGTGAGTGAGAGCAGACTGTGAGTGAGTGAGCCGGGCTGGCTGCCTCGCTGCCTCGCTGGCTGGGTGGCTGGTGGCTGGCTGGTTGGGTGGCTGGACTGGACCGAGTTCACTCACTCACTCTCACTCTCATCTCATTCTCACTCTCACTCCCACTCACTCTCAATCTCAATCTCAAAATCTCACTCTCTCAATCTCAATCAATCCATCAGCTCAATCAAACCAACGAACGAACGAATGAATGAACGAATGAACGAATGAACGAACGAATGAACGAACTGACTGACTGACTGACTGAAGACGGAAATGCTGAAATGTGAAATGTCAACGAAATGTCGAAATGACGAAAATACGAAATGTCGAAATGTAAGAATGTAAGAATGTCGAAATGTGAGAATGTGAGTGGAAAAACCCCGCCAAAAAGTTCCGCCAGTCAGTCGCTCCCACCCTCACTCACTCACTCACTCACTCACACAGCCATCCGATTTGAAAATTTGAAAACTCGAAAACTCGAAATCGAAAACTTCGAAAACTCCAAAAACTCCAAAAACTCCAAAAACGAAAAACTCGAAAATCGAAAATCAGAAAAATCGACGGAAAATAAAATCGACGGAAGATGATGCCGACCGCGACATCGTCGAGGGGTTTCATTTTCAAACTGTAAAACGTGTAAATGTACGTACATAGCCTGTACATAATGTCATGCTGTTGTAAGTAGACATCGTTGAGGGGTTTAATACTGATCGTCAGCAGAGTTGCCGGAGTGACCGACGGTGTGCGGTGTGCGGTGCGTCGTGGTCGTGGGCACTGTGGGATTGGCCGCCGCGACGCCGCGACGAACGACGATGACAACACAACGAACGAACGACGAACGAACGAACGAACGAACGAACGAGGAACGAATGACGAATGAATGACGAACGGCGGACGACGAACGACGAACGACGAACCAACGAACCAACGAACCAACGAACGACGAACGAACGAACAAACAAACGAACCAACCAACCAACCAACCAACCAACCAACCAACCAACCAACCAAAGAAAGAAAGAACGAACGAACGAACGAAC
>ENA-OWNT01003030-OWNT01003030.1-seawater-metagenome-genome-assembly--contig:-NODE-3030-length-16447-cov-8.324007_pt1 | contig 16447 bp, 12 predicted proteins | sample MGYA00238136_ERZ651165 | MGnify/ENA primary metagenome ERZ651165 (study PRJEB26861, sample SAMN08777766) | seawater metagenome | isolation source: coastal seawater | place: USA: Florida | collected...
GCGTCCACCTCGGGGATCCCCGAGCTCGTGCCCACCTCGGCGTTGAGGACGTCGCCCTCGTCGTCCACGGCGATGAGCAGGATCACCTGGACGGCGTCGTTGCCCGGCTCGAGCACCCCCTCGGGGAGCGGCGGCGGAGCGAGCGAGCCGAGCGCCACGGGGAAGGACACCTGCTCCTGCGCAGGCTCCTCCGCGTCGGATTCGGCGGAGTCAGCCGATTCGGTCGATTCGGCGTCCTGCGCCTGGGCGGTCAGGGGGACGAGCAACAGACTGAGAACAAGCAACCAGCGAGTCATCGGACCCCCTTCGGAGTCGCATGGTAGTCGACAGGGTCGACCCGGGCGCGGGCTGTCATCCGCGGGCGCCCCGAATAGGATCGAGGAATGCGCTCCGGCCTGATCGTGCTGCTCCTGGTGTCCGCCCCCACGTCCGCGCAGGCGCTCGACACCTGGGAGACCTGGGATCCGGGCGGGGTCGGCATCGACATGGGCTTCACGGGCGGCTTCGCCCTCGGCGGGCGGGACAAGGCGCCGAGCGTCGAGACGTCCGCCGGGACCTGGGTCTACGGGTACCTGGGCCTCGAGACCATCAGCGTCTACGGCTGGGTGGAGGTCTACGGGTACGGCGACTCCGCCGAGCTCGGCGGCGGCTGGGGGCTCTACGGGACCCCGATCGACACGAACCACTTCGACATGGACGTGGGGTTCCTGTTTTCGGCGTACCACGGCTCCATCGCGCCGACCCCGTGGATCGAGCTCAACCTGGACGTGAAGCCCGACATGGAGCTGTTCGGTGTCTTCGCCCGCGCGGAGCTGTATCCGTCCATCACGCCGGTGGGACCGACGCCGGAGATCGCTGTGGACCTCGCGCTGACCGCGGGGACCTACCTTGCCGTGGGGACCGGCCAGGTCCTCCTGGGCTGGCGCGGTGCGGCGGGCTTGTACGCCGAAGGGGGCTTCGGGCACGCGGCGGTGCTGGGCTGGAACCCGGGCCTCGCCGACTGGGGCGAGCTCGTCACCGAGGTCGAGGTGGCCGTCCCGACGGACGCCGAGTCCCCGGTGGAGGTGTCCGCGTTCCTGCAGCTGTCGATCTGGTTCGGGGGCGAGTAGGCGGCCGCTGGCAGAATCGGGCCATGCCCCTGCCGATCCACGTCATCGACGCGTTCGCGCGCCGCCCCTTCACCGGAAACCCTGCAGCCGTCGTGGTGCTGCCGCCCGATCACGTCGCGGATCCGGAGTGGATGCAGGCGGTGGCGGCCGAGATGAAGCACAGCGAGACCGCGTTCGTGCAGTCCATGGACGCCGACCGGCCCGTGTTCTCGCTGCGGTGGTTCACGCCCGGCGCGGAGGTCCGGCTGTGCGGACACGCCACCCTCGCTACCAGCCACACCCTCTGGACGACCGGGCACGTCGCCATCGACGAGCCGCTGCACTTCGAGACGCTGTCCGGCCGGCTCACGTGCGTGCGCACCCCGGCGGGCGCGGTGCGCATGGACTTCCCGGCCACCCGCCCCGAGGCGAGCAAGCCCGCGGTTGGGTTGTTGGCGGCCATGGGGCTGGAGTCGGTGGTCTCGTGCTGGCGCAGTCGCTTCGACTACCTGCTCGAGCTCCCCGATGAAGCCGCCGTGGTCGCGGTGCGGCCGGACTTCCGCGCGCTGCGGGACCTCGCGACGCGCGGAATCATGGTCACCGCGCGGGGCACGGAGGTGGACTTCGTGAGCCGGTTCTTCGCACCCGGGGTCGGGGTGGACGAGGACCCGGTGACGGGCTCGGCGCACTGCGCGCTGACTCCGTTCTGGGCGGAGCGGCTCGGGAAGCCGGCGATGCGGGCGCGCCAGCTGTCCGCTCGAGGCGGGGACGTGGCCGTGGAGCTGCACGGAGACCGCGTCGTGCTCGAAGGGCACGCGGTGACGGTGACCTCGGGGCAGCTGCTCGCCTGACCGCTTCGCCCCGCGATCGCGCCGGGGTCACTCCGTGGGCTGGATCCCGGGGTTCAGGCCGTCGCTGTGGCTCGCGCCGAAGGCGAGCTCGGCGCTGCAGCTGGTGAGGTCGCAGGGATCTCCTCCGTCCGCCTCATCCACCGTGATGACGAAGGTGGCCGTCAATCGATCCCAGCTGGAGTCCTGGAAGGCGAGCTCCGCGTCCACGATGAGATCGAAGGTGCACTGCCCGTCCGCCTCGAGCAGCGCGGAGTAGTCGGACCCGAGCTTCGCCTCCGCCACGGTGGTCTCGCCGACCTCGCGGGAGCCGGTCCACAGGTACTGGTCCGCCGGATCCTGGATGAGCTGCGTGAAGAAGAGCGACGCGTCGTCGCGGAAGAGCATGGCCACCGGCGGGTCCGAGCTGGACGCGCGCCCCACCTCCAGGTCGCTCGCGGGGTTCGCGTTGAGCGCGGCGCTCCACGCGGAGGCGCGGGTGGAGTCGACGCCGCTGCAGCTGGTGGCCACGGTGGCGGAGCCGAGCTCGTAGTTGCCGATGGGTCCGTCGAGGCAGCCCGCGAGCAGCAGGGTGGGGAGAGCGAGGAGCAGCAGAGCCGGGGAGCGCATCCGGCGAGCATACCGAGGTGGCCCCGTGCGAGGGAGGCCGCGGTTGTCGCGCGACAACGGGCCGGCGAGCCAACGGCGGAGTCCCGGCCAGGCATGGCGTCCGAGGCGGCCGCATCGCACGCTGATCCCCGAGCTCGCCACGAGCTGCCCGACAACACAAGACCGCGCGACGGCGACGCAGGAGTGCGTGGTCCGAACGGGGTCCACCGTCCTGGAGAAGGAAATGCAGACCGAGACCTTTGCCGAGCGATTCACGCTGGAGTCCCAGTCCGACGGGAACAATCGGACGTTGCTGTTCAACCCGTCCAACGCGGCGCTGAACGCGAAGACCCTGACCGTGTTCCTCGAGATCATCGAGGTCGACACCGACACGAAGATCTGGGTCGAGTACGAAGACAGCGCGGACGGCGTCGCCTGGAATGCGTTCGCGCAGACCCTCATCGACACGGCCGGTCCCAGCCAGGACCAGGACGCCACCGTCGGCGTGATCTCCGGCTCGTCCACGTCCGAGTTCGGCGCCTGGGTGCGCCTCAAGGTCACGACCTCGCAGCGCAGCACCCAGGCCACGCTCAAGAAGGCGCTCGTGAGCATCAAGGGCGTCTGGAAGCCGTTCTAGCCACCAACCGGGGTGGCGCCCTTCGGGGCGCCGCCCCGGGTCGGAGGTCGCGAACGAAGACGTCCGATCCTGCGTCGCCCAGAACTCGTTGCCGAGAACAGAAATCGACACCGCGGGAGCGGGTGTGGAGCAGGTCGCGCCGCCTGACTCCCACTGCGGTTCGGCTCCCGGCGGATTCGGGTCTCGCTCGTCTGAGGGTCACCAACGAGCAGCTGGGCAGCTGAACGACCTGACGCAGAAATGGCGACCAAGAGGTGGCTGGAAGTCGTTCCAGTTCGACAAGCGCGGAGATTGCCCCCTGGGCGCGCTCCGCAAGGGAGACCCAATGGCCTGCCGACTCGATCCGATCAATGGACCCTGGCCCCCTCGGGCGCGACGCATGCGTGGGCTCCCCGGAGAAGCGACCAGAAGGCCGGAGGTCCCGCACACCGCGGCGACGGAGATCTACGCCCTGCTTCCTTGGTTGAGTCCACGTTTCACCATCAGCGATCGAACCCCTCGTGGCCGAACAATGAGGGGTGGAGGACCCGACAGAGGACCAGACAGCGCTGAGGCGAAGGAGTAGTCGGAATGCCGATCATCGTCGAACGAGCCGCGGGCACGACCCTGACGAACCTCGGAGTGTTCAACGGTCCAGCCGCTCTCCCAAGCGCGCTCACCGCGTTGCGCACAGCAATGTCCACCGCGACCGGTCCGGGCGAGTGGTTCGTTCGCGTCCAGGAGCCGATGGTCTCGCTTCCATCGCACACACTCCGAGGCGTCGCCGACCAGACCGTCTACATCGTTGGCGGAGCCCAGGAAGGCGGGCGCACGACGGTTTCCTGCAGCGTCGGTCCACTTCCCGCACTGCACTTTGGGCTCGAGACCTCGGCGTATCCGACGTTCCGGGTCCATCTCGTCCGTCTGGACCTGGTGGCCGCCACCGCCGCCGTGCCATTCCCCGCAGCCATCCGCGCGGAGCGTGGCGTCGACCTCGTGCTGGACTCCTGCAGCCTCAGCGGCTCAGGGTCGGCCGCCTCGATTGCTGCGGGCGTCCAGTTCGACCCTGTCCCCCATGGCGAGACCGGGGGCGCGTTGGTCCTCGAGAACTGCCTCATCGAGCGATTCGTAAGTGGGATCGTCGCCGACGGCCAACGCTCCGTGCACGCTCGCGACTCCGCCGTGCTCGACTGTACGACCGCCGGCCGTCTCACCGACGTCGGCGAAGTCGAGATCAATGACTGCCAGATCGGCCGCGGCGCGGTTGGGCTCGACATCGAGATCGAGTCGCCGAACGCGACCTTCGAACTGGCTGACTGCCGCTTCCTCGACGTCGAGACAGGCGTCCTGGTACGCGCGCGCCGACGCGTCGGTGCTCTTGGTTCCCTGCGAAGGTGTGAGTTCGCTGCTCCGAGCGAGTGGACGTGGGACGAACGCTTCTCGTCATGGAACGCCGGGGCGGGGAGAGCAAGGGGCGTCGTTCTCCAGGTCGACGTCCCGGGCTTCCGCCCCGGCTTCGACACCGGTGACCGGGTGCGCCTGGTCGACGCATCCGCAGGAGCTCCGTCGGTCGGTGTGTTCAGCTCCGTCTTCCACATGCTTGACGTGGGGGTGCAGGTCCAGGCCTCGGCGGGCGCGCGGCTCTTCCTCGACCACAACACCTACGCGCTCTGCAGGACGGCGGGGGTCCGCGTGTCCGAAGGCCCTCTCCGCTGGGAGCCGCAGCGAGGAAGCGACCCGCGGCTCGGAGGGAACTACGCCATTCCCTCCCTGATCGTCAGCAACTCGCTCTTCATCGGGGGACGTCCACGGAGCGGCGCGAGCCACGGCGGGATCGAGCTCGGGCACTGGCCCGCCTTCTTCTTCCCCCGAGATCCGCTCGCCGACCCTGAGCGCAACTGGATCCTCATCGCCGCGAACTCGTTCTCCGGGTTCGCCCCTGCGACGGGCTCAGCCGCGATCGTCAACCGAATCTTCGAGCGGACCTCCGCGGGAACCCTCGCGAGCCGGTTCGGACCGGGGGACCACGCGCACTTCGCGACCGACTTCGTCAACCAGACCTCTCTCGACCCTGCGCTGGCTCGCCCCGCGAGACTGGTCGGCGGCAGACTCGACTGGGACTACCACCCGATCAACTCTCTCGGCTCCCAGGTGACCTCCGGCGCGTTCGACTTCGTGGTTTCCGCGCTGGACGCCAGCGGACGGTTGCCGCTCCTGGCGCTGTGGGGCTACCCGGGCCTCCCCCGACGGGGGTTCTACGGCAACCAGCCCGTCGTACCTCAAGAGGTCGACCCCCTGCGTCGATCGATCGGGGCCGCCGAGCCCGTCGGGTGGGAGGAGTTCCCCATCTACGGCCAGTTCCTCTCCGCGTTCGCCAACAATGACCCGCCGAGCACTCTCGATCAGGCCGCGGCCGACACGCTGGACATCGTGTCCTTTCCGCAGGGCCTGGCGGGGGCCTTGCTCGCAGACGCTGGACAGCTCACCGGCGACCCCGCCATCGATGCGCCGTTCATGTTCCAGATGGACCGGCTGACAGTCCTCGCCACTGCAGCCCTGCGCTTCGGTCTGAAGGTGACGGGGGGCCTCCCGTTTCTTGGGCCGCCTTCTGGCAAGGGACCGAACAGCCAGGTGGTCCAGCCCCGGGTCCTGCTGGTCCCCGACGGCCAGGGGCTGATCCTGTTCCCCGTTCAGAACGAGTATCTCCACCTGGAGCAGTTCCCCAACGAGGCCCCACACTTCCTGGCCTTCGTCCGCGCTGCTGCGCTGGAGTACGCCAGGGCGATCCGGGGCGACCCGGTTCTCTCGGACGTCGTTGCCTGGTGGTGGATGCCGGAAGAGATCCGCAACAACGCGTTTGGCGCGGGTCTCCAGAGCGGAGGTGGGCGGTGGGAGTACCCTGCCTGTCTTCAGCTCCGATCCCAAGTCGAGGGGCTCGGCCCGCCGTACAAGCCGTTCTTCTCGTTCCAGTCGGAGTCGGCGAGCTCGTACGGCGGAGGGCTGCCTGGGGAGCTCGCGGGCGGGGTCACACACGGAGAAGGAACCACCATCACGCAGTCAATCGGCGAGAGTCTCAACTACGCGCCGGGCGGGAGCGCAGTGCTGTGGTCCGAGCGATTCAACGACGGCGTCGTCGCTGGTGGCGTGCCTGTGTCCGTTGGCCGCCCGGACCCGATCGTCGCAGGGGGAAGCCTCGGCACATCCCCACCGGACGCGTCGACGGGGCAGTTCCAGGTCTCCTACCACTTCCGACTCCCGCCCAACCCTCGGACGGAGCTCACCCCGCCACTGGACGCGCTGGAGTTCAGGGCGGCACACCTTGATGGGCTCTTCCCCGGCAACTATGTCGACCGCGACCTCTTCGACCAGCGCCCGGGAGCCGATTTTGCCCCGCTGGGTGCACCCGTGCCTGGAGTCCTCCAGAACCGGATCCTGATCTATCACCGTCTGCGCTCGCTGCTCGAGGCGCGGGACAACGCCCGGTGGCTCATCGACGCATACTCGCAGTCGCTCTCCGACCGCACCGTGCACCACATGGTGGAGGTGTTCCAGAACAGTGGGGCCCCGTCAGCTGCGAACCAGAGCGGCGGCCGCCTGTGGCCAGAGACGCCCGCGCTCGCGGCGCACGACCTGTTGATCGGCCTCGCGGAGGCGGATGGCGTCGGGCTCTACAACTACGCCTACACGCAGATCAAGACCCTCCCGGCAAGCGGCTCCTGGCTCGGTATGAGCGGAGCGAACCTGAACCTCGGCGGGCCCTTCCCAACACCCCACCCCGGCTGGGAGGGGTACGAGGAAGTCCTCCGACTGATCAAGGGGACGTTGCCCCCAGGCCACCCTGGCCACGGCATCTCTCTGCGCGAGTTCCTGGTCGCGGGCGACCGCGACTTCGACCTGGGATTCCAGATCACCGCACCCCAGAACCCCGCGGCCCAGATTGCCGGTTCGCAGGACTACGGACTCAGGTCCGGCTGGGTCGGGATTGCGGACTATCAGCGATTGAACCATTGGTCCTTTCGACTCGGCGACCTCGTGGCGCTACTCATCACGCACTCCGACTCCTTGCTGCCATCGACGTTCGAGTTCTGCGACGGCAGCCGGTTTCCGAATGCGACGGTCTCCCAGCTGTTGACAGCGGCTGCTCCAGGCGGCGGAACAGCCTCCAGTGCCCCGGCCGGCTCACCGCGGCGTTTCGCGGAGACCATCTCGGGGATCGAGGCGCGGGTCTACTTGATCGCTCTCACCTGACGGTCGAGGGGGACGCCAGGACGACCTGGGCCCCGCCATGCCACCCGCCTTCAACAACAAGCCCCTCGAAGGGGAGAACGAGATCGGGCACCCCATCGCCATTGAGGTCCGAGACAACGCTTGAACCGGTCCGCCCAGCCCCCAGAGTTTGCGTGAGCGAGGTTGGCGGCCCTTCAACTCGATAGACCATCACGGCCCCTTCAGCGACCGAAGAGCCGAGGCCTTCGAACGGCGCCACCACGAGGATTTCGGCGAACGAATCTCCATCCAGGTCGGCTCCCCCCCCGACCTCGACCCCTGTCTGCCCACCGAGCGTCACCCCCGGGAGAACACGCTCCGCGCCCGTCGCGAACCCCTCGAGGTCGATCGGTCCCTCAAAGATGTATGCCGCGCTCTCATCGACACCCCCTCCGGGGTTTCCGGGCGCGCCGACGACCAACTCCACGGCCCCGTTCCCGTCCGTGTCGCCCGCCGCCGCGACCGCGTAGCCGAACGTCCCATTCTCGAGGACGCCAAAGAGCGTCGCATCCGCCTCCTCCGCAGCGCGATCGCCCACGATCGGACCGTCGAACACGTAGACAGCGCCCCAGTACTCATCCAGGGGGCCGCCGAGTGAGTCGTACGGGGCGCCAACCGCGAGGTCGGTGAACCCGTCCCCGTCGTGGTCGAGCGCAGCCATCGACCACCCGAACGTGGTCCACCCCTGCACCGGCGCTGACAGCATCGCGTCGGGCGCATCCACGTCGTACACCCCGGGCTCGAACGGGCCGAAGAACAGCGCCACATGGTCGTCGTAGTTCAACTGAGCGATCGCGATGTCGGCCTGCCCGTCGCCGTTCAGGTCCGGCCCGTGCACCAGGCTCGACTTCGCGTTCCAGCCCACCCCGGCGAACCCGATGTCGTAGTCCTCCAACGTCAACTCGCCGTACAGGGGCCCGAAGAAGATCCGTCCAATGGCGTACAGGTCGTCGTATCCGTCCCCGTTGACGTCGCCGACGTAGGAGACGTCACCGAGCCCGAGGATCACGGCGCTGGACACCCCCTCGGGCTCCATCGCCAAAGACGCCTCACCACACACGGGGCCGTACACGACGTGGATCCGGGGATTGCGGCCCGCCTCGGCCAACGGCCAGGTCGAGACCGCGAGGTCGCCGTACCCGTCCCCGTTCATGTCCCCGAGGCCTGTCGCCCAATAGCCCGCCCGGTCTCCCTCGACCTCACCCACGAGCGTCGTCCAAACCACGTCCTTGAGCGGAGTGTCCTCCGTGGGAAAGGACCCCGTGTAGGGGACATCGTCCCGGATCCCATCGCAGTCGTTGTCCCAACCGTCGCAGACCTCCTCGGCGGTCGGGAACACAACGCCGAGGTCATCTCGACAATCTCCAGCACAGGAAGTCACGCCGTCCCCGTCGCGATCCAGCCCATCCAGAGCCGCGTCGGCGTCGTCGCAATCCGTAGCGCACGGTCGGTCGCCGTCCCCATCCTGGTCATCCTCCGTCGGAGAGGTGACGCCGTCACAGTCGTTGTCGATACCGTCGCAAACCTCCGGGTTTCCCGGGAATCGGAGCGGATCGTCGGGCGCGCAGTCGTCGGCGTCGGCGACCCCGTCGCCGTCCCGGTCACTCACCGGAGCCGGGGTCGGGTCCTGGCCTGGCGGCTGACTCGGGCAACCCAGGAGAGTCGCGAGCAACAGAATCGCCGCTGGCGCGCTCCTCGGCCCGGGCCTACGTTGGCGTTGGGGAGGGGTCCCATGCAGCGTTTGAGGGGGCGGACGTACCGCGACTTGCCGGGGGAGGTCCAAGCGGACGCCCGGCTGCTGGAGGCCTTCGGGGAGGGCCTGCGCGTCACCGTGCAGCAGGCCGCGAAGGACCGAAACCTGGCCATTGGCGAAGCCGTCCTCCGGACGTTCTTCACTCGGGCCGATGGGACCTTGGCTCCGGGATTGCTCTACCTGCGTCGGCGTGGGCGGCACGCGTCCTTCCAGGCCCTGCGCGCGCGGCCCGATCTCCCCGTCTCCTTCTCCCACCTGCACTGCTGCGTGCGGGTCCTGATCCAGCAGTCCGAGCTGCCCGCGGACGCGGCGGAGGGCCTGGGCTTCTCGCACCTCAGAGCCCTCCTGTCGCTGCCCCGCGGGCGGTCGAAGTCGGCGCTCGCGTCGCGGGCGTTGCGGGAGCGCTGGTCCGAGCAGACTCTGCGCGCGGCCATCGCGAAGGTGAAGAGGACCCTGCACATCGAGCGCACGGGTGGACGGCGACCCATCCCCGAGGGAGTGAAGGTTGCCCGGGCTTGCGAAGAGCTCGCCGCCCGGCTCGCCCACCTGACGCTGGAGGACGACCCCGAGCTGAGCGCAGATCAACACGCCCGGCTGGTGTCCGCCCTGGAGGCGCTCCGCCGCCGGCTGGCCGACCTCGCCCCCCACCCACACAAACACCTGTCATTTCGGACACTTAGCCTGACCGCATTGTCACGTGACATCGATCCCCCCGTCGTCGCGCTCATCCGCCTGCTCAACGTAGGCCGCGCCCGCGGACGGGGCAACCGGATGTGGTCTGGCGCGCGCCGCCGTGACGCTGCACGACCTGCCCCAAGCAACGGAGCCTCCCCCGTGTTGGGGGAGGCTCCGAGTGCCGGCAGGTCCGGGGGGGTGGGGGGATGTCAGACCTGCCAGCTGCCCGTTCTTGTCTCCGTGTTGGGGGGTGCGGGGGAAGGAACCGTGGACTAGAAGCCGCCGATGGTCGTGCCGTCGCCGAAGCACTGGGTGGCCTGCTCTTCGCCGTCGACGTAGAGGGTGGCGCAGCCGTCGCAGGTGGCGTCGAAGACGGCCTGCACGGTGACGCGGCCGTGGGGGTTGTCGTGGATGAGGGTGACGTCGCCGCCGAGGCCGTCCATGCAGCCGGGCTGGAAGACCACGTTGTTGGCCACGACCGTCCACTCGACGCCGGTCACGCTGGTGAAGTCGCCGGCCAGGCTCAGGCGGGTGGCCAGGCCGTCGGCCATCTCGGTCCACTCGCCGGACACGTCGAGGTCACCCTCGTAGTCCAGGGCGCCGATGCGCAGGTTGGCGTCGAGCGTGCCGACGTCGCCGGTCTCGGTCATGGACATGGCGCCGGAGGTGCGGAGCATGCCGTTGCTGTAGCCGGCGTACGTGATGGCCACGGAGCCGTCCTCGATGGCGGTCGGGTCGAGCGCGTCGGCGAAGTCCGCCTCGGTGCCCGGCGGGAACTCGCCCTCGCCCTCGGGCGGCCACTCACCCTCGGGGTACTCGCCCTCGGGGTACTCGCCCTCGTAGGTCGGCATCTCGAAGTCGAGGTCCTGCTGGACGATGACGGAGCCGCTGCGGCCCTCGCACTGGGGGAAGTCGAAGCGGACGGCGCCGCTGAGGTCGTCGATGGACATGCCGTCGACGATGCCGACGTCCGCGCAGCCATCGGCCGAGGGGGTCTCGCCGTTGATCCAGGCCGCCTGCGCCTCGGCGGACTGGGCGCCGTACTCGCGGGCATCCATGAGGGCCAGGCCCAGGGTCGCGCCGAGCTCGGTGGGCACGTAGCGCGCCTCGGCGCGGGCCAGCTCGAGGTCCTGGAGGTCGTTGAAGCCCTGGCAGCCGCTCGTCGTGACGGCGCCGAGGGCGGCGAGGGTGATGGCGGAGAGGGAAGAGACAAGGTTCCAGGAGCAACGAGCCACGACGGCCTCCGGGAGCAACCACGGTGCAAGCACCGCCGGGAGGAATCGGTCCATCCGATCCGTCCCTGGCTGATCCCGAGCCTCGTCCGCGCCAACAAACTGCGCGTGCGCTGCCCTGTCCGGTCCTGTTCGGCAGCTCTTCAAACCGTGACGCCGAGGCGCGTTAGGTCAGGAGCTTTGCGACCCCCGCTTTCGCTGGGGAGTGCCCGTTCGTGGAACCAGCCTTGTGCTTGGACTCAACGGCGGGGGGTGGGGAGGCTTGAGCGAGGGGGCGTCGGAAGTGGGGTCCGACGAACCGGGTTGGGCTCACCGTTGGAGACGTCGAGCGATCTCGGAGGGCAGGATCGGTCGCCGGTCGTCGCGGAGGCCTGCCAGGGGAGATGTCGAACGACGCAACGTGCGCTTCCTGATCGCCCCTACATTGGCTCCATGGAGCCCACGGACGTCAAGCGCTGGTTGGCCGGGCGCCGCCGCGCCGCGAAGCGCGAGCGGGACGAGCTGCGCGCACAGCCCACGTCAGCCGAAGACTGCTTCCGACGGGCGATGGCGCTGCGGGAGGTGGTCGGCGCAGCTCCCGACGCGGACGAGGAGTCCCTCGCGTTCCACCGGGTCTGGGCCGTGATCCGGCGCAGGGCGAGGCGCGACCGGCCGTGAGCGGACAGAACACCGCACGAGCTGACAGCTCCTCCCCCAAGTTGGCCGCTCGGCGACGCGCGACGCGCCGTCAGCGGACAGAACACCCCACGAGCTGACAGCTCCTCCCCCAAGTTGGCCGCCAGGAGAGGCGCGACCGGCCGTCAGCGGACAGAACACCCCACGAGCTGACAGCTCCTCCCCCAAGTTGGCCGCTCGGCGACGCGCGACGGGCCGTCAGCGGACAGAACACCGGACGAGCTGACAGCTCTTCCCCCAAGTTGGCCGCTCGGAGCACCGCACACGCTCCCAGCTAGATCCCCAGGCGCTCCTCGCGCTCCCGGAGCGACGCGTCGAACCGCTCCAGCGCCTCCTTGACGACCTCGCGCACCACGCCGCTCGTGAGCGGGCTGAAGCGGCTCGTGTAGTCCTGGTGGACGTTCACGTGGTAGGCGGCCTCCCAGGGCGCGACGTCCTCGAGCCACGCCGTGTGGAACGCGAAGCCCACGCGCAGCTCGGGGCAAGCCAGCTTGCACAGCGGCCCGCGGGCCAGGTCCCAGGCGTCGAACACCCAGAACTGCGGCGCCTTCGGGACGCACCGACCCTGCGCGTCCCGCTCCTCGGCGGTGTAGACGACGCTGACGATGAACGCCGGGGTGCGGCCGTCCGCGTCCGGGGTTGCGCCCGCGCGCGGGACCCACTGCGGCGCCGTCACCACGCAGCCGCGGTCGTCGCCTTCGGCGATCCAGTGGTCGAGGATGCGCCCGTGGTCGTGGTCGAAGCGGAACAGCGACGACGGCCGCCCGCCGGACTTCAGCTCGTTCACGACGTGCTCCCGGGGCGTGACCCGCAGCGGGTAGTCCGCGTACTCGTCGAGCACCGCCACCGTCGCCACCTCCGGCCAGATCCCGAAGCCGAACCACCACGTGGCAGCCACCTCGTCGGGGATGTCGAGCGTCGTGAAGCCCTGGGAGGAGCCATACAGCGCGGTCTCCCACTGGAACGGGTCCCGCATCGCCAGGTCGCAGTGGCTCATCCCGCCGGTGAGCGGGTCGATCGCGTAGTGCGCGAGCCGGCTCAGCCCCGCGGCCGCCGGCAGCATGCCCATCACCTCGGGGTTCGGCCGGCTGTTGTCCGTCGCGAGGAAGTCGTACTGCGCCACCCACCCGTCGATGGACGTGCCCGAGCTGTGGCAGATGGTCAGCCAGAGCTTCCCGTCCCGCTCGGCGTAGTCGAGGGTGAAGTGCATCGACACCGCCGGCAGCGTGGCGACCGTGCACGGAACGCGGGCCTGCATGCCGGACGGATCGCCCGTGGCGGCGCCGCCAGGCTCCAGATCCGACCGCTTGATGATGTACAGCCGCAGGATCGGGTCGGGCCGGCGAGAGACCGCGTCCCGCAGCAGCTCGTCCGCGAGGTGGAGGTCCGGAGTCGGCTGGCTGATCAGCGAGTTCAGGCCCACCTGGTAGCCGGTGTCCATCACCACGATGTGGGACTCGGACACCTGCACCTGGTGCAGCGAGTTGATGACCTTCACCGGCACCCCAGTGGCCCGATCCACCAGGTTCCAGCGCTGCAGGTCGCCGAGGCCGTCCCAACGCAGCAGGTAGAAGAAGGTGGAGAGCATGTTCCCGCTGCCGGACAGCGCGGTGCTGACCGTCGCGGCGTCGCTCTTCAGCCGGTTGCCGATCCGGTCACGCAGCCGCACGACCCGCTTCAGCCCCACCGTCTCGAGCACGGCGCGCGTCCGACTGCGCACCTCCTTCTGCGCGGCGTGGACCTCGTGCATCACCGGCATGGTGTCCGGCATCTCGAGCATCCCCTTGCCGAAGTTGACCATGAAGCCCTCGTTGGTCTTCGGGTCCCAGATGGGGTGCGCGGTGGCGAACACGGTCGGGAAGGGCAGGCCCAGCGATCCGTCGCCCTTCCACTCGTCGTTGCGGCCGACGGGGGTGACCGGATCGAGCGTGACCGGGTCGATCTCCCAGGGCCGACCGGCGTCGATGGCCACCAGCAAGCGTGCGTGCTTCCAGCGGCCCTCCAGATCCGGCGCGATGGGCACGAACGCGGTGTTCACGGTGTTCCGCATCCCGAGCAGCGGACTGAAGCGCGACACGCCGAAGTTCCTGAAGCGAAGGAGGGAGTAGCGAGACTCCGCCTGGGTGATCTCGTCCGCGAGCAGCGACGGGACGCCGAGCACCTTCGCGGACAGGCGGGGCGCGGCGCGGTCCTTCAGGTCGAGGCGGATGACGTACCCGTCCCCGTTGAAGATCGTGGTGGACTCGGTGGGACGCCGCGGCAGGCCGCCGGACGCGACGTCGCCCACGGCGCTGATCGTGAAGTAGTGACCGCCGAGGCCCTCGGGGAGGACGAACGCACCGTCGGCGTCGGTCTCGGTCGACCAGAGCACGTCGACGGACGCGTCGGTCAGGGTGGCGCGGTTCGCGCGGTTGAGGCTGCGCGGGATGCTCGTCATGGAACCCCTCCTCCCGATCCGCCAAACGGGTTGAAGGCACCATAGCGAGGGCGTTCGGGGCGGTTGCCACCTGACAACCTCTGGCCCGCCCAACGGCCGATGACACGCGCCCCATGGCCTCCGGACGCCGGGGAGCGCACGCTGATCCCGAGCTCGCGACGAGCTGCCCGACAACCCAAGACCGCGCGACGGCGACGCAGGAGTGCGTGGTTCGAACGGGGTCCCTCACGGAGAGCACCATGCAGACCGAGACCTTTGCCGAGCGATTCACGCTGGAGTCGCAGTTCGACGGCGACAAGCGGACGTTGCTGTTCAACCCGTCCAACGCGGCGCTGAACGCGAAGACCCTGACCGTGTTCCTCGAGATCATCGAGGTCGACACTGACACGAAGATCTGGGTCGAGTACGAAGACAGCGCGGACGGCGTCGCCTGGAACGCGTTCGCGCAGACCCTCATCGACACGGCCGGTCCGAGCCAGGACCAGGACGCGACCGTCGGCGTGATCTCGGGCTCGTCCACGTCCGAGTTCGGCGCCTGGGTGCGCCTCAAGGTCACCACCGAGCAGCGCAGCACCACGCGGATCCGAAGAAGGCCCTCGTGAGCATCAAGGGTGTCTGGAAGCCGTTCTAGCCACCAACCGGGGTGGCGCCCTTCCGGGCGCCGCCCCTCTGAGGAGGAGCGGTCATGGCCTGCACGCTCGACCCCGTCAACGGCCCCTGGCCGCCCCACGCGAGACGCCCCCAGCCGCCGTCGGACCTCCCTCCGAACCCACTTCCAGCCCCGGTGGTTCTGCTCCCGTGGCTCCGCGGGAAGCGGCCGCGCGCCAAGACGGACGCTTCGTCTGCCAAGCGCGCGGGCAGTCCGGCCCGACCGAACCGAACCAGTGCGCCGACCGGGAGCAAGAAGCAGTGACCGCCTACCACCGCAACCTCGGTCCGGGTCCAGGGTTCGTCTCGCGGCTGAACATCTTCCTGGCGAACAAGCAACCAGGCGACACGGTCACGGTTCAGCTGGAGCCTGGGATCTACGTGAATGGCCTGGTCGGGGTCGTGAAGGTCGGCGAGGGGGTACGGCTCACGGTCTTGGGCCCAGTGGCCAGCGGCGAGGCGGAGCTGCGCCCCACGCTGATCGCCGGAACCATCCTCTGGTTCGACCTCGGGGATCACGCAGTCGCCGAGCTCGTTCGGGTCGACATCATCCACCAGGCGCCGTCGGTACACGCCACCCTGGTTCGCGCGGAGGGGCGGGGCACGCTGCGGATCGACTCATGCGCGGTCAAGGCGCAGAGCCTGCAGATCCACCCGAACCCCACGCTGGTGCTTGCGTCTGGTCATGCCCGGGTGGAGATTCAGAACGCTCTGCTCGCGTCGACCGATGCGGGCGTCCGGCTGCTGCCGAGAAGCAGCCTGTCGGTCCGAGACTCCGCATTCGAAGTCTCCGGGCGTGGCATCTCGGCCCAGCAGCCCAACGAGATCACCACCGAGAACTGTTGGTTCGACGGCTGCCGAGTCGGCATCTGGACCGAGACGCGCCCAAAGGACGCACCGACAGTGCTCGTCTACACGGACTGTCGTTTCGAACGATGTGGCGAGGCGGTGGTCCACTCGAGCGCCCCAGCCGCAACGAGCGCGCTCAGCGAGGTCACAACGCTCTCGATCGATGGCTGCGAGTTCGTCGGGGCAGCCAGAGAGCTCGACATTGGAGTCCGACTGGAGCTCCCGTGGCCGATCCCCGCCGGGGGCACCGCGGTCAGGGTGGACTCGTGCGTGTTCCGCGGGCTCGACCGAGGCGTGGTGGTGACCTCCGTCCGCGCCGACCGAGTACTGATCGCCGGCAACACGTTCGACGTGATGGCGACCTGCGCGATCGACCTGAGCGGGGTCTCCCTGCTCGAGCCGTTGAGGCAGGTCACGCTGGCGTTGGCGAGCGGCGGAGCAGCAGTCTTCCTGGCGCCGCCCTACGCGGTCGTCGACAACGTCATGTTCCTCGACGTCCCGACCACCGGAGCACCGGGGATCGGGCAGCGCGGGGGCGTGTGCCTCCCTGCTTGGCTCGACCAAGCGATCCAGCCGACGGTCGCTCTGATTGCGCCGATCACATGAGTTGAGCGCCGTAGCCGCAGTGACGGAACCAGGCGACCGCGTCCTCCGATGTGATGACGCCCTCGAGCGCCATGGCGATGGCGGTGTCGAGGGCCTCGTGTGTTCTGGCCTTGGCCATTCGTAGCCACCACTTGAGCTTCGACCAGGCGAGTTCGATGGGGTTGAG
>ENA-OWNT01003031-OWNT01003031.1-seawater-metagenome-genome-assembly--contig:-NODE-3031-length-16437-cov-4.129034_pt1 | contig 16437 bp, 17 predicted proteins | sample MGYA00238136_ERZ651165 | MGnify/ENA primary metagenome ERZ651165 (study PRJEB26861, sample SAMN08777766) | seawater metagenome | isolation source: coastal seawater | place: USA: Florida | collected...
CAATCTAACAGCTTGTAGGGAAATACGCTCTTCTTGCGAAGCCCATTCTTTCTGCCATCTCAAGCGTTGTGCATGCATTTTTGCGTCCCGGCTCAGCAAAGCTTCGTGCTCCTCTGGAAACTTCGGCTGCTCAAATTCCCACGCTTTTTCGAAATTCCGAGCAATGTTGGCTCCGCCACTTGGCCGCAAGTCCTCCAGTGCGCGTCGCATCATGCCGTTCCAGCGTACAATGTCAAAGCCTCCACGCGTTTGGAGCGACGCATCAACCTCCGCCTCCAACAGCCGCAGTACACATTCGTAATGGCGGTTGTGAACTGCCACAAGGACTGGAGAAAACCCATCCAGCGTCGTTGCGTCCACGTTGATAACTCGATCGCTGGGGTTGACTAACAAAGCCTTCGTTTGAGTTGAACTGTCAAACGACGAGCTCCTCTCAATCTCATCCAACAACGATTCAACGTTGCGTTGGAAATCTGCAACCCGGTTTCGAACATCTGCGAGCATTTTGTCACACCGCAGACGTTTTCTCCGTCGGAGCCTCGCAGTTTCTTCGACGCTTCTTCGCTTCGTTGATTTCGTCGACTTTGATTCTGTTCCTTTCTTGACTTTAGAACCACGATCTACGCAATCCAGACACAGTGATTTAGTGTTTGCGGCAAGCAGAACGCGTCGCGTACGCAACAAGTCAAAACCTTTTCGACGTTTTTTGTGCATCGTTGCACTTGCAGTCGTCGGACTGGGTGCCACATCCTCCGCTTCGTCACTGTCTTCATCATCACTATCGATTTCGCGCTGGACCTAATCGAAGTTGCAAAGTTACGAGACTAGCTGAACACACCACTACGCTTACTTCCAAAGCAAAGTCACGAACTTCGTGGTCAAAGGCTTCTTTGCGCTCAACGATGGCCTGTCGCTGCTCAATAAGATCGAGAAACGCTCTCCAAATGCCCTGGCGCGTTTGAAAGCCTTGCGTGTTGACTCGAAGGAGAGAATTTACACAACTTTCGAAGCCGAGCCGAGCAGCCGCGTGCAACGGTGTTGCGTCGAAACAGGGCCGCACCTACATCAAAGGCCAAGCGAACAAGCACTCGATCTATCAGCGCCGAGCATACCTCCGCACGTGGAGGTAGATAGCAGTTTGCACCTTTTGGGAGAGAAGTTGGCTGTCGACTGCGAGTCGAGCAACGCGCATCTCCGACTGCAATAATCGCTGATACGCAGCTTCAATGTCCAGCTTCTCGCGTGCAGCCTGAGTCACGACAGCAAGCCTCGAATGTGAGGTCCTGTTGACAATCATCGGGCAAAGGGAATGGGGTTCTTAGCCTACCTCGCTCGCTCGCCGTTCCCGCTCCGCTTCTTCAGCAGCAAGCGCTTCCTCCAACCTTTCGACGATTACATTGCGGTCGCCAATTGTGCTCAAACCCCGTCGAACAAGAATGTTTTTAATCTGGTCAGTTTTGAGCTTTTTCACCGGCGTATTTGCCAGCAGCTATATACGCAACGTTTGCGTTCATCAACAATTGCCACATTCCGCAATCTTGCATGGCGACACATACCTCCAACTCTCGCTTAACTTCGTCGTCTTCCGCAGATTGGCCGTTGTCAGAGCCGTTTTTGGCATCTTTCTTAGCATTTGCTCCGTTCTTTGTGCCTTTAGCTTTTGCGGAAGATCGCTTTCTTCGACCTGACAACAAAATGTCTTCCATCTTCACTTTATACTTCGCTTCCCATGCTTTTGTGGCTGCCTCCTCTTCTGCCTTCTGCATTGCACGAAAGTCATGGACAGTCACGCCCCGAGTTGCCGCTTCCTTTTGGTCTTGCATATCCTTTTCGAACTGTTCTTTTTGCTCGAGGGCCATCCGTTCTCTCCGAGGGAGTCTCGCCCTGCGCTTTAATTCGGCGGCATCGGCTTCACGCTTGGCCTGTTCGTATCGTCACAAACACAAATGACATGTGAGTTCGGGCATTCGGTCTGCTCATTCATCGAATGTGGTGTGCGACATACAAGTACTTTTGCAATTTCCTCGTTGCGTTCTGCTTCAAGTGGGTGCATCAACGTCAACGAAGGTGGTGCCCGCGGTCTAAAGCGTCATGGCATGCATAGAAGTTTAGCAGATCGACGACTCGACCGGCACACAAATGCAAGCCTTGCATGTACCCTTCGTCCTTCTCGAGTAGGCGCAACCTCATGCGATCCACGACATCACGGAGGTCAGACGCTGGTGCCGTTCGCATGGCGCACAAGTGATCTGCAGCTTCTTCTGCGGTCATCGCCTTCATGCCGAATGGTTCACGAACAACTTGCTCGTCAGACTCGTCAGGCTGAGCGTCAGAGTCAGCCGTTGTCCGCGCTTGCCGCTGCCGGCGCGCCGCAACGTTCGGTGGTAGCAGCAGGTCAAAGCTCGCGGCGCTGGTTCCAGTGAGCAGCTTGACTGTCCGCGTCTGTTGCAAGAAGTGTTGGACATATCGGAGCCCTTGTTAACTCCACGCAACTGGCGTGGCAGGCTCAAGCAACGATGTTGTGTCAATGCACTTACTTTGCCACGCAAGCAAGCCAAGAACAAAGGGCTTAAAAACTGCTCTTTGCTTAATGAATCGTCGAACGTGAAATCTTCATCATGATCAGGCCGTGCTGCCTTCCTTGCGCGCTCCTGTTGGTCAGTCACAAGACGCGGTGTCATTCCTTGCCAGGGTGAAGGACGGCATGATGAACCAAACCCCACACGATCAACAAACCTTTGCTGCGATAGCTTCTAGTCGCTCCCGCTCCGCGGCTTCCTCTGCTAGCACTTCTGGATCTGGGGCAAGATCCTACGCAGTCGACACAGAACACCAAACGGGTGTGGCACAATGAAGAGGTCACGCAGAAGTTTTGTCAGCGAGTATGAAGCATTACTCGACCCACTTGAGGCAGGAACTTGATCTGCAGAGGTCGATTTTGTGCCGCTTGCCGAATTTTCGTTGTCACAGTGAGCAAATCAATACCGTTCATTGGTTCGCCCGCCACTTCAGTGACGACTGCTCCAACAGCAACGCCGAATTCAAGCAGGGCAGAGTCCCGGGCGATCGACTACCACCAAATAATTGAATGTGAAGCTTTGACAATGCGGGAACAGTACGGCCATTGCGTTCGCACCTCGACTCGGGCATTGAACACGGTGCTGAGAAAGCGATCGGATGCCAGTGCTGGCGAGTCTTTGACACGAAAGCCAAGCGATGCATGCTGCGCATCAAACTCCACAACGATTTGTGCATTGTTGAATTTTGTCTCTGCTTCTTTGCGCTCCCGTGCGGCCTGCTCTTCTGCCTCTTGACGCGCTTGCTCTGCGGCAGCGGCTGCCTCCTCTGCAATTTGTTTTGCGGTCTTCAGTTCTTTGGGACGAAAGCGATTTTTCTCCCGCTCGAATTCTAGCTTTTGGTGCACATATGATTGTGCCCGTGCAATCTGAAACAGCTCATCATTTTGTAAGGTCTGCTTCGGGTCTGCGCCGTGAGCGATTAACAAAGCGACCGTCTGTTCGCATAAACACAACAGGTTTGAACATGCGGGAGTCTGCAGTACTCAGGACAACCGACGCCAAACCTTCTGGTCACCAAGAAATGCGGCGACGTGAAGAGCGCTTCCACCGATTGATCCACATGCGTCGATTGCGGCACCCAACGACAGCAGGAAGTGCAACGCGCGAAGGGAGTTGTTCGACGCCGCAACCATCAAAAGAGACATATCCTGTTTGAAAAGCGGAACATTTCAACTTTGGCTGCATGATGGGATGGAATTCAACGTGGTTTCCATGACGTACCAGTTGTGCACTGTATTGGTCAGCAAATTGTTTGTCTCCCAAGGCCGCAAACTTCTGTGCGCAGTCCGGGCAGGGACGCTGGACTGTGGAAATGTCTCCTGTGTCGTCCGGATTATTTTCGTCGTCGGAGTTACCGTTCACACTTGATGTTGACGACATTTCAGAGCGTTCATCTTCGTCCGCACCGTCGCTCGGGAGCGGACATGTGCATTCCGATGCATGGCTTCGAATCACATCGTCCACGAACACCTGCAATGATTGAGTTTACAAACGGTGAAGAATTTGATAAGCGTATGGCGCAGCACACCCAGCGGCTAACCTGGTGAGCCAGCGACAGCGACTCCATGTCATCGAACTCTGCAGCAGTGAAGGCGTCAATAGGACGTCGTTGGCAGTTGCAGAATTCAAGAATGGTAGCCTATATGGTCAGACACGAAAGCGGTGACCATGTCGCACTGTACCACAACCGTGGGGACTGTATGCATGCGATGGCGGACAACATGCACCAACAACCATCCCTTACCATTGTGGGCTCAATATATTGTGCGAGTTCGCCTTCATCAAGGAAGATATCTGTCTTCGGGCCAATTCCTGCGACAATACCGGGGCACAGTCGGTGATTGTTAGCAGGTGCCGTGAGAGCCTGGATTCATAATATGGGATTGCAGGGTGCGTTTTCAGACCTTCGATCCAACTGACGTCAGAAATCGCTTCTTGGAACCACGGCTCCAAGGTCTCTCTCACAGCTGCCCCAAAGACAGAGCTCTCACGTGCAAGAATCCAGTCAGTCCGTCGGCGTGATCGACCCTCTTCGAACTCAACCTATGAGCGATGGCAAGCAGACTCAACGCTCAGACCGCGCCGTGGACCTGTTGTTCAAAATGCGAAACCGAAGCGCACGACGAACCCATGGTCGTAAGCCAATATGCTGCTGCGACACCTGTGCTCGTAGTTTCACACGTAAAGTGAAGGGGTTGGGAGCGAACGGGGTTTCCCTGACATAACATTGTGGTCGTGGCCCAAGTCAGTGGACGGTGCATTTCGAGCGCGCTGACTAGCCGCAGCATCCGGCGGGCTAGTGAACTGACGGCCTGACGGCAACTCACCCGTAAGCGCTCCGTAGGCTTGCACGCTGCCGTTCGGCAGCGGCTGCGGTTAACTCTCTCATTTCGTCGTCTTCGGAGTCGCCTTCGTCACCGGAGTCTTCAGTAGTCGCGTCCGAATCGTACTCCAGCAGTTGATTCACTAAGGTCTCAACCTACAGAGTCAGCCAAGGGCTATCACTTGCTTCCCCGATTAGTCGTCGTCGCCACTTGGCTGCAAATACGCACCTGGCCAAGGCGCTTTTGTGAGGACAGGTCGACACCAAGACGGATGCCGGCGCGCTGTGCGATAAGCTTCGTGTCCATCATTTCCTCCGCAGATAGCCCCATGAGGAGATTGACAAGCACCTGCAGCGACGGTCGACGTGTTTGAGTACTTATTCAACGCGCCGGCAAACCGAGATGGAAAAAATAAGAAATGTTCCCGATACCTTTTTCAGAGCGCGCTTGTTGATCTTCTTGGCCCGCTTGGGAAGAAGCCCATCACGCAACAACTGCAGCGCCTCTTCTTCTTTGATAGCTTGTGTGTGCCCTTTTGCCGCGAACAGCTGTGTCAGCGCGGGCAAAAGGAGTGGGTCGACCTGCAAGCGTGACGTTCGCAACGATCGCGTTGCAGAACGGGTGGCGCGTGACGTCAGGTACGGAACAGCAAGAATGGGGTGGCACCGGCACACAACGGGTCTTACCTCGTGGTCTCTATATTGAAGCATTTTCGACCTTACCCTTGACTTGGGAGACTTTTTGAACGTTGAATGGTCCAACTTGGATGGCGGCTCATCTTTGTCCAGCATGTTCAATATGTGCTCTCGGGGATACTCTGGTTGGGAGTACAGTGTATGTTTGACGAGGGGGCGCATGAGCGCATCCAAACCCCGGCGCACCTCGTCCGGGATGACTTTGGCGCCATTTGGGTCGGCACTGCTCATCTTTGAGAGCTACCCGCGTTCAGTCGCGGTTGCGCGCAACCACACGTGACCAGCGTCGTTTCGTCGCCATTCCTGCCTCAAGTGAGGCTCCAGCTGGGCGGAGCTGCCATGACGGTGGTGTCCAGGTCCGATCTAGGTGGCGGCACAAGTCCCCACGATCGCCACTTGGTTCGAAAATCGTGTCGGAATAAAAAAACCGGGTCAGCCGTCGACCAAACACGTCACCCTCACTCGGAGTGAGGCGTGGTGAGATGAGCAACGGTTGCAAGCAGCTGAAACTATACCTACATTACAAAGGCCGACGATGCGGCAGATACACTCAAACAAGCTCTGACCGCTACACTATCATTGACACACCGCCCGTTCTCCGTCCGTGGATTCCTGTGGCTGCACTCACATGTCCTGCCGTCCCTGCAACAACAGCCGTGAGAATGTCGAACGCAAAAGCGACGACTGCCGACAGCGCTGCATCATCGGCATCCCGCGCGCCCTCCACCTTCCGAAACGAAACCAGCCCCAGGCACCACCAACAAACAAAACGCGAGAAGCTGACAAGGAACAAGGAAGAAGACGATGCGCGAGAGACATCCAGACAAGGTGGCCCAGCCAGCCAGCCAGCGCAGCAACGACCGACCGATCATTCGTCGTCGTCGTTGTCGCCGTCGTCGTCCGTCGTCGCCGTCGTCGCCGTCGTCATTGTCGTTTGCAATTTGATTTGTAACTGCAAAACCAAACAAAAACAAACGACGCCACCGCCCACTCACTCACTCACTCACTGCGGACATTGTTAGTCATCATTGTGTTGGTAGTGCGTTGTCGCCATTTCGTCCTAACATTGTATCGATATGTGCATTACTGTTCCGTGGCGCTCGAAATGGCGAATTGGCAGTCTTGATTAAAACATTGGAAGTCTCGGTTGAGGATACATAACAGCCGAATCGCATGGGGGCTAACGCCACTCGCTCGGGAACGAATATATCCGCATTCAGTATTTCACCCAACAGAGGTCCTTTTTGTGGTTGTGTGCTTTCCAGGAATTCCAACTTTTACACTCAGCGTTCGTCGGGTTAACGTAAAGCGGTAAACAGCGTACTGCACGCTCCAATTCTCCACTGCACTCCAGCGTGCACTAGCGCATAATCCACGGCTGCACTACGCAGTGGAAAGCAGCATAGTCTCTAAAACGGATATGTATACTTGTGCTGTTGTGCGGTGCTAATGTACATACCGTTAATTGGGAATAAATAAATTTCAACACGCTGTCCAGCAGTCAATCAACCACGCCAACTGTACGTGGTGGTGTACATATGTACATGTCATCGTACAGAAGTGATTAACGCTATTATACGCGGTGGCAAGTGAGTGATGTATAGCCGTACATTCCCTGGACAGTCGACTCTGTGTGTGTCTGTGTGGGTGTCGGCCTCTCCGTTGGCTGGGTGAGTGAGAGGGTGAGTGAGTGACTGACTGTGCCGCGGGAGTGCATTCATTTCTCATTTCATTTTCACTTCACTTCACTTCACTTCACTTCACTTCACTTCTGTCTGTCTGGTCGTCCATCCCCAAAGTGAGTTTTCGGAAACTTCACTCTTCCGCGGTGATCCCACTTTAATCACTCACTTCAAAAGCTTTCGAAATCGCAAAAAGAAAGAAGAAAATCGAAAAAGAAATCGAATCGAATCAAAGAACGAACGAACGAACGAACGAACGAACAACGGCGAGGCCACCACACTTCGAGCTGCGCGATCCACGAATTACCACAATTACCCATTTGAGGATACTATTCAAAGCCCCACCAACACTCTCAAAACATACTTATCCTGATATGACAATATCACATTTTCCTGCGACGATGGTATTGTGGAGTGTATTACCGTTTGAGGATGACTATCCATACACTGCATTATGAGGCAATATGACGTATCCGGTAACGGTAATAAACGTTATCTCGTGTGTGTGTGTGGTCACTGCCAGTCGCAGTCGCGGCGTCACTGTGGCTGGGCGCGGTCAACGCGGCGTTGGCTCCGTGTTTGGGTGGTTGGTTGGCGGATCCATTCGTGCGTCCTTTCGTTCGCTCGCTCGCTCGCTTGGCTTTGCTTGTTGCTTGCATTGCATTGCATTGCGTTGCGTTGTGTTGTGTTGTGTGGTGTTGTCGTTGTTGTAAGGTTGTTGTTGTAAGGTTGTTGTATGGTTGTTGTAAGGTTGTTGTGTGGTGTTGTGTTGTCGTTGTCGTTGTTGTTGTTGTTGTTGTTGTTGTTGTAAGGTTGTTGTTGTGAGGTTGTTGTGAGGTTGTTGTTGTAAGGTTGTTGTAAGGTTGTTGTGTGGTGTTGTGTTGTCGTTGTCGTCGTCGTCGTCGTTGTTGTTGTTGTTGTAAGGTTGTTGTTGTGAGGTTGTTGTGTTGTCGTTGTCGTTGTTGTTGTTGTTGTTGTTGTAAGGTTGTTGTGAAGTTGTTGTGAGGTTGTTGTGAGGTTGTTGTAAGGTTGTTGTAAGGTTGTTGTGAAGTTGTTGTTGTGAGGTTGTTGTAAGGTTGTTGTGAGGTTGTTGTGAGGTTGTTGTGAAGTTGTTGTAAGGTTGTTGTGAGGTTGTTGTAAGGTTGTTGTGAGGTTGTTGTGAGGTTGTTGTGAGGTTGTTGTAAGGTTGTTGTGAGGTTGTTGTCGTTGGTGGTGTTGTTGGTGGTGTTGTTGGTGGTGTTGTGAGGTTGTTGTTGTCTTGGATGATGATCCTGTTGACGGAAGTGCACTGAAGTGCGGTGCTTGCATGCAGTGGTGTGAGTTGACTGAGCACTGCGCACCCCCTTTGGTTCATTTTCGTCTGTCTGTTTTTTGTTCGTTCGTTCTTCCTTCCTCCGTCCTCCCTTCCTCCCTTCCTTCCTGTCTGTGTCTTTCCTGTTTTGTCTGCGCTCCGTCTCCGCTCGTCAAGGTTGGTTTTGGGCGCCTGCCTGTGCCGCAAACCGAAGCTTCCTCCTTTCCGGACCCTCACGTCACCCCGTGCGGTGTCCAGCCGCGGCAGCGTGCTTTGAGGTTGGCCGTCGGAGTGGTGGTGCGTACGCGGTGGACTACTGACGTGCAACTTGGACGCGATGCCCAAAGATGGCGCTACAAGGCCGGAGGTGCCCGTTGTGGTGACTGTTGCAGCGTCTGGCGACGACGCCACAACTTCACCTAGCACCTCCTCCGACCCGGTGGGCGTTGAATCGCGGACAGCGATCGCGCAAGCCGAAGCGTCTGACGCCGCCGTGTCGACAACAACGCCGGCATCGACCAGCTCCACCCCACCTCGCGTTAGTGTAGCTGTCGTGGAAAGATGGGAACGCAACTTTCGCGCACTGGTCAAGTTCAAGCAGGAGTTCGGCCACTGCAGAGTTTCTTGTGCAAAGAATACAAAGTACAAGGATAGGTACCCGGGCCTTGGGAAGTGGGTGAGCGCAATGCGTCAAGCGTATAAAGCCGAAAAGATCCGCCAACAAGCCGCTGCAGAGGGTAAAGAGCCCAAGGTTCGTTTCCTGCTGATCGTTGCCGCGAACTTGTGTTGTTCTCCGCCGTGACTGGCATGACGCCTTCGGTGCCGTATCTGACTTTCGACCCTCGCACGCGCACTCTGTACTTGCTCTTTCCGTGCTAGATTCCGTGCACAATGCGCGTTTCGGAGGAGCAGCGTGACCGCCTCGATGAACTTGGTTTTGTGTGGGACATACCACGCTACAGTTGGAACCTGAAATTCGAGTTGTTGAAGGAGTACAAGAAGGAGAACGGGGACTGCCTGGTCCCACCGCGGTTGCCCGAGAGCATGGCAGCAAAATACAAAGGTACGCCCTGGCTCTCTCTCCGTCCAACCGACTTGCTCTGCGCCAGTGCTTTCGTGTGTTGTGCTCAATTTCGCCCGCCATGCTTTTGCCTGTGTTCCCGTTCCTACACATGACTGGTGGTGGACATTATTGTGTGGCAGGTCTGCCGTACTGGGTAACGAACCAACGCCAAGCCCTGCGCAACGAGGAGCGGCTGACGCGTGGCGAGAAGCCCACCACATTGCACAGGATCTCAAAAGACCACATCGAACAGTTGAACACCATCGACTTCGTTTGGAATCCGAAAAGCGAACAAGCGCGCGCACACCTGCAGGACTCAACCGCACAGGCGGTGCGAAGTCGTGACGCGGGCAACGGCGCAGCCGCTGCGGGGCAAACGGTAAGTCGATTTCGGGTCGGTGCTGTGTGAAGTTGCATGTTGTGACTCTGTCGCCATGTCGCGAATAGGACGACGGTGAATCTGCACCCGCCGTCGCAGTTGCTGTGGCCCAGAACCACTCGGGCAGCGCAAACAGCCAAGCAGCTGGTGCGGTCGTAGCCACGGTGCGTTGTGACATCTTGCCAGCGCTCGAGTTCTCTAGTTGGCTGATCACCAATGCTGTGCTCAAACCTAGGTCAGGACATCTCGAAGAAGAGCAGCCAGCAGTAGAAAATCGGACGAACCACCGCAAAAAAAGAGGTGATCCAACGACTGCGTGGACATCTGCCAGCGCCGCGGTTTTTGTAAGCATAGTGGCTCAGTGCACATTAGAGTGCTGGTGTCAATTGAATGGACAATAAACCTTTTTTTAAAATAAATGTTGTGATAGCAAAACGTGAGACGATGATGTGTCGCTTTCTGTAATATGACTGTTTTTAAGGTTACGAACATGCGCCACTTGAGTCGTTGCATGTGCCACATGCTGGCTGGCTGGCACCCAATTAGAACGGTTTGTTGCGCCCGGCGCTGGAGCTAGTGTTCTTCCGTGCAGCCTTGCCACCACTCGCAGTGTCGTCCACAGCACCGCAGTCACTAATGCGGATTTCCTTCGCCGTCTTGCCATTCTTCGACCCCATTTTCTCCAACTTGCGGACAACGTCAGTACCCACCGTGACCTCGCCGAACACGCAGTGTTTGCCGTCCAACCACGATGCTTTAGCAGTAGTGATGAAGAACTGCGATCCGTTGGTGTTTGGTCCCGAGTTTGCCATCGACAACAAGTAAGGTTTGGAGTGCTTGACTTTGAAGTTCTCATCCGGAAATTTGCGGCCGTAAATGGACTGTCCTCCCGTGCCGTTTCCTTTGGTAATATCACCGCCCTGCAGCATGAAGTTCGGAATGATTCGGTGCATTGGCGAGTTTTTGTAGTGCATCAAACGGCCTTTGCGCCCAATTCCCTTTTCGCCGGTGCAAAGGCAGCGGAAGTTTTCCGCGGTTTTGGGAGTGATGTCGCTGTACAGCTCCATCTCAACTCGGCCCACAGGCTTTCCATTCGCCGAGAACTCCATGAAGACCTGCGGACGCTTCTGTGACGCCTGCGGGGCTTGGGGAGCCGCCTTCTTTGCCTTTGCCTTCGACTTTGATGAAGATGAGTCATCGATCACGCCACAGTCCGCAATGGTGCAAGGGCCGTTGACAGTGCCGGATCGCGAACCGCGACTCTCCAGCTGACGAACAATGTTCATGCCGCGAACGACCTTTCCAAACACGACGTGTTTTCCGTTCAAGTGGGGTGTCCTGACGGTGGTGATGAAAAATTGCGATCCGTTTGTGTTGCGGCCTGCATTCGCCATGGACAGCAGCCCTGGACGATCGTGCTTGAGTTGGAAGTTTTCGTCGTTGAACTTTGGACCGTAAATGGACTCGCCGCCAGTGCCGTTGCCGGCTGTGAAGTCTCCGCCCTGGATCATGAAGTCTTTAATGATGCGGTGGAACCGGCACCCTTTGTAATGGAGTTTGGCCCCCGAACGCGAGCGTCCACGTTCACCCGTGCACAGTTCGCGGAAGTTCCGCGCAGTTTTGGGCACAATGGAATCAAACAATTCGAACTCAATCCGGCCCACTCGCTTGCCGCGAACGGCGATTTCCATGAAAACTTTGGAGTTTTGCCTGGGCATGATGATGATTGCTGGGAGAGTCTGCAAGAAAGAAGGAGGAGTGTGCAATCGTTCAGAATCAAAACAAACGCCACCAATAAAAGAACACGGCCAAAATGGAAAAGAAGAATGGCCAGGGACTGCAAGAAGACGGATCACATGGCTCGTTCAAGTGCCACCGTCCAACCAACAGAGTCACCGAGAGCTCGTAAATCTGGCAACCCGGCAACCTGGCAAAAATCCAGCAATGCGTCCAACCAACCATCCAACCATCGACCTAAATTAGCCATCTTTCACACCATCTGGTACGATACGCGTGCACAACCACAAACATCGCCCATCGCAGCCAAGCAGGCGTCCATGGCCATGTTGTAGATCATCGTGGAAACGGGTGCACGGTGTATTGTCATCGTCGTCGTCGTCGTCGTTGGTTGAAGGAACGGACCGTGGCACTGTGGCCGATGTGGCCACTGCCTTGGGCCTTGGTCACCACCAGCCTCTGCGCACTCACTCACTCACAGTCACTCACACACATTCACTCTCAGCTCTCAGCCCTCTGCTTCAGCCATCGACCATCGACCATCGACCATTGCCGTCCGTTGTCGATCGTCGTCGTTGTCGTTGTCGTCGTTGTCGTTGCCGTCGTCGTTGTCGTCGTCGTTGTCGTGTCTTCTGTGTGCCTTCGCCACGTCGTCTCCCTGTTGTACCTACCTCCTGCCCTGCTCGGTGAGTTTCGTTCCCGCGCGCCGAAAAGGATGTTGGTCTGTCGCTGACTCACCGCATTCAATGCATGGTGCAGTGTGACATGCATGTTGAAGTTGTACTAGGGTAACGCTTCACTTTACAGCGCAGTTGCCGGGCTTGAGATACACCCGTGACACCGACACAATGACAACGTGTAGACTTTCCATGGCATCAAACGCCAATGCGTCTGCATCTACGGACTCCAGGCTTTCACTCCATCACAGGACTTTTCTGCCCTTCCACAAGCTGCAAGATCAAAACAATCCCCACACACACGGAGACTCTGGGACTGGACCTGCTGTAGGTGCTCACAATCGAGTTGTGAAACCGTTGAGCTCGGGGAAAATCCAGAACCCTGAGACTGCTGTGCCACCACAGATCGACACGCCGCAAGCACAAGTTGGCACCGAAAACAAAAACGATTTTTTCTATTCACAGCAATGCGGTAACCGCCGTTGTGGGACAGTTCAATGCAGCGTACGGTCCCGTGACCAACTGAGAGGGAATACTCCTGCCATGGACACCGCAGGTGCTGCCGGCGGGGGAGGTGACCGCCACAAGCAAAAGAAAAAGGCCAAGAAGAAGGAACACAAGCATCAACACAAGGAAAAGCACCAAGCAAAGCATGCAAAGAAAAGAAAGCACAGCAATAATGGGCCGAAACATATCGGGGTTCCTGCCATAGTGCAACGCCCTTCCGTACACGCGCGCCGCGCTCATGCGATCGAGAAGAAAGCTGCTGCAAAAGATGCCAGACGCAACGCTAACGAAAAGGAAAGGACTCGACTTGAAGAGGCCAGACTTGCTGTTGCACTCGATTTCGACGCGTTGGACAACTTGTCGTGGATGCCAAAGGCGACTCGCCAAGGATCAGGGACGACCCCAGCCACTTACTCTACAAGCACTGATAGCAACTACATGGATTTCAAGCCTCGTCCCCCAAAGTTGGGTATCGGAGCCAAGGCGCAACCAAATCCGGCCGACGAGGACACAGGAATGAGAAAGGTGCGCATTGCTGTTTGTGTCTTGCTGAATAAAACTTGTCAAACCATCGGCTCGCAATTTGCTGCCAAGCCTACAACGGTCTGCATGTCAGTGCTCGAAACTGAATATTCACTCACCGTGCCGCGTGTGTGCTGTGCTACGTTTTGCAGGTATTGAGAAAAGAGATGACAAAAACGAAGCGCAAGCAACAGCAAAAAGTGTTCGAGGAAGACGGCAGCGAGTCTTCTGACTCTGATAGTGATGACGGTTTGTCCCGAACGACTGCCGTCAGTCGACGATGATGATGGTTTAGTACAAGATGTGCTGCTGGACAGTGCAAGACAAACTCGTACCTTTTAAGTTGACAAAAATAGTTTCATTGTGAATCGTAACTGTTGTCGCATTTGTCGAGAACTCATCGATGGACCAAGCCGGTCTTTTGTCATCTTGCATCCTGCCCGCATTCCATCCATTCCGCTCAACGACGGATAAAAAACTCCCCTCCATCTCAAACAGCAGGCAAATGATTGACCTGCACACCCGCACACCCTACGCCCCTGCTCAAACATGGCATCGAAGCCAGTTCTACATCCCGCAGGTTGCAGCCATCACGCAACAGCGACCAGCAACCAGCAACGCGGGAAAGTCACAGCAAGCAGAGCTCCAACTGGCGCACGAACAGACGACGAGTGCGCAACTTCGCCACCTTCGCCGGCTCACCGGCGGTCAGTCAGTCACTGTCGGTCACTGCCAATCACGGTTGGTCAGTGTTTGGTTGGTTGTTGGTGTTCGTTGTCGGTGTTCGTTGTCGGTGTTCGTTGTCGGAGATCGTTTTCGGTGTTCGTTGTCGGTGTTCGTTGTTGGTGTTCGTTGTTGGTGTTTTCCGTCTTCGTCTTCGTGTTCGTCAGTCACAGCACAAACGTTCGATAGTTGTTGTCACGACACAAACATTCGATCGAAGTTGTCACGACGCAGTGAAGTAGTTGTTTGTTTGGGACGGTTGGGGACAAAAACAAAAACAAAAGTAACAATTCCGGTGGTTTTGTTCACGATTTTTGTGACTGAGACCTTGTTTTTTGTTTTGTTTGAGGTTTTGTTGGAAGGGACTTGTGCTGTCCGCTTTGGGTGCTGCGGCTGCGCGCACACCGAGTTGCATTCATTGCGCTCATCGTAGCAACGCTCTGGTTATGTTTCAGTTCGGGATGCGCGCTGCTGCGCGTGGAATTGCCAAGTCTGCGATGAAAACCCAAACCACTCCTCGTCAGCACCATGCCATGAGGACAGTGTTGTGCGCAACCCGAGTCAGGCGGCCGCGCGCCGCAGCTTGCCACAGATGTTTGTCCACGCAGGTCCAACCATCACAATCGCTCGCGGAGCCAGCCAATGAAACAGCAGCCGGCGTTGCTAACAATGACGCAGGCACTGCTTCAGAATCCGCAGGAGTCCGCGGCCAAGAAGCACGATCTCCGACTGTCGCGGAGTTCTATCGCGATGTGTACTATCACAAGCGCCAACATCGTGTGTCCGCCAACACTTGGAAGCGAGAAAAGTCCTACTGGAATTCCATCCTTGCAGAGTTCGGCGACACTCCTTTGAACCAGCTAAGTGGGGTCGCCTGGGACGACTACCTAGATACGTTGAATAGTGGCGCCACCAAACGTCTGCATCAGACGGCGTATCGAGCGCTGCTCAAGATGGCTGTCCACCGCGGGTTCGTTTGCAACTTCTCTTGCTCGCACGTGATGTTGTCCCAGTGTAATTGTGCAACTTCGCTACTGTGCTGTTCCTGACTCCAGACTGCTGGACAAGCTTCACAGCTTTGAGCGCATCGTGGGCGCCACCGTGAATGTACGTGAAATCAAGCCACTTACCGTGGAAGAGGTCCCACGTCTTTTGGATGCTGCGCACTCCCCAATGCATCGCGCAATCTTTGCGGTCGGAATTGGCCAGGGACTCCGTCCAGGTGAGATTCCATTGCTACGTTGGGAGGACATCCACTGGGCAGAGAAGAAGGTGAGTGTCGCAAGGGCAACATAACGCGGCGGCGCGGTCAAATGTTTGATTCAACGCCGGCGACCATGACACATGTGGTGATTTGGTGATTTCAGATGTTTGTGCGTGGTACCAAAACGGCCACGGCGTCGGCGTGGATATCCATGAGTGAGTTCACTGTGACGGAGCTTACCAAGTTCCACGAGGTGCGTTGGGTTTCGACGGCGTGATCACGAAGTGTGCTTGTGCGCTGTGACGCATGTCCACGTGTTTTGCGTTTTGTGGTTGCACATGCTGTGTCGACTCTATTACCTTGCTTCACTAACAGCTGGAAGGGAAGCCGACGGAAGGTTTGGTCTTCATGTGGCGCGGGCGGTCGATAAAGAGTTTCAAGCGGTCGTTGCGCACTGCTGCTGACGTTGCCGGACTAAGCGGGTGCGTGAAGTTGCAGCGGCGTGTTTGGGAGTTGTTCGTTCTGTATTTGTGTCATGGCCTTCTGTGACCTTCTCCTGTGTGTCTCCTCGTTGATCCGCCAGGCCAGACCGCAGGATCCACCCTAATATGCTGCGCCACACCTTTGCGACTCTCGCAGCTTACTTCGGTTCGTCACAACCACTGCTGCAGCGTGTGCGTGCGCACAGTATTTGTCGCTCATGCCCTCGTGTCTGTTTTCTCTTCGCAGGCGTGCCTCTGCCAACCGCACAGGCGATACTCCGTCATTCCAACGTGCTTATGCTGGTTCGAGTGTACGCCAAAGCCGGTCGGCTGCATTCGAACGAAGGCCTGTCGCAGTTCCCAATTTAGCGACCGCAGCCGCACTTAAAAAATACTTGACATTGAATGCTTCCCGTCTTGCGCTACGTGTCTACCATTCCATCCTCGTAATTCTCACGAGCATGCCGCTTCACGCGTGAGTTGCCGCGGCCGCTTGCAGCTCAACAGCAAGCATCTCTCAACCGCGCGCCGCGTCCCGCACAGGATGTAATGCCAAAACTACCACAGGGTTC
>ENA-OWNT01003032-OWNT01003032.1-seawater-metagenome-genome-assembly--contig:-NODE-3032-length-16433-cov-4.217413_pt1 | contig 16433 bp, 23 predicted proteins | sample MGYA00238136_ERZ651165 | MGnify/ENA primary metagenome ERZ651165 (study PRJEB26861, sample SAMN08777766) | seawater metagenome | isolation source: coastal seawater | place: USA: Florida | collected...
CTCGCATTCACGCCGCGACGGTCGCAGTCTCCGACGGCACTTTTTCCGTTGCAGACGGAGTCTGGTGACCGATGGGTTGCCGAGACTTTCCAATAGCACGGAGATGTGCAACAGACAGGCTATGAGCCCGCTTTGCGAGAGTTGAACTCAAGTAAACTGCAATGGGATTCACTGCAAGATGGGGCTGGAAGTTCGTGGCTGCGAGTATGTCTAACTCCACTGCATAGCGTGTGCCGTCATCAACCTGGGCGTTGCCACGCCGCGCGTGGTACACGGAGTCGCGAACGGGATCGGTGGCGCCTGGCAGCGCTGAATTGATTTCATCCGCAGACTGCGAAACATCGGGCTCTTTTGCGCCCCCATCCACTTGTTTCCATCTTAAAACGGCGGTGTGGGAGCCAATTTCGTCATGAAGTCCAGTAGTCACAAGAGAGAACCCTGCTGCTCCATCTTCATCGAATTTGTTGGTCACTTCATCCATGGCCACCAAGCCGACCTGGTCCACCAAGGGAACACCAGGAGCAAGCTGCAATAACATCAGAAGTCGGTCGCCAACGTTCGCTTCGGCAGGCAGCGAGGCTTTGCCAGAAGCTGTTTGGACTTGGTGCGACATGCCAGACCATGAACCGACGGCAGGGACTTGGAGGACGGCGGCTCCCTCTCCTGACAGTTGGCCGTCTGTTCCCCATTTGCTTGGGAAATAGTCCACACGAAGCATTGCTTCCCGCATGGCGCTCACCTCCGCGATCGACGCAGAAGAGAGAACGGTTTTCGTCGCCCGCACGATGTTTGCTGGCCCGCGTTGCGTGGTCACTTCACGAGCAACTTTCTCGGCTTTGTCTAATTGTGCGCGAGATGGGGCTTGATTGTCCTTGAAGAAAGGCGCTGCATTCGGGAATGCTTGTTGTGACGTTGTTCGGAGGAGGCGAGCTGCATCCTGTTCCCACTGCGCGGTGCCAAAACGCACCCTGCGCAAGCAATTGATCGTACTTTGCAGCATGGTGAGGCTGCAGTAACTAGCGTGACTTGTTCTTTGTTTCGGGTAAAAGCTGAAAACAAAACTGGACAGGTTCTTGCAAACAGCTTAACTTGACTTGAGTGATTTTTACCATCGCTGTAAACGAGGTGGCTGTGCGCCAAAGAGGCGAGGACGCAGGGTCGAGATCTATCGTGCTACCAGTGACATGCGGAACCCGTCCCGTGCCGACAAAGAGCATAAGCCCACAATGGTGCACACAAGACCCTTCCTCCCCTGCTTTGGGTGGCACGCCGTCTTACCGTGACCCTTTGCGCAACGACCACGCGGCTGACTGTGCCGTCGGGTACCGCCGAGGTCGGTCGTGAAGCCGTGCGATAGTTATCGGTGAAGTGTGTTTGAGCACACGCACGCCACCACGTGGCTGTTGTCTTGTCTTGCCGACAGAAACGAGAAGCGCGGCGCGCTCGTTTAAACACGCACTTGTCAGTCCGAGACGCAGGCTCCAAAGAGGAGTCGGAATACTCCGTCCCGCGCTTAGCCACCCAGCAACAGCGGTCAACAACGACGACGACAACAGTGACAAATGACGACGGAGACGCAGCAACAACAGTTCAAAAGCAAGGAGGGAGAACTTCATCAAAAGCGGCGTCGGCAGTATCCGTCCCGCGCCCGCCCACCCAACAACAACAACAACAACAACAACAACAACAGTGACACTCCCTCCCTCCTACGCGACGACCTCCCTGAACAAACAAACAAACGAACGAACGAACGAACGCACAAACAAACAAACGAACAAACAAACGCAAACACCGACAGCAGCAGCCACGCAAGACGCAGCGACGCAGCAACGTTCCTAGGGTGCGTGAGTGCTGCGAAGTTCTAAGTGAAGGAACGCATGGCAGAGGGGTAGGTGACTGACTGTGGGGTGGTGACTGTGGGGTGACTGTGGGGTGGGTGGGTGGGGGAGTCACTGTCTGACTGACGGACTGCCCGAGAACTTGGCAGACTGTCGGTGCGTAACAGCGCCAGGCACCAGGCACCAGACACCAACGCCAGCGCCAGCGCCAGCGCGGGCTGACGAATTCATTCAGTCACTGTAATCCTGGTTGTAGATACCCTCCCATTCCACCTCCCCCTCAGTACCCCTATATCAAACAGGTGGCACTTGACAGATGCTATCCCGTTATGGGATAATGCATAATTTCGCGCCGACGACCTCAGGCGGAATCAGCTGACAGTTGAAGAAACGCATGAAAAGTTTCGCTTGCTGGCTGTCGCGACACCGAGACACGCGCCGTCGGTCAATCAACACTATTACGACGACGCCCACTGGGAGCCGACAATTTGAATCTCAATCAATCAAAACTATTATTTCAAGGAAATCAATCATTTCTATTACAGTGTATGGGCGGGAAGGCGGGGAGTCAGGCTGTCAGTCAATCAAATCAATTACTGCGAACATTACTGCAAGGCGCGTCGTTGGTTGGTCGGTCGGTCACCAAGTGCGCTCACTCGTTCACTCCCAGTCACTGCAATCAGTCAAGTCACCAGCTCACCTGCCCACCCACTCACTCACTCACTGCTGCTCACCAACTTTCTTTGTCGCACTCACTCCCTTCACTCACTTCACTCACACTTCACTCACTCACTCACTCACTCACTGTCGTTGCATCGCATGGTGTCCGTATTTGGTATTACCCGTAATTTCTACGTAATCCACCATTAGAAACTGCGTAATGTTAGTTGTAGATACATGTGGTCACGTGACTGCTTGGCTGGCTGGCTGGCTGCTTCAGCTTTTGTTGGCCAAACCGCTTTGCTGCGTTGTTGCGTTGCGTAGCGTTGTTGTGCCGTCGTTCGTCGGTCTCTGCACTCGTCAAAGTGTTTCACGTCGTGTGTTCGTCGTTTGTGCGTGTGCAGGGAAGGTGTGTCAACTTGCTCTCCTTTCGCACCTGAGCCGTCGGTCGTGTTGCTGCTGTGCAAGCACTGCCTCTTGTTGTGGGAACGCTTGTTGCAGAAGCCACGGTTTGAAGCTTACTTGAAGGTGATGCCGACCCCGGCAAGGCGATGAAACTTGGTAATGACTTGGCCAACAAGTGGCCAGTGGTGTGCCGTGTGTACACACCGCGCAACGGCGATGGTTTTGTCACACTAGAATGGCGGGAGGGCGTGTAGTTGGTTCGTTGTGTCACACCATGGTTTGAAAACCACCTGCGGGTCCACAGCATTGTTGTTGCTGTGGGCCACTGCGCCGAAACGCGTTGTAGTCTCAGGGTACAAAACTCGACCGCGGAAGGTTTGTACACCGCGGGCGATGCCTCGCTGGCTACGTCCCAAAGTTGCAGAAGCGAAAAAGCACAAGTCCAAAGTCGACACAAGTTTCAATATTTCAAGTTACTCCCTTTCTCGCTTTTGACCCACCAGTTGCAAAAGCAATTGACCATGCTTCTGCGTTCCCTCCGCCCCACTTTGTTGGCCGCCGCGGTCCAGGGTGCCAAAGCCAGCAGGTTCGGTGCTTTCCGGTCAAGGTCACTGTTCACTCGAGCTTCTCCCAACATGCGCACTGGTATCAAGCAGCCGTCTCTGCGTACAGTGTTCTCGATGCCCAGTGTGGGCAAGGTTCTCTCTCGGGAATTCGTCCCGTCACCTTTCATGATCCGTGCCAAAGGCTTCAGTGAGAGCGTCAGCGCAGCGGCTCAGAACACCGGCGGAGGTTTCTTCTCATTTTGGAAGAAGCACCCTTTCGCCACAAACATCATCATTGCCACGATCAAAACATCGTTGTGCGACGTTCTCGTTCAAAAATACGTTGAAGGAAAGGCGGAAGTCGACTGGAAGCGCGTGAGCGTCTTCACTGCTTTCGGTTGCCTGTACCTCGGCTTCTTCCAGTGGGCTATCTACGTGACCCTCTTTGGTCGTTTGTTCCCTGGTATGGCCAAGTTTGCCAACATGCCGCTGAAAGACAAGCTTAAGGACAGACGTGGCATGCTCAACCTCGTTGGGCAAACTGCGTTCGACAACTTCATCCACTACACCTTCATCTACTTCCCCGTCTTCTACGTGTTCAAGGAAGCCATTCAGGGCACCGGATACGAGAAGACCCTGGGCACCGTTGTGGGCAAGTCCATGGACAAGTACCAGAACAACTTTTTGGAGGACAACATGAAAATTTGGGGCCTTTGGATTCCTGGAGACATGATCATCTACGCCGTTCCCATGTGGCTGCGTCTCCCGCTGAACCACGCCCTCAGCTTCATCTGGACTTGCTACCTCAGCTTCCTCCGTGGCGAGAAAGTGACCGATCCCAAAGAGCCCACGGCAGTCGCTGTTGCCGTTGAAGCCTCGGAAACAGCACTCGAGGCAGCTGTCGCGACCATCGAAGTTCAAGAGCAGAGATGAGCAAACGCAAGTGTGGCGGCGCCAATCATGCCCCACCAGATAGAACCATACCAATATATAACATTTATCTTCCCTTTTTTCTCGACCGCGCTTTCACTGGCCCTCAGTTTGTTTGTTTTTTTTACAGTGAGCTTTTTCTTGATTTCTCCTCGCCTCGATCACCGGGTGTTGCAAGAAAGAAAGGGGATAGAACGGCAAACAAACGACTGACTCGTCAACATGCCACTGCGCATGAACTTTCCTCATCATTGCTGGTGACTTTCTCTTCGTTCTGTGGCCGTCCGTCTGGTCTCGTTCGTCGGCTGCTTCGATCTTTGACGCGGATCTTCGAGCAAAAAGAGTGTTCCATTATTCCTATTCACGGAAGTGTATACTGTGCTTATATTCACACACAATATATATCTACATTTGACGTTTATCGTTTATTGTCACTCTGCTCTCGTTTGTAGATACATTATTTGAGTGAAATTCAACGTAGATATATAATCGTGTATTAGGACAAAGTGGTTTTCTGCTTCGCAATTTTGTGTTAATTATCAGTTATAGATATAGTGCTGTAATGGTGTGAAAGGGGATCCAACTGTTTCCGTAAATGATAATTGTTCTGTAAAGTTGGCGTGTTTGGGCGACCCGTTTTGATGTTGGCGAGCAGTTGTTCAGTTCGTTGCTGCTTCGTTGCTTCGTTGCTTCGTTCGTTGCTTCGTTGCTTCGTTGCTTCGTTCCTTCGTTCCTTCGTCGCTTCGTCGCTTCGTTCGTTCCGTCGTTCGTTCCGTCGTTCGTTCCGTCGTTCGTTCCGTCGTTCCTTCCTTCCTTCCTTCCTTCCTTCGTTCCAACCTTCGTTCCTTCGTTCCAACCTTCGTTTCTTCGTTCCAACCTTCGTTTCTTCGTTCCTTTGTTCGTTGCCACGTTACTTCCTCAATCGTTGCTCGAGAACTGCCAGCCTCGTGGCACATACCGTGCTGTCTTCGGCGACGATGCGCAGTTCTTGACGACGCTTCATCCCGGTCGACGACACAGCGTTGCGGATAAAGTGTTCGATTCGGGGTGTCAACCACGAATGCTTTCCGTTGATGATATACGGCTCTTTGTGTTGGTAATGCCTTTCGAGTGAGGCGGATTGGTCCCACAGCCTGGCACTTTGATTTTTCGAATTGTACAGTTCGTGGAAGAGAAGCAATTGACAGAAAAACCAGCTGGACGCACACCCAAAGGGTTTAGTTTTTCGGATATCATGCGTCCTTCCTGGGGAATTTGAGACAGTTTGTCGTAGTCGGCTTGTCAAGGCCATGTGGGTTCTATTGCAGCTGCTTGCCTTCATACAAATCGCGGCGAGTAGAACCGCGACACCGTATCTCAATGCGGCGAGTGGTGGCCGGCGAACAAGTCCTGAGCCAGAACGTCCAGCCCTCAACGCAGATGTTCGGGTGAAGGTAGAGAACTTGTTGCTCTTTAACTTCTCTGGCCATCCGTTTTCCTTGGACGCGTATGCAAAAGAAGGAATGGAGGACACGTTTCTGCCGCGGTCCAACGCGAAACAAGCTTGGGACTTGATCCGGACGCACAGTTCAGATGGAGCAATACGTACTGTGCAGTGGGAGGTCAACGTGCCCTTCCGACAGAGTCCAAGATTTAATCGAATGCTGCAAACTGAAACCCAAGTTTCAGTACCCGTGCTGTACCTTCTGTTGCACTTGTTTACTGTTCATCAGTTCCCTGAGTTGAGGAACATGCTGATACATCTGATACAAAACCTTGGCCAGCTCCCGGACCATCGTACCGCTGACACACAAGAAGTCTTGCCTATGATTTTTCAACTCGCAGAAACTTTTCCCATGGACCTGCAGCTCTTCGCAGCCGTTGCCACCGCAGGATCATCCCTGTCCGCTGTCATGGTTCCTTCCAGACGTGGTGTCCCGGCCACTCCAGATCTTGGAGTGAGCATTCTGCACCTCATTGTCCAAGACCAGAGCAATATGCTGTCCAAGCACTTGTTACAAGTGCAAGATCACATGCTGTTGGAACCTGACGCCACACTGCGCATTGCGTACGAGGCTTTAAGCCATGGCACAGCACCCGACAACCAAACGTACCTGTATGATGTCGCTGAATATGAAACGTTGCAAACAGCATCGCCGGAGCACTTCGGCCAGCTGCAGATGCGATTGGACTCTGCGGCTGACATATCTTCTGCAAATTTCATGCGAGAAATAAAGGCAGAAACAGTGAATCTGATTGACGAAGATATCGCCATAGCAAAGTTCAACAGCCTTCTAAAGAATCGCAGCACATCGGAAATCATCGAATTGTACTCTCAACTCATTCTACGCGTACCAGATCGACATTGGAATCCTCTACACATTGCCGCCTTGAACGGATGGGTTTGTCAAGTGCTTGATATTGTCACGCGTTCACACTGTTGGTATGTGATTCGTGTGCCATGACTTTGTGCTATGCAGTCGCGATTTATAGATCGTGTTTTCGAAGCAGCGAAAACTTGCGGCCAGAAGTCAACGAGCCATGCAAGTTTGACTTCCAGTCCGATTCCACTTGTCCGGGAACTAAATCCCTGCATTGCGGTACGCTTTGGACGCCAAACGTAGTGTCGGTGCAACTTTCTGACGCCACGGAACGGATGTCCGTGTTCTTTGTGTAGGCATGTATGTCTTCATTTCAGCAGCATGACCAATGTTGTGAGCGATCTCCGGCACACATTGTTGCAATGAAATCCCAGCCCTTGAAAAGGTGAGAATATGGCCAATTTCTTGTTTTCTCTCATGAAACATCAAGGTGCTGACAGCTCCGTGGTGTTTGTTAGTGGAGGGCGTACGATATTTTCAGGTGAATACTTAGACACAGCTGTTGAAACCTTGCGGTCGGCTTTGCAGTCGTCGGCGGCGGCTTCGACCAAAGCAGTGGAAGCATTCGATCAGTGGGCACACGATCTCGTGGACATTGCTGTCGACGACTTGGGGAACACTTGCCGCGACTATCAGGCCGACAAAGCTAGGTGCGTCAGTCTCTGTTTCAATCTTCCTCTCCATGCGGCGGGTGTATTGACTGAATATTCGCTGCAGCTTGCCACTGCGAAAGCTCGAGGATCGCAAAGCACACAGTGACAGGTGGGTACAGTTAAGCTATGTACACACCTTGTTGACCAAAATCACCGTCGTTTCTTACTGAAGGGGCCCAGGTTTTCTCGCAACCATGGAACGCGATTTAGTCCGACTCCGACAGGTTCACCACATTTGTTTTCTTTGTTGTGTCGCTATCATTAATAACTTTACTGTTCATACTGACAGGCACGGGACCGGCGGCACGCTGAAGGGTTGCCAGACGACAACGAGGATTCGGAAGAGTACTTGAGCGCACTGAACGCAGCGGTCGCGAACATGAACGCCACGCTGCTGGGAGATGTTACGAACGCTTCGTGGCGCGACTTGTTACAGTCTTCGACGGATACACTCGGAACGCGGGCCTCTCTGGTGCGTGTTGATTCATGTACTGAGTGTGTTGCGCACACCCTCATTGACAAATGCTCGCAGGCCGCAAATAAACTGAGAGCGCAGTATCCTTGCAACGTTCGAGTTGTGAATGAATTTCCCAACCGCGCACAACTGCAAGCGCTGCTGGAGCGCCAAGAACCAGTTCTTGTTCGAGTTTCACAACAAGCATTGGATTCTCCTTACGTCTCCGCCGACGGAAGTCGACGCGTGGACCTGCGGCGGTCGTACTTTGGACCTGTGAGTTTGTTTTGCGCTGGCACTGTCACTCGCATTCCGGCCTCATTGCGATGTGGCCCCACTGTAGGCACAAATGCTCGCACGTTTTGGGAATATTGCTTCGGAAGTATCGTTTCTTCCATATCAAGACTCGTTCAAGTCACCGCTTCGAGAGCAGGTTGAATTTGCTATGCAAACAGTGTCGTCACAAATTCCGTCATCACCAGATGGTCCACGTTCATGCAGGTCCCGACGATGAATATGACTCTTCAAGAATATGTGCAACTGATTGCAACTGGACGCACCGACTCAGTCGGCTTCGAAGGACGTGACGAGACATGTGCAAAGGAGTCAGCATGTGCGAGTAGTAGATCTGACGAAGATGGAGTGCTATATCTGTTTGGCACCAAGTTTTACACAAGCAATCCGGTGTGATATGCATGAATCGCTTGCCCCCCGTGAGATCTCTCTAATCACCGACATGTTGTATCTCGTGCAGTCAATCCTGCGCCATGCCGTGGAGATGATCGATTTCGTACGTTCCAAGTGATGCAGCAGTCGTGTTCTGTTATGTTGCAAAAAGTTGACCGCATTACTACTCACAATGAAGGCCCGTGAAATTCCCCACATCAAACTTGGCATCGGCGCACTCGCGGAGATGGGAGGAACACCAGAGGCCGAAGGACTGGAGGTAACACTCACTCATGCCTTCGCACGAAAATCACCGACTTTGACCAAATGCCTTTTCGCCATCCAGTTGAATGCCCAGTTTTACTTTGGTGGGCCGGGAAGCGGAGCGCCGATGCATTACCATGCATCCGCCATCAATTTCTTGGCGTGGGGCACAAAAGAGTGGATCATCATACCTCCCAAGGGCGCGTTGTACAGCACAGTGCCAGCATTACAGTACTTCGAGGAAGGCTTTTTGGCAGACGGTCCGGATTCCGTGCCAGACGGGACCCAAGTGTGTCAACAACAGGCCGGTGACATATTCATCGTGCCGGATAACATCGGTCACGCCACTCTGAACACCGAAATCACCATCGGAACGGCGTTCGAGGTGAGGTACTGGCCCACTTTTGCAGGCGGATTAGACAATGGCATGGTCAACTTTTTTTTCCAAGAGACCCAACGGCAAAAACGCAGTCAACACTCCTCTTGGCGTTGATGGTGGCGTTGCAGAACCTATAATAATTTTATCCACCATGCGTACGACATCTAGTTTCATTCACGAGCGACACATCCAAACTTCAAGGATGCAGAAACCATCAACACTTTGTTCTTTGAAGCTCTTGCATTCGTGATGCAGCCACTCCACCACGCTGCCACTGTCGTCACAGGATCGATCCGTTCTCCCCGTACAAAAAACAAAAAAAAAAGACTTTACTTCTGACGATGCCGCCACGGCACCGATAGTTGTTTCACATTCCTGCGTCTTGTATACTCATTGCCTCGTCAACACCCACATGGGCGTGCAAGCACACACACAACAGTGTGCCATAATCGATGCTTTACCAGCATTGATCAACATACATGGTGCACTCGGTCCACACATGCCATCGCAAAAACACAGTAATCCTAATAGTAGGTATGTCTTGCTCACCTCAAATTCTCTCTAAACATTATATCGCTATTCAGTATTACAGTCATTTTTCGGCCTTCTGCAAAGGACCTGCCTGTTCGGTGTGTGTTGGCACTCTGCGTTCCGCGCGGCGACACTGCGACGTTGTGACGTTGTTCGACAAGTCGTTGGTCGTCGTTGCTCCTTCGCACGGATCGGCCGTCGCCAGCTCGTTCGCAAAGCCAGCAGACGGTCTCCAAAACGCGTTGCCCTGCCTCGGGTGCGGAACAAAAGGGACAGTACGTTGAAAGGAAAGTTCACCGCGGACGGTGTGCCAGGTGCAGGTTGGTGCTGCTTGTGAGTACGTAGCTTAATGTTTGGTAGTTCATGTCATGTCGTTGTTGTAGTTGCCACCGTGAAGTAAGAAAGATACTGCTTTACTGTTCAAGCATTGTGATCTCTTGACGGGACCACACTTGAAACTGTGGGAGAAATAACAGGGTGAGACGAACTTGTTTTAAAAGCCACGGGTTATTCTCTTTGTGATTTCGTGCCGCCTTGGTAAAGGTCGCGTCGACCTGACTTTGCTTGCGTCGGCATTTCACAATGACGACGGAGGCGCACCCGTTGTCGGCTGCCATTCCGGCCGATTTGGTGGAGGCCATCGAAATGGAAATAGCCACCGCTCTTGAAAAAGGGGTCTCTGAGAATGACCCCGATCTTATAGCTCTCCGTGAAGCATTAAAAGATATCACTGGCAACAAATTCACTCGTGGAGCGCTGCGCCATATCCCTGACAGTGCTGCAGCTGCCAAGCCGCACCCGCTGGATCCTCCTGAGTATGACGGCTACGACGGTGCCAGCGATACGTCTGACTCTGATGATAATGATGCCCCTGGCATCAATGATAATACCAGTGATGGCAAGCAAACCCAAACTGAATCCATGGACGCTGACGACATTTCTCGAAACGGCAACGAGAACGACCCGGCAGCTAACAGTGAAGACGGCTCTTCACTGCAAGAGAAACAACCTGAAGCAGAAGCAGACGCAAGTGAGGAAGAAAATCTTCCTCCAGGGTTCTACGATACCGAAGAGTACGCCGGAATTTTTGAAAACAAGGTTGTGAAGATTGCTGTGCGTGCCGCGGAATCAACATTAAAGTGGGAACTACGTCGTCTTCCGCTTGTCCACCGAGCAGAGATCGTCGACATCGTCAACGAAGTGTTTCCGGCGGCGAAGCTGCATGCAGGGTGCGCCGACACTCCTGAATCGTTTGTAACATTCGTAGTGCCACATTTCGCAAAGCTATACGCGCCGTTATTGGTCAAGCCCGTGGGAACTTTAGAGCCCAAACTATCAGAGAGCGACGATGATGGCCAAATATCCATCAGAGCCCAGTTGTTCTGGCGGTGTGCCGTCCAGCTTCACTTTCAGGTACGCCGTCTCCGGGGTTGACTAAGTTATGCGGCTCCACCCTCTGAGTTGGTGTTGACTATTTCGTTTGTTTGTTGTCAGCCTCTCTCTTCTTTGGTGTCAATGGTAAAGCGCCGCGAAGAGTTCAAGTCGGTGGTTTCTGAGTTGGAGGTATGTCACGAGTCTTTGTTTTCTTCATGCCCTGCTGTCAATGCATCTTACCACCATTTTGCCGTTGCTAGGCTTGCAAAGGACCCGCTCAGCGAAGGTTTACGGCCGTGCGGATGTGGTTACCACTTTTTTCCATGATGGCCGAAGCTCCTCGTGAACCGGAACCGGAACCGGATGATGATGAGGTCAAAGTGGAGGATATTTCCAGTGCGGAAGCGAAACAGGCACCTCCACCACAACGCATTGATCCAACAAAGACAGCGAAATCACACGGAAAAGCATACGGCGAAGCAGAATATATTGCCGCAGAAAAGTTTGAAGGGAGCAAACCAGGATATTTCTTTACTCATGGTGACAAAGGTCTTGGCTACTACCGTGACCACGATCCACGTGCACCACCACCAGATGACCGCACGAGCTCCGCAGCGAAGCATACATATGACGTCGGCTACTCGAAATGGGATGACGTCCTTCGTGATGTAGGCTCAAGTGACGACGAGGACTAAAGATATTTGCACATGCCATCGACAATGTGCGATTTTATCATTCCGAATACATGTAGACTACCTCCATTACTTCAACAACTACCCAAACTCTCGTTTTACTGTCGCCGCTTGTCTTCACCGATCATCATCTCGGCCGTCCCGGTTCATTCTGCTCACGTGTCAGTTCATCGTCGTGGTTACTACGCTACTTCGTCATACAATGCCATTGTTGCTATGCATGTAAAACAATTAAACATCGTCGGTCGTGGAGTGCATTGTGGTGGTCTCTTGGTTGTTTCTGACGGTGTGGAGTGTGGATTGTGAGAGTCGTCACCACAAGATAGATCTGAAATCCGAAATCCGAAATCCGACGATGCATTTGATTCCTTTGATTCCTTTGATTCCTCTGAAGTGCATTGTGAGTTTTGTACAGGTTCACTTAGTGAGTGACAACGACGACGACGACAACCGACAACAACGACAACGACGACGATGACGCAGCAGCGACGTTCGCGGAAAGAAACGTCGAACTTCGAACGCCAATGTATGTCGCCGGGGTGCGAAAGACGGCACAAAGCGTGCAGTCGACGTTCGATCTTTGTTGCGTACACAGGGTGCTCAGTGCGGTGAGCATTTGCCTAGCAGGAGGCATGAGATTGTGTGGAAGGGGGAAGGAGCAGGGTGAAATACAAATGGCGTGCATGACTTTGCGAATGACAAAACTTTTGCGAAATTTTTTGAGTTCGAATTGGGCACAAAGACCACACAGCCCAGCCGATTTGTTAGCAGCAGTGGGCTTATTTATCTGCGAGAGGGGGCACGTCGATCGGCGAAGTCTGGACCTTTCGGTTGCGAGGAATAGTGATCGAAATGTCCGATAAATGCGTGCTGCAACACCCACTGTCAGTCGCCGGAGCCTTGTTTCTTTGCGCAGTGGTCCTTGTTCCGTTTGTTGGCCTCTTCTATGTGTCTCCAAAGTCCATATCAGATTTGCCTCGAGATCATCCTAAGCATGTGCTGTACCGACTAAGCACAGTGACAGTGTCATCGCTCGCTTCGTCTCTTTTCTTTCGGTGGCATCTTGGTGGATTTGATTTTGAATGTTATGGGTTGACATTTCTTGGCTTTGGCTCCGAATTTTGGTTGACGGCCGTTGTTATCCCGGCCGGACTAACTTTGATTCTCTACTGCGGTGAACTGGTGAGCCGAATAATCGAGTGCGTGAAGACTGGTGATGTTACGTACACGTTGTTAGTCAACGTGTCCACGGATCCGCTCCTAGTCTTCCGCAACCTTGTATTTGCGCCCATCATTGAAGAATATACATTTCGGTGTCTCATTGTGCGAGCACTGCAGCTCGTAGCACGTCGCTTGGAGTCTGGCGAGTTGATTCCTTTCTTCACTACAACGCAGCTGACGTTTCTCGCACCACTCTTTTTCAGTGCCGCTCATGTAAGTGGGGCAATTTTGTGACGTTGCGCAGAAAAAACATTGTTTCACCTGCTGTGTGTGAACTTGTGCCCACGTAGATTCATCACGTTTATCGGCTGCATTGGATTGAAGGCTACCCACTAATGACCGCCGTACTGAATATTACAGCGATGTGCCTGTATACGTATCTGTTTGGAATATTTGCGACCTTCTTACTGCTCAAAAGCGGTACCCTTGTTGCGGGTATCGTTGCCCACGTTGTGTGCAACTTTATGGGACTTCCTTCGCTCGACTTCATGAGAACTGAGTCGCCCAACTTTCCCCTCCGATACGGTCCGTATACGTCTCGTTTGCTAACCGCACATTCAATGGATGCCCTGTTCAGTAGATGTATGCCTGGAACTCATAGGTTTGTTGGCGCTGCAAGTCTTTAGCATTGTTTCGTTCGGAGTCGCAGTATATTATTTTGCGACACTGGGGTGAAGTGCTCCGCGTGGTAGTTCCTGTACTCCAGCATTGTGTTCTCGGTGTTCTAACCGTGTTATTTACAAATACAAACCGTGTAAATTGGTCGATCTCGATGTGCTCGATGTGCTTTCCTTCCAAGACACTGTGCCATCGACATCACACAAGTGATAAAATCCAGTCTGTGATTTAGTGTTCGACAATTCGCAAGTTCCCCGATACCACACAGTTGTTCAGCACAGAGCCATCGGGGATGTCGATGCGGCTTCCATCGTTGGCAACGATAATTACAGTTCCCTGCAGGTCAATTCAGTATTAGAGCGGTAAAACTCACACGACTCGAGCAGGGTCGAGGTTCAAACCTGCAGTTTGACGTTGCGTCCGAAGTATACATCTCCGGAAACGGTCAAGTGATCCAATTGCATCATATCAGGAGTGTCCCCTCGGAACCTACGGTTGTAATCTTGCATAGACGCAAATTGCGGTCCCAATTTGACGAGTGGAGGTCCCGACTCTCGCTCCGGGTGCTGCCTCACGCTGCCATGCTATTCAGAAATGGACAACGCTAACTTCGCCAGTAACGATCAGGAACAGGCCGCTGCGAGAAACATACCTTGATAACGTAAACATTGGATTGCGCAGTGAGCAAGTCAGATGTTGTCTTGACAGGCACAAAACGCATTCTAGGAGATTCAATCACAATTGGTGACTTGAACGCGCTGATCGCGCTTCCCGCTTTCGTGGAGAATGCGATACATTCTGCATTGTCGGAACCGTTGCGACTAATGATCCTGTAGGGAATGTGCACATCCATCTGCAAGTAAGGCCATGCAGCGAGGCACCAGAGGCGAGCGAGACGAAAACATCTACTCACGGAATTACGGTTGGCTTTATAGCATGGGCAGATACGCGTTCCTTCCATGTTTCTAAATGGACCCAAATGTTGTTCGTGTTGAACAAGGGAAAGTTCCGAAGAAGTTTGAAATCATCCCGGTATTTTGAAGGCACTTGCTCGCATTCAAGCAGACTAGGGTGGCCATCGTAGTGGATGAATGCCCCGCCAGCTTTGTCCGAGCGTGTTCTTTTGACCACCTTTTGTCCACACAATATCAAAGCTGAGTGCGCGATCGGGGACTGCACAGATAAAACGTCTTGCGCGATCAAAGACAGGTCAGCTTGGTGCATTGCATACCTCCATTGCAAACGTAGCGCGCTGACACATCAAATGATAAAGGATTTTGAGATCAACAGTTGCGCCGAGATTGTCGACGTTCGAAATGAAAACATATCTGCGCCAGTTGCGTAGGCACAACTGTTAAGAGAAGCACAGCCACAAGTCGTCGGCGGTGCAAGCGCGCAAAAGTCCATAACTCACTCCTTTCCCAGGCCAATGAACTTCTCCGCATACCCCGACCGTACAAACGACGAGTAAACATCGCCGTGACCCGGAGCATACCTAGGCAGTCACAACGATTAAGTCGAGTAACAACGCTGCAACATTGCGGCACTACGGCCCACCACGAACGGAGGGACTTGCAATTTGCACTTACCACTTGTCACTGTTCTCGGCGTTGCGCTTGTCGTTGACAATAGGCAACAATGAATCTCTGTATATCAACGGGAATGCGTTTTGCTGAAAAGTGTATATGTTGAGATTGTGGTCCTTGTACTTCTGTAACACTCGTTTCGTTTCGCCATGAGTGCGAAACGAATTCATGAGAACGAGTGGCACATCGGCTCCATGTTTCGTGTTCAAGTACTCCACCTGGCGGACAGTGAAGTCGAGAAATGTTAAACCGCTTCTCACCTACAGCACCACACAACTCATTAGCTCACATTCGCAATGTAAGGGCACGACATTCCCCAACTTATGGAGGAAAGTACAAGGATGCATATCTGACCTCGAGGGCTGATTTTGGGGTGTTCGTGCAACCCATCTTCTCGCCGGCGCCTCCGTTCAACTTCAAAACAACGATTTTAGACACGAGTTCGTCCATTAAACCGCTGTCCTTCGGTAAATCGTCGATTGATGAATATGGGAGTACCGATCCTGCTGGAGGGGAGCTCACTTTGGACCACGGGAGGGACACGGCCTATCAGGTGAAATTGGAAGGGTGAGCTAAACGCGTGGACGGATACCATGGCAAGTGACCACACTCACCTTCTCTTGCAGAAATCTCTGATGCGTGGCTTGAAATTCCTTGCCGTCAACGGAGTCCATGTATCCAGATGGGCGTGTTTGCTGCTTCGCAACACATTCCTCCGAAGTCCGGAGGAAGTTCGACATGCTCGGACTCTGCCGCATTGTGGATCAGATGCGCCTTGCGACGAAAAGAGCGAGCGGGAGCAACGCAGAATTCACAGAAGCGCAGTTACACCATTCCTGTCAAGCACTTCAGCGCTCAGTCGAACAGTTCCTTGAATTGAACAAGTCTCGGTGTGATTTTTTTCTTCGCGTTGCGCCGTTGTTTCGTTGTCAGCAGCCGCAGGGTCACCGACGACCCTGCTGCGTTGAGCGCTCTGTTCTCGCGGTCGTCACGCTGGAGAGTTTTGAAACCCCTAGAGTCTTTGTGGCCAGCCCGCTGCACATAGACCATGCAGATTGTCAACTCACCTCCACTCAATTCAACTCAGCTCATTTCCAAGTGACGTCGGCAAGGAAGTCATAGTTGTGGACGATCACGAACGAGCTGGAGTCCAACAACAACAACAACAACAACAACAACAACAACCGAGCTCAACTCAACCCAACCCAACCAACTCATCCCAGCTCAGTTCAACTCAACTCAGTTCACATTGTCAAC
>ENA-OWNT01003033-OWNT01003033.1-seawater-metagenome-genome-assembly--contig:-NODE-3033-length-16433-cov-3.887748_pt1 | contig 16433 bp, 14 predicted proteins | sample MGYA00238136_ERZ651165 | MGnify/ENA primary metagenome ERZ651165 (study PRJEB26861, sample SAMN08777766) | seawater metagenome | isolation source: coastal seawater | place: USA: Florida | collected...
GTTGTCGAACATGGTGGCGGTGAACATCACCACCATGTACGCCGCCAACACGCCCACAACACCCCACTCCACCTTCAGCCAGGGATCCTTGGCATCGATGATCTCTTCGACGTCCTCTTGCTCGGGCAGCACAAAGAACTCCTCCTCCCACGTCGCCAGCTCGGTGCGTGCCGCTAAAAATGCTGTAGACACAACGCTCTTGAGCGGGCTGCCGTATGGAAAGACCATGCCCGCGATGTTGGGGTCGGTGCCTTCGAGCAGATCGACCATATTGGCTTCCGTCAAGTTAGCCTGCAGCGCGCCGATGGTCGAGTAACGGCTGCCAAGGTACGCATCACAGCGGCCAGCGAGCAGGTCGGCTACGCATGTCGACATTTTGTAGTCCGGTGGGTTGTACGCGTTGTCGCCGAAGCGTGCCGCGGACGGCAGCAAAATATGCGCGCTGGAGGATACACATACCCGCGACGACGTCGGGAGGTCCGAGACGGTCTCCCACTGCGAGACGTCCTGCTGCAGGGTGGCGCTCGTGAGAACACTCGACAACGTACCGGCGAGCAGCGCGAAGAGCGCCATGCTGGCGAACATCCACACGATGCCAAGGATGCGGCCACACGTCGTGCGAACGCCCGCAAAGCCGTTGCTGACAGCCCACACGGCGTCGAAGGCCCCAGCCACGTATCCGCGCGAGAAGGTGTTCTCGTCGGGGTTGGTCTTTTCGACGAGCCACAGTAGGTTGGCGATGACAATCTGCACCAGAAGGATCCACCCGAGGATGTTGAGCAAGTCCACTCCAACCTCTGCAGTCAGGGCGCTGGACGTTCCGACGCGGTTCTCCGCGCGCGCGACGAGCGCGATCAGCGTGCCCTTGAGCATCGGTACCGCGAAGTCGGCGCAGCACGCGTCGACGACGGTGGAGTCAAGGAATCCGATGGAGGCATTGTACGGCGCGCATCCTCGCACGCCTGACGTGACGCCTTCGTCCGGGTCGCAGTTGCACCGTTCGGCAGTGTTGGCGAAATTCGCAAAGCCGACGTCGCAGACTTGCATGCGCGTGGTTGCGTACAGCGCCTTTTCGTAGGACGGCAGGATCATGACCTCGCAGTCCCACTCGGGGCCCATGTAGCGCACTGTGTCGAGGAGCATCTGGGCACTGAGGCCAGTCACCGGGTACAACTCGTCGCCCTCATCCCAAGCGATATCGGGGTCCAGGCCTATCCGGTTACACGGAAGTGTCAGGTTCTTGTACGGGTTGGCATTGATCTGGGCCTCGATGAACTCTGTGGTGCTGCCCATGCCCGTACCCGTCATCCAATGCCCGAGTTTCGGCGGGGCGCATGCCGTAAGAGTCGGCATGGGGGCGAGACGGTGGCGGTGTCAGTCAAGCAATGGCGGGTGGAACCCACTTGCTTCACTGGAACCGAAGAAAATTGGCGCTTTGCTTTTTGACACGTCTGCATGTGTTTTTGTTCGCACAGTCTTGCACTGCTGTGGTTTTCAAGACGGTTCTGTTCGCTGTGGCGAGATCGAGACAGCGGCAACATTAACAACAGTGACAGCAACAGTGACAACAGCAGCAGCAGCAGCAGCAGAAGCAACAACAACAGCAACAACAACGACCACCACCACCACCACCACCACAACACAAGTAACATGAACAGCAACAGCTACTCACCGCGGTGCGCAATTGTCGTCGTCATCGTTGTTGCCGCTACTGCTGCTGCTGCAACGTATGATTCCCAAAGCAACACGTGTACTGCTGCTGCTGTCGTCAACGACGTCGTAGACGTCTTCGTTGTCGTCGCCACCATCATCGTCATTTTTGTTGTTGACGACGACGACGACGACGACGACGACGACGACGACGACGACGACGACGATGAAGATGACGACAACCGCCACGACGACGACGACGATGATGACGACAACCGCCACGACGATGACGACGATGATGAAGGTGGCGAAACCACGACGACGGCGGCGGCACGAACCACAGACGACGCCGACGACAGCAACAACCACAGACGACGACAACAACAACCACAGACGACGACGACAAAGCACGTTCGTTCGTTCGTTCGGCGAACAGGTGTGGCGTTTTGTTCACCGCCCTCTGACCTATGGTATCCTGCCTCTGACCACTGTACGCGGGTGGGGGTCAACAGCGGAACCGGAACACACACACGAACCACTAGCATGTCACACGCCTCTGTGAGTGGTTGTTTCAGTAGGCACTAGCAATGACATTCAAGTGGGCGATGGGGCGACGTTCGGTGAGTCAGTCGGCCTTAGTCGTTACTGGTTTAATGCAGTCGGCATGATGGTGTAGTAATGGGGAGAGTAGGGCAATACCATTAATCCTGGTATTGACTGACTGACTGGCATCGACTCACTCAGGAACTCGCGAACCACTAGCATAGTTTACGCTCAGTCTGAGTGAAGGTGTGAGTAGGCACTAGCGATTGTTATCGACAGTCGAGTGAGGCTTAGTCGTTACTGCATAAACGCGCTCGGCGTTCTGCAGGAAGGAGAATGAGATGGCAATACCTTTCCACGCAGCGTCGAATCTCGACGTCGATGAATGAATGAAACAGTGCAACAGTGCACAGTCTACTAATGGGCGTTGTAGCACCCACATAGCAGCCAGTTCAGATGATTACGGGTCTTGTACCACCCAATAAACATGAGCAGTCGAGAAGCAAAGTCAAACAGTCAAAAAGTCAAAAGTCGAGAAAACTGAAGTTTAATTATTGGCTATTGCAGTGTACAGTAACATTTAATGCTTTGCTGTACACAGCAGTGTGGTATTGATAAATACATAAAATTAGTTTTTGTTGCCTACTTTTCTATTTTGTATTTTCCTATTTTGTGATTTCGTGTTGTTGTTAGCTTGTGCGTTCCTTCGTTCGGTCGTTCGGCCGGTCTGTGAGTGAGTGAGTGAGTGAGTGAGTGCGTGTTTTGGCGGGGACAGTGTCTTTCAAACTCACACACACTCTCCTTCGCGCGCGAAGTTTGCGCGCGCAAACGCAGTTTGGTTGTTGGTTTGGGCGGGCGGGCGGTCACTCTTCGATGACGACGACGACGACGACGACGACGACGACGACGACGACACTGTTCGTTGGTTCTTCGTTGCTTCGTTTGCTCCTTCGTTGCTCCTTCGTTTGCTCCTTCGTTGCCTTGTTTGCTATGACCACGACCACGACCACGACGAAGACGACGTCGTTGTTCGTTGCTTCTTCGTTGTTCCTTCGTTGCTTCTTCGTTGCTTCGTGTGCTCCTTCGTTGCTTCGTTTGCTCCTTCGTTGCTCCTTCGTTTGCTCCTTTCCTTCGTTGCTTCGTTTGCTATGACCACGATGACGACGACGACGACAACGCTGTTCGTTGATTCTTCGTCGCCCCTTCGTTGCTTTGTTGCTCCTTCGTTGCTTCGTTTGCTTCGTTTGCTTCGTTCCTGCGTTCCTGCGTTCCTGCGTTCGTTCTTCACTTCGTTCATTGTTGGTTCTTCACTTCCTTCCTTCCTTCGTTGCTTCGTTCGTTGCTTCGTTGCTTCGTTGCTTCGTTCAATCGTTTCTGCGTTGCTTCGCTGCTTCTTCACTTCGTTCCTTCGTTTGCTCCTGTATTCCTTCCTTCGTGCGTGTGTGTGTGTTTTGCCGGCCGTCTCCTCTGCTGATTGTTGTTGAGGTGTTCGTGTGAAATGTGAACGAGGCAATGCACTGTATTGCTGAAGGAAGGCGTCATCGGAACGGGGGACCACCAATTTGCGCCGTGGTGGATGGATTTCATTCATGGTGTGGGGTTTGCATGTCGGGAGGATCTACACGTAGCATTGGTGCTGAGGAATTGTCTGCAGTGGTCACGCCGCACACCTGTTGACACGACGTGTTATCGCAAACGCAGCGTTGAAGCGAGTTGCCAAACAACACACGCAAACAATCGATATTATCGACTGGCAGGCTTTTGCAGCGATATTTTCTGCGTTCGTTCACGCTGTGGCGGCGAAGTCGCCGTTATTCGTCGTTATGGCCGACAACGTCGCAATACAAGAGTGGACGCCCCCAAAGCGCAAGTCACTTGACGTCCACCGTTCGATCGAATCTCAAACATGGTCTCCACCGCACAAACAACGGCGTACTCGACGCACGCGCAAAGCCGTCGTACCTTGTCAGCGAGTCACTCCTCTTAAAGGCAAGACACGCCGACCGTCGTTGGCGACAATAGCTGTATCGGGCGCGCTAGACATCGCCTTGGCATTCCTGTCCATCCCAGACTTGCTCTCCCTAGCATGCTCAAGTCAATTGCTCAACAAGCACGTCAAGCGCCATTCGTTCTGGAGTTACCTTATCGAACGTGACTTCGGGCTCGTTTTCCGACAGGACGCTGAGCAAAAGCTTGCGTCCACTTCGCCTTGCCTCCAGGTCGAACCCCTGACGAGTCGGCAATGGCAGGACCTCCTTAGTGAGAAGCAGGCACTGGATCTCGTACGGTCAGCCCATTCAAAGCGCTTAGTGCAAAAGCTTCTGTGTCGCGAAATACACAGATACCCTCGCGTGTACTTGTCGTCACACAATCTGTTAGTGGCTTACTGCATTGGCCCTGATAGTTTCAGACGCTATCGCTGGTGTCATGCGTGCCGCTTCCTGGACGCCCCGCTGCCGTGCGCAACCAGCGACGATGTTGTCTGCCACGAATGCAGACAACGGTTTTGCTCGTGCACACTTGTCGATGAACTCTGCAACTCAACTGAGCTACCGATGTTTGAATCCAACAAACTAGCTGGCGAATTTTATGGCAGAACGCAACTTTCGGAATCCCCGGAAAACGACGGCACTCCGGACGGCGACTGCGACACAACTCCGTTCCACGACAGGTTCAACTACATTCGTGGGGGCGTCCATCTATTTGGACTGCCGGTTGAGGCTACTGTACCACAAAAGTTGACTTGCAGGTGCGCAAAGTGCAGCAAAGTCACATGCCAGGCCTGCTTTGCCAAAGCTCAGTGGACCAAGACGTGCTGCGACTCCACACAGTGAGCTCATGCGATGGCCGATCCTCGCGACCTCTCTACAATGTTTTGAAACCAATGGTGGTCGACCAATATTTATTTTTTATACATTTATGCCTGGAAATATGCTTGTTGCGGCCTTTGCGACAGGTTGCCAAACACCGCTCCGTCCGTTACCGGTTCGCTTTTGTAGACCGTTTTTTTAAGTGTTTCTTCATTTTGGTCTTGCGCTGTTCTTGTTTCTGTGCTTTTACTCGTCGTTTGTGCTCTCGGCGATCTTCTTTGCTTGCTCGTTTCTTTGTGAATACTTCCTTCTTACCTTTCACGAAGCGACGAGATCTTCCACGACCACCACCGTCGTCACCTTCATCATCGCTCCACCTGCATCGCATCGTGCTTGTTGATGGTGGTGTCAGTGAGGCGAAACATGCCGCGGACATGGTCTTACCTGCTGTTGCTATCATCCCCGGACTCCTTACCATTGCTGCCGGCATGTTCGTTGCTCTCCTCTGGAGCAGTAATGACGGTGTCAGAGTTGACGTTGTCGTTTTGAGCAGTGATTGCAACTCGATTCTCCCATTTTTTCAACTTGGCCATAATTTCTGCGAGCCGTGCCTCCTCTGCCGACATGCCTTCTGACTTTTGCTCGTCCTGTGCGGGTTGGGATGAAGAAGCTTCGTCGAGGTGCTCGACTGTGGCGTCCTCCTGCAGGCGTCTAGTTTCACCTCGTAGGTCACTCACGACCGTTTCGAATGCCTTTTCATTGTCACCCTGCTGTAGACGCCGATGTAATTCTTCTTCATCACCAATCTCGGTCAGCGAGCGTGGGATAGTAGTTTGCATGAAAACGCTCTCGTCCACGGCTTTCTGTGCGGCAAGCTCGTCGCTGATGTCATCTCCCTCGCCACGCCGGCTGGCCTCCGCGGCAGAAATTAGTCGCTCGAGAGCGTCGTCCACTTCCTCCTGCGACCGGAATGAATCGGTGGTGATGAAGAAGAACAGGTCTTGGACGGGGACAGTGGCAACACCGTGCTTCCTCTTCCAAAAGTCTGTCATGTTCTTGCAGTCCATGCGCAAAAATTCCAACGCCATTGGATGGTTGTTTTCGACACTCTGGGACACATCAATAAAATATCTGTGTGCAATGTAGGTGTCAAGAGAAAGACAACGCTCCAGCAACAAGGACGATGCAAAGAAAGCGGAGCGACGTACAAGTTTTTCTTGTATACCAGAATATTGTATTCTGACAGATCGGCGTGAACTAAATTGCATTCTTGGAACCTGACGACGCACACAACATAGTCGCGCTTCAGGATTTATTGCGTGGACCACAGGTCGCGAGGACCGGTCTTGACGTACATGCGCCGCATCATATGCATGGACTGTCTGTGACACTTAGCAAGCGTCTTCTCTGACAACTCTGCATCCTTCAAGCGCGGTGCGGGCCTGTGGCAACCAACCGTGGTCCAGACAGTTAACAAACAAAGCTCACGCTCCACCCACTCATCAATTGATTCAACGCCTAGACAACTCACCAGCCATTCTTGCCGATAAACTCCATCATCAAGATGTGAGCTCGCAGGAACAGCACTCTGGGACACCGAATACCAGCCGCCTCGAGCCGGCGTAAGTTACGCATCTCTTTCTCAGCCCACATCTACAGCCACAATGCAGTTTCCGCAGTTGATGACGAAATAAAAATCGTCACTTGAACACAAAACAATGGACCCACCTTCACCATCTTCCGTGGGTTCTTTTTGCAATAACCGTTGCGGTAACGGTGTTCACCAGTCACGTATTTGTCGCGGTCCTTGAACACCAGAATTGCCGTTTTAAACACTTTGACGGCTACTTCTGTTCTTGGCGGTGAAGTTGCGTTGTTACGGTTCTCATGTGGATGCTTGCTGGAACCTTCACTCCAGTCTCTCGAGGAGAATGCATGGTATACGTTGGCTTCCTTCCCTGTCGAAATGCATCCGTGAAACGAGTCAAGCGTATGGTTGGAAACCAGACGGAAGATCATCATTTTCGTGCGTGGGTCCATGACTTGCTCATTCGTCGCGCGGTCATCGCGACCAGTGTGGCGGATTCGATTTTTCTCGTGTTGCGCGTTCGCCCGCTTCAAACCGCCAGCGACATTTTGACTCACTCGCGATACACCCCCCATACTATCACCACGGGAATTGTCGCGGATATTGGAACCTGCACTGGATCTGTGCTTTGCCTTTCCTTGCTTGGAGCGAGTCCCCAGGGCTGAGCTGCGTCCCTTCGACGTCGCTTGAGCAGTTGCCATGGTTTCGCCCTCGCTGTGCAAATCAGCGAAATACATTTCGTCAGCATCTAGCGTCGACTCGTCACTTTTGTTGTTCAATTTGTCATGAAGGTTGACAGCCTGATCAGCCTCTGCTTGTAGTGGGTCTTCTTCTGGTAGTAAGCGCTGTGTGAGGTCAGTGTGCACAACGAGCAGCTCTGGCACCGCAGGAGCGCTCGCGGCAGACTTGCTCGCATCAAGTTCGACCTCTACCTCAGATGTTTCATCAAGCACACGGACGACGGTGCCTGTGCTGTCGCTTTCTTCAGCGTCAATTGTTGCAAAAACCGCCACGCGGTCACCAATCTCCAAAGACTCGTCCTCGGATTCGTCGTCTCCTTCGCTGTCGATATCGCTCGTATGTGCTACAGCTTCCGAGATGCCTAATACCCGGTGAATTTCTTCGACGTTGCCTGCTTCCTGCAGCGCCTTGACTTGGGCCAGTTGGTCTCTGATAGCAGCTGCTGCCTCAAATTCGAGGGCTGCGGCGTGATCTTTCATTTTGTGTTCCAAATTGCGCACTGCTGCATCGACGCCGTCTGCGCCTGCCTCACTTGTGGACGCCTGGTTGGCAGCATCCGCGCTGGAGCTTCGCAACGCAGCTGCAAATGATACGCCTTCCTTCACATCGGCAGAGCTTGTTGTTGCAACGGGAGAAGAGGTTGGTTTGGCAGTGGGTTTAAAGCGTCCGGGCTCGGCAGAAGCTTGGTTGTCACGATCGGCTCGAAAGATTTTTTCCAAAATCGTAGCAATTTTTTCCGTGCTCCCGTCCTCCACGACAGTGTTGTAATCCTCCACGAGAACCACGCTCAAAAAGTCTTCGATTTCATAGCTGGACAGATTGGGCTTGCTGTCTTTGATGCGCTCGGAATGGTTGTACTCGAGGTCTTCGGCTAGCTCTGTCACTTTGTCGGGCCACTTCTTGAGACCGAGTTGGTGCTCGATGGCGAGTTTCAGCGCCTGCCACGTTTCCAGAATTGCTTCCACTTTCTTCAACAGTTTGTCTGGCTGTTTTGTATCCTGAGCCGTCTCGTTCTGTGATTGGCTCTTGGCCCCTGCGGCGGCGGCAAAGCTGACACCTTCCTTCACAGTGGATTCCTTCATCGGCTCGGAATTGCTACGTGTGCTTGCTCGAGCTGGTTGGTTCGACGTCACATTCAGATGCTGCGGCCCCAAAGACGCGCGAGTTTCGCGATCCTTTCGGAATATTTTTTCGGCGAGGACGGCGATTTTGGACGTGCTGCCATCTTCGACAACGGTATTAAAGTCCTCCTCCAGCACGAGGCGAAGGTACTCTTCAATCTCGTCACATGTGAGGCACGGTCTCCGCTCGTTGATTCTGTCTGCGTGGTTGAATTCGAGGTCCTCGGCGAGCTCGGTGGCCTTTGCGCTAAGTGCACCGGCGCCTAGTGTGTGCTCCACTGCAAGCTGAAGAGCCTGCCATCCGTTGAGCAAGTCAGAAACCTTCTGGATCACGCGTTGTGTCCGTTCTTTTTGATCCATTTTGTGGTGAGCGAGCGGCAAAAGCGTCCGCACAGTTTACTCAGTCGTCCACATTGTTGGGTAAAATTTTGCACCGCTCCGTGTCTCCGATTCCAAATTTTCTCGTCGCCTGATCAATCCGCCATTCCCTTTTCCACCCCCTCTTTGCTCGCGAGTTCTCTCTCGGCACACATTGACGTCTTTTTCAAACGGCCTCACAGCTGTGTACCCGACCGTGCCACCGTCGCATTCGTCGCATTCCCCGATTACCTCACACAAACGGCCGGCGCGAAGGCACAACAACGACGGCGACGGCGACGACGACGACGGCAACGAACGGCAGCGGCGGCCATCGGCGATGGCCATCGACGACGACGACGCCAGCCAGCCAGCGCAGGCCAACTGTACATAGTATGTACATGTTATGTACAGCACGTAATTACACTCATGTGTTTGTTCAAGTATGTCACCGTACAGTTTGTGTACACCTTCTGTACAGAATGTATTCTCCTTATAGGACTTCAATGTTTTTGGGGTGTTAGTGTGGGGGCTGAGTGCGGCGTGACCGTGAAAATAAACGTTTCCCGTTAAAGGATAATACACTTTGCTTGCAGGTTTCTGTTTCTATGTGTTTGCAGGTTTCCAACTTCGTCCGCACTTTCGTCGTCTTCGTCGTCATCTCAAGCAACGGTCCGTGGCTTTGTTGTCGAATGTCGAACGTTTGCCAGTTCGTCGTCGTCTGCCGTTGTTGTGTTGTCATCGTCGTCGTCGTCGTTTGTCGTCGTTCGTCGTCGTTCGTCGCCGTCGTCGTTGATGGTGCTGTTGCTGTTGCTGTTGTCGTTGCTGTTGTTGTCGTGGTAGCAGCCGTCGTTGCTGTTGTGGTCGCTAGTCGTCGTCGCGTTGTTGGTGGTGGTGTGGTTGCTTGCTGTTGTCATCCTTGGCTGACATTGTGGTTGATATTTTGACGTGGAACAATGACAACAAAGCAATGACAACAAAGCACGGCACTTTTGCTGTTGTTGGCGATTGTTAGAAGCGATCGGCGATTGGCCTTGGCATAGTTGTGATGGTGGCCACGGACGTGGGTACTTGCCATTCGATGAGTATGACACGGGTGCCATTTTGTAGCGCAGCATCGCTTGATGGAGGTGTACCCCGCCCCCGTGTCAGTCTCCACGTACACCGAGACGCAGCCAAGTCCAATTAATAGTCGTTGACGTCTTGTTATCAACTGGTGGAGTTTATCCACTGTTTTTTTGTCTTTTTTCAGTCACGTTCGTGTCGCCGCCTTGCTCCCAGGCCGACACGGGACACAGTGCAAGATGGGTGCAAGCACGGATACAATTCTGCAAGGTGCCACCCGTGGTGCCAAGTATAATGTGGTCCTGCAAGTGGTGTTCCGAATTGTGACATTTGTGATGAATGCAGTGATTCTGCGATACGTGTCGAAATCCACTCTCGGCATTGCAAATGTGCGGCTGATGCTGCTATACACAACTGCCCTACTCTTCTCCCGAGAAGCCATTCGAAAGACTGCATTTGACCTGCACCCGCAGTACAACAAAGGCGAGCACTCTGCAGACGTAGTTCAGAGTCGAAATCTGTCGTGGTGCTCTGTACCCGCAGGGGCGCTTGTGACCGCCGTGCTGATGTACGTTTGGACGAACCTGATGTACGTGCCCGAACTAGGTCCTGCCAATTCAAGTGCAGGTGTGGGAAGTGAAGCGCCCAACAGAAATAGTGAATTTTACGGCCCATGCGTGGCTTTGTACGCTGCTTCTGTGATGCTGGAGCTTTTTTGCGATTCATTGTACATCCGTTGTCAACATGAGATGAAGCAGCGCGTTTGCGTCCTCGTTGAAGGCTTCGCCATCATTATTAGAGTTTTCGTCACCGTGGGCATTGCGATTGCTCGCCCCGATTTCGGGATTTTGGCGTTCGGGCTTGGCCAATTGGCTTTCAGCATCACCCTGTGTGGATCTTACTTTATGTACTTTACGAAAGTGCGCAAGATATCCATCTTGGATCTTCTTCCCAGCCCAAGAGTAGGTTCGGATCTTAATGAAGCAGCACTTCCGCCAGGTTCCGTAGCCCTGGCGACCAGCTTGTTCAAGCAGTCATTTCTCAAGCAATTCCTAACGGAAGGCGAGCGATTCCTCATGACGATCGTCGCAAATGTGGACTTTGAAGCACAGGGAGTGTGCGTGTTTACCCGTCTGTCTGTTCTTGAACATGCTGCTCTCCCTTGCTCACTTGTCTGTGCATATATGGGTTTGTGTTCACGGCAGGTATGATGTAGTCTGCAATCTTGGGGCCTTAGCTGCACGCTTTGTTTTCAAGCCTGTCGAAGAGAACTTCTACGTGTTCTTCGCCAAAGTAATAAAGCGAGATGGTGATGGAGACGCAAATACCAAAGAAAATATCTCTCTAGCCGCAAAGACGTTGGCCACGCTGCTGTGGTTTGTGGCATTGATTGGGTTAACTGTTCTCTGCTACGGACAAGCGTATTCTCGCGCATTGTTGCACCTTTACGGTGGCACGACGCTCAGTGACGGCCCAGGGCCCACGCTGTTGCGGACGTATTGCGTCTACGTCCTTATGCTGGCTGTCAACGGCATCACGGAGTGTTTCTTTTTCGCCACTGCACCAACCGCCTATTTGTCGTACTTTAACCGCGTCATGGTAAGTTCTTCATTACGTAGCTCCAATGTCCACTCCGAAATGTGTTTCTTACAACTGTTGCATTCGCCGTTGCTACTGCAGGTCGGATTGTCGGTTGCCTTCTTGGCGGCTTGTTGGTACTTTACTGTATTTCTGGATTTAGGGGCGCAGGGGTTCATTTTTGCAAATTGTGTCAACATGGGTACGTCTTGTGAACAAAACTATGTCTGAACCTGAAATCTTCTCACAATCGTCCCCCTTGGTGCTAAGGCCTCCGGATCCTGCACCACGTATTTTACATCATCAAGTTCTTCCACGAAAAGAAAAAGGAATTTGAGCTCTCTGGATCGGAAACTGTGTCAATCCCAAGCCCAATAGCTCAAGCACGACCTTCGTGGGCTGTTCTAATTAGTTTTGGTGCTGCAATTGTTGTGACGCGCTTCTCGGAACAACAGTTTTTCAGCGGATCCGATGTCAACATGAAAGGATTCTTGGTTCACACAATGATTGGCGCCGCATGCCTTGGAGCACAGGCTGCCATTTTGGGGGCAACTGACATGAATATGGCACAGCGCCTCAAGCAACTTCTGACTGGTCGTGGCCGCACTACCGCGTCGCATGACATGTGAACACATGTGGCATACGCCCTTCAGCCATTGTGAACTTTGTTGCTCGAAAGAGTCACATCGAACGGCATTGTCCGCTGCGACATCATCCCTATCATAGCCACCATCATATTTTGTCTGTACAATAACACTTTGGAGGCAATCGCGCACGCTGCATGTTTTTCTCAGTGCTGTTGTTTGGTGCTCATTACAGTGTCGCTAAAGGTTTTAATGCATACGCACTGCGAAGATTTCCGTGCTTTGCGACACTGGGGCGCCCTCAGCACGAAATTGGCACGACTTTGGAGCAACTTCGGATCTACGTCGGGATCTACTTCCGACCTATTTCAGAGCTATGTTGGACCTACTTTGTGCCTATTTAGGAGCAACTTTGTTCCAATTTACTGTAAAATCGTTAGGAGCTAGTTTGGACCAATGCTGGCGCTTGTGATTACACTGTAGAGCTAGCTGCGCACACCGTCAGCCGAAATCTCGGCACGTTTTATAAAAAAAAAAAGAATCGCGCGATGACAGAAAGGGTGGCGAACATTGCATGCATGGATGAATGTCGCTTCAATTTTTCTAACTAAGAAAACAACAGTGTACAGGTTCGAGTGAGACCATGGAGCTCCAACTCACTCACTCACTCACTCACTCACTCACTCACTCACTCACTCACTCATTGTCAGTGAGTTGGCCAACCAACCACAGAAGTTGGCCACAACAACGACGACGACACAACAACAACGACGACCACCACCACCACAACGGCATTGCCGACTGACGAATGCCGACTACCTTCGCGAGTGCCGACGTTGCTGCGGCGGCATTGCCGACGTTGTCGTTGCCGTTGTCGACGTGGTGGTGCAGCATTGTTGGTGGTAGTGGTAGTGGTAGTGGAGTGGTAGTGGTGGTGGTAATAGTGGTAGTGGTGCTGGTAATAGTGGTGACGGTGCTTGTTGCAGCTTGGAAGGCACGACGTCAAGTGTCAACTTAATTGTGTCTTCGCGGCATCGCAGAGCTGAATGTTATTGCAGAGGAGAGCAATTAGAAAAGTGTTGTGGCAGGAGGAAGTTTTGGGTAGCATTGGGTTGGTGTGCGTGGGGTCGGCGTTATCATACTAACGCGTGAAGGGAGGAGACCAAGCAGTGCCTCGTGCTCTGCACAAGGATGATGCTTCACCAAGCTGGGGCCGTGAGACAGACGGGTTGCAGATTGTCGTTGATAAAGCGGTTTTGGCCCGCAGATTTTCGCTTGATAGATTTCTAGCTAGCTAGACCTCGTCAACCGCGACAGGCCGGTGGCAAAGTCTCTGTGCATTTTTGGTGCGTCACCTGCCAGTTCCGACCCGGTGCCGCACGCCGTGATGCCGTGCCCATTCTGTGGTGGGCCGGTAGAGGATGAAAACTGTGTGAAATGTGGTAGCTTAGAGGGATTTACGGATGCAGACACGAGTGATGTGGAACGCAAACCCAGCAAAATGATAGCAATGTCAGAGGAGTGGACAGAGCGCTGCGTAATGACAGAACATGGAGCTGTGGGAACCGACAGAAGCGCGGACTCGTCGCAACCACAATCCGTTGGTGTACCTGGCGGTGCCCAGACGGCTGAGGAAATAGATGACGAAGATGTCGAGTTATTTGAATCATCATGTGTTGACAACTCGCTCAGGGTTGTCGGCATCAACGTAAACGGACATGTGTACCAAATCTCTCAAGAGATGGAGCCAGATGACCTAGCACCAATCTTTTCTGATGTATGGACTGGGAGTCAAGTGTGGAGATGTAGTATTGTGTCGTCCGTGTTCATGAGTGACCTTTACGCGGGACGTCGAAGTGTCAAAGGTCCTATCGATCAGAGTGGCGCAGGTGCTAACAACACAAGTGCAAAATCCCCACATCGAGGCATCGACGGTGTCGACTTGGCTGCAATATCGAAACTTCGATGCATCGAATTAGGGTCTGGATGTGGCCTGCTGCCAATACACGCTGCACGGCTCGGGATGTCTTGTGTTGTGGCGACAGATCAAACAGCAATGGTTCGATTGGCGAACCATAATATCCAGGTTGGCTATGTTGTGATGCGAGAGTGTGTCTCTGTTTCTCATCGAAATGTAACAAAGATTTGTGTGCTCTCGTATACCCGGCACAGAAAAATTTGAATGGTGCTGCTCTGGCCAACTGTCACGCTGAGGAATTGTTTTGGGGTGACCACGAGCAAGCACAATATTTACTCGACAAGTACGAGCGAGTATCACTCGTGTCTGTGCATGGTACTGTCTCTGGTGACATTTGTCTACTGATTTTTTGCCTAAGGTACGGACCGTTCGACGTAGTATGGGTCTCGGATTGCTTGAATCCGATTTATGGCCTTGATAGCTACGAGAAACTGTCGCAATCTGTCCGGCACTTAGCCGGCCCGAATACGTGCGTTGCCTGAACAAATTGTCGGAGCCTGCGACCCTTCGTTCCCTCATTCTAGTGCGCATTTTACAGATTGTGTTTGATTGCCTACGAGTGTCGGGGAAACACCGACGCCAACGTTGACCCGCTGCAGCTGTTTTTCGGACACCTCGCTGCTCGACAACAGGTATGTTTCCCCGTTCGTTCCACGCCTTTGTTTTGCTGCCGCCTGTACCGCCGCAATAGTTACTAATTCTTCTTGAATCCCAACCCACATGTCAGACCATAGTATTTGAGGACGACGAGAGTCCGATCACCATCTACGCATGTTACGTTGGCAATCCGCTCTTCGTGAACAGTCAGGCCCACGAGATGGCAGCAGACGTAAGCGCGCCAGATGCAAGCGCAACAGCGGAAACACTTGACGTACGGAACGATGAAATTAGTAGTTCAGTGCCACTTGCACAGCCGTAGGTCATCGTCGTCGCGTTGTCAGAGGCCGATTTGTAATAATTCTATACCACGGTACCTTGTTGGGTCGTACAAGAATAGGATACCAAAATATGGTCACCATGTTAGTGACAAGTATGCTTTCAAACAGCTGCGTGCATGGCTTCAACCGGTTTTAGCGTACTACCGCTGATGGACACACTTACCAATGCACACGTTGTGGGTGGGCAGTCAAGTTGCATCGAAAAGAAATCGGCTCATTTGTGAACAAGACGGCAGTGCGGCATTTAAAAACAAGCCAGGCATCCGACAACCTCAGTTGCAAAACGAGCCAACCTCAGTTCCCAGCGCGAATCGTTCTATCATTGATGTGATCCATCAAGGACAAACGAAGCAACAACAAAAGAAAAACAGAGTTGACTACGGCGCTTAACTGCCTGCGAGAAGTACAGGTCGAGTGGGTCACCTACTTCACGATGAATGTGCCGCTCAGCGCGTTGGACGACCCTCGTTATCACATCAACAAGGACGTGCCGGATGAAGCTATAGATGTGTAATTATACACTGACTCAACAATACACTGGTGAACCATTGTGTACACTCCACCATCATTGTCTATGCCAATGTTTCCTCCTTCCTTCAGCAACAGACAACAACGTTCTTTATCTTAAGCGCTGCTTCCCTCGCTTTTTTCGGTATAGTATCGACAGCTCATGCTGTAAAACAGAGGTGTTATGGAGGCAGCGTGATGATGGAACATCGGTTGAGACAATGATGATGTGTAATCACACCCGTGTTTTTGACAAGGGAACAGATCTTGTCGTGCACATGACTTGAAGTGACAAACTGCTCGATTGCACACGGTAGATTTGGATGTATGCAGTGGCCATTGCCAATCTTTAGAGAGGAGCATCGCAGATGCCTGGTGCCTCGTACAGTCCGTCGTTCATGCTTGATGAGCCATCTTCCTCAATTTTCCGGAAAAAGTCCGTTGAAGTGAACTTTCCGGGGATACGCGCGTAAAAGAGGACAGAACAAAGCAGTGAGGAAGGCATAACAAACCAACAGCAACCGCGACAACCAGTGTTTCTTTGATCGACGCGCCGATTTATACATGTCATGTCGTTTCACGGGTGTGGTCCACTTTTCGTCTGTCACCTGTCACCTGCTGTCCGTCGTTAGGCCCAACGCTTCCAACGAACCAATATCAGCCACGCTCCGCCGCGCCGTACCTGCCTAGCCGTGCTGACGACGACGAGGATTTGTCAGCTGCTGCAACTAACTATACAGCAGTGACGACACCATCAGCAACAGCATTGACGGCACCATGAACAATAGGAATGACGACAGCAATGACGACAACGGCGGCGATGAACGACAATGAACGACGACAACGGCGACGATGAACGACGATGAACGACGATGAACGACGACAACGGCGACGATGAACGACGATGAACGACGATGAACGACGATGAACGACGGTGAACGACGATGAACGACGATGAACGACGATGAACGAC
>ENA-OWNT01003034-OWNT01003034.1-seawater-metagenome-genome-assembly--contig:-NODE-3034-length-16429-cov-15.594606_pt1 | contig 16429 bp, 9 predicted proteins | sample MGYA00238136_ERZ651165 | MGnify/ENA primary metagenome ERZ651165 (study PRJEB26861, sample SAMN08777766) | seawater metagenome | isolation source: coastal seawater | place: USA: Florida | collected...
GGCCTCGAGGCCGTCCGCAAGCGCCCGGGCATGTACATCGGCTCCACGGATTCCCGCGGACTCATGCACTGCCTCTGGGAAATCATCGACAACTCCGTCGACGAGGCCCTCGCCGGGTTCGGCCATGACATCAAGATCATCCTGCACGCCGACAATTCCGTGGAGATCCACGACGACGGCCGCGGCATCCCAGTGGACGTCGAACCGAAAACCGGGCTGACCGGCGTCGAGGTGGTTTTCACCAAACTGCACGCCGGCGGAAAGTTCGGCGGCGGTTCCTACACGGCCTCGGGCGGGCTGCATGGCGTGGGTGCCTCCGTGGTCAACGCCCTGTCGGCCCGCCTGGACGTCGAGGTGGACCGCGGCGGCAAGACCTACAAGATGTCCTTCCGCCGGGGTGAGCCGGGCCGCTTCAAGGATCCGGGCACCAAGCCGGATCCGGCCTCCGTCTTCGAACCGTTTGTTGACGGCTCCGTGCTGGACGTGATCGGCAAGGCCAAGCGCGGCGTCACGGGGACCCGGATCCGCTACTGGGCGGACCGGCAGATCTTCACACCCGACGCCAAGTTCTCCTACGACGACCTCGCCGCGCGTGCCCGCCAGACCTCGTTCCTGGTTCCCGGGCTGAAGCTCACGGTCCGGGATGAACGCCGCGTTGCCGGCACGCCGGGGGAATCGGGCCCGCATGAGGAGGTCTTCCACCACGACGGCGGCATCTCCGAGTTTGTCGACTTCCTCGCCGCCGACCCGGCCGTCACGGACATCTGGCGACTGCACGGCGCCGGGAAGTTCAAGGAAACCGTGCCCGTCCTGGACGAGAAGGGCCACAGCCATCTCGCCGAGGTCGAACGCGACTGCGAGGTCGACGTCGCCCTGCGCTGGGGGATCGGCTACGACAGCACGGTCCGCAGCTTCGTCAACATCATCGCCACGCCCAAGGGCGGCACGCACCAGTCCGGCTTCGAGCAGGCCCTGCTCAAGACCTTCCGCAAGGCCGTCGAGACCAACGCCCGCAAGCTCAAAGCCGGCAATGACAAGATCGAAAAGGACGACATCTTCGCCGGCCTGACCGCCGTCTTGACCGTGCGGCTCGCCGAACCGCAGTTCGAGGGCCAGACCAAGGAAATCCTGGGCACCTCGGCGGTGCGCGCCATTGTGGCCAAGGTGGTGGAGCAGGAGATCAACGCGAAACTGACCTCGTCGCACCGCAACGACAAGGCCCAGTCCGCGCTGCTGCTGGAGAAGGTCGTCAGCGAGATGAAGTCCCGCATCTCGGCGCGCGTCCACAAGGAAACCCAGCGCCGGAAGAATGCGCTGGAAACCTCCTCCATGCCCACCAAGCTCGCCGACTGCCGAACCGACGACGTCGGACGCTCCGAATTGTTCATTGTCGAAGGCGACTCCGCCCTCGGCACCGCGAAGCTGGCGAGGTCCTCCGACTTCCAGGCGCTTCTGCCGATCCGCGGCAAGATCCTCAACGTCCAGAAGGCCTCCGTGGGGGACATGCTCTCCAACGCCGAATGCGCGGCCCTGATCCAGGTGGTGGGAGCCGGCTCGGGCCGGACGTTCGATATCAGCGCCGCCCGGTACGGCAAGGTCATCCTCATGACCGACGCCGACGTCGACGGCGCCCACATCCGCACGCTGCTCCTGACGCTCTTCTTCCGTTACATGCGGCCGATGATCGACGAGGGCCGCGTTTACGCCGCCGTCCCGCCGCTGCACCGTGTGGAGGTCATCAATGCCGGCCAGAAGGCCAACGAGATGATCTACACGTACTCCGAGGCGGAGCTCCACGTCCTGCTGGCGCGGCTCGCCAAGGAAGGCAAGCGTTACAAGGAACCCATCCAGCGCTACAAGGGGCTGGGCGAGATGGATGCCGAGCAGCTGGCCGAAACCACCATGGACCCGCGGCACCGCACGCTCCGCAAGGTCGGGATCGAGAACGCCAAGCAGGCCGAGGAGACCTTCGACCTCCTCATGGGCTCTGACGTGGCGCCGCGCAAGGACTTCATCATTGCAGGCGCCGCAAGCATGGACCGGGAGCGCATCGACGCCTGATCGCGCCGGCCGGCGCGGCAGGCCTTAGCCGAGCAGCCCCGGGACCAGGAGCAGGGCCGTCGGCAAGGCCAGCAGCAGCACGCAGGCTGCCAGGACGACGGCGCGCAGCGCCTCGGGGAGCGGCGGCCGGGGCGAGAGCAGGCGGCTGACGCGGGACGCCGTCGTGCCCGCCGAACCGGTGCCGCCGGTGGCGCCGGGCTGGCTGGAATCGGCGTCGGGCAGGCCGGGCTGGCCGAACGCCAGGCGAGCCGCCGGAGCGGCCGGCGAACCGCTGGCCACAATGGCGATCGCCCTGATGAGGGTGGCCTTGCTCTCCGTCTTGAGCGCGACGTCGTCGGCGAGCATCTCGATCAGGGAGTTGACCGACTCCTGGGCCAGCCTGGTGGTGGGGAGCCACGGCAGGGCCTGGCGCCACGCGGCAAAGGCCCACAGCAGAAGGTGGTGGCGTTGGCTCAGATGGGCGTTCTCGTGACTGAGTACCGCGCGCAGCTCATCGGGTTCCAGTGCGGCCATGAGTCCGTCGGAGAGAACCGTCACGGAGCGTGCGCCGCCGGGCAGGCAATAGGCCACCGGCGAGTCAACGTTCAGCACCACGGTTCCCGGGCCGTCGGCGGACGGCGAGGCGATCAGGTCCAGCAGCTCCCGGTGGCGCCGGCGCTGGCGCTGGATCTTGTAGTAGGTCAGCAGCAGGGTGAACACGAGGTGGGCTGTCAGCAGAGCCGCGGCCGAGAGGGCAAAGATGTGCCAAAAGCCCAGCTCGGTGGTGGGGGCATTGTTGAAGACCATCCCCGCCAGGGCCCGCAGGCCGGAGAGCAGGTTATCCCCGACCGGTTCGAGCCCGTAGACCAGCATGGCGCCGATCATGGACAGGCCGCCCGCCAGAGCGATCGCCTGCCACAGCAGCATCGCCGTAAAAGGGGAGCGCGCCGGCCACTGGGCGCGCGAAAGCAGGATAGGCACCGGCCATGCCAGCGCTATCGCCAGGACCGCCAGAAAATATGAGGTCCAGAACATCGGGCGCTAGCTGCGGCCCAACAGCTTGCGCAGCGTTTCTGCCTCGTTGTCGGTAACGGAACCAATGAACCGGGCCAGTACGGCCTCGCGGTCCGGTGCGGAGCCGAGGACCTCGTGCATGAGTTCCGCGGTGTGGTCCGCGCGGCTGGAGACGGCCTGGTAGCGGTGCGGGCGGGTGCCGCGTTCGCGTTCCACCAAGCCCTTCCGCTCGAGGCGGGAGAGCACAGTCAGCACGGTGGTGACCGCGAGGTCCTTGCCCTCGTGTCCGGCTGTGCCGTCCTGGGGGCTGGTGCTCTGCGCGAGGAGATCCCGCAGCGTGTTGGCCGTCGCAGCTTCTTGGCCTGCCCAGAGCAGGTCCATCACTGCCCGTTCCAGTTCACCGAGACTTGCCATTGCGTACATCCTTCTATGACTGCCGCACCGGCGTGATGCTGGGTAAATGCTGGTGCCTGCCGGGGCGGTGTATGTGAACACTTCAGTTATAAATTTACCGCGTTTTGCGCATTCTTTCTACATGAAGTAGAACACGGCCTTCGGCGTGTCGCGTGGCCGTCGTGCGGTTGTCGCCTGGTCATCGTGCGGTTGTCGCGCGGCCGTCGTCTGATTGTCGCGCGGCCGTCCGGCGGGAGGGCGAGCGGGGAAGCGGGCGGTGCCGGCCGGCCCGTTGCGGGGTGTGACGCACCGTGGGAGTCTGAGTTACGGAGTGGCGCCGATGTGTTCTACACTCTGTAGAAGTCTTACTTCTACGTCACGTAGAAGTTGCTCGAACCTAGCCAAAAGTAGGGACTGCCTTGGACGCCTTGGAAATCGCACGCTGGCAATTCGGAATCACCACGGTCTACCACTTCATGATGGTGCCGCTCACCATCGGCCTCGGGCTGGTGGTGGCCGTAATCCAGACGCTCTGGTACCGCACCGGCAAGCCGGAGTATCTCCGGATGACCAAGTTCTGGGGCAAGCTCTTCCTGATCAACTTCATCATGGGCGTCGCCACCGGCATCGTGCAGGAGTTCCAGTTCGGCATGGCCTGGAGCGAGTACAGCCGCTTCGTCGGGGACGTGTTCGGCGCACCGCTGGCCATGGAAGCGCTCCTGGCCTTCTTCGTCGAGTCGACGTTCCTGGGGCTGTGGATCTTCGGCTGGAAGCAACTCAAGCCCGGCCTCCACCTGGCCTGCCTCTGGATCGCCGTGATCGGCTCCGTCTTCTCGGCCTACTTCATCATCGTGGCCAACAGTTGGATGCAGCACCCCGTCGGCGTCGAAATGGTCAACGGCCGGCCCGTCATGACCGACGCCTGGGCCGTCTTCACCAACAACACCGCCCTCGTCGCCGTGCCGCACACGCTCTTCGGCGCCCTGGCCGTCGCCGGCGCCTTCCTCCTTGGCATCGCCTGGTACCACCTGTGGCGCCGCCGCCACGACGGCATCGACACGGTCGGGGCCGACGGCAAGGTGATCCCCGGCGAAGCCGCCGGCATCCCCGGACGGGACCGCAACGACCACACCGTCTGGATCCGTTCGCTCCGGATCGGCGCCGTCGTCGCCATGATCTCCTTCGCCGGCACCGCCGTCACCGGAGACCTGCAGGGCAAACTCATGTTCGAGCAGCAGCCTATGAAGATGGCCGCCGCCGAGGCAGCCTGCCACGACGGCACCGGCTTCTCGGTCCTCAGCGTCGGCAACGTCGGCTCCAAGAACTGCAACGACATCGTGGCCGTGATCGAGGTCCCCGGCATCCTGTCCTTCCTGGCCAAAGGCGACTTCAGCACCGAGGTGAAGGGCGTCAACAGCCTGCTGGACGAATACCAGGCCAAGTACGGCAGCACCCTGCCGGACAACCCCATCTACGGCGACCGCGCCGGCCAGCAAATCCAGTATGTGCCCGTCATGGAGGTCACCTACTGGGGCTTCCGGATGATGATCGGCTTCGGCGGCCTCGCCGCCCTCGCCGCCCTTGTGGCGCTCTGGGCCACGCGCAAGGGAACCGTGCCGGCCTCCCGCGGCCTCATGCGCCTCGCGGTGTTCGGCATCCTCGCACCGTTCGGCGCCAACGCCGCGGGCTGGATCTTCACCGAGATGGGCCGCCAGCCGTTCGTCGTCGCCCCGAACCCGGACCCCAGCGGAATCGACCAGGTCTTCATGTTCACCGCCGCGGCCGTCTCACCCGGAGTCTCGGCCGGCGAGATCCTGACCTCCCTGGTGGTGCTGACCGGCATCTATGCGGTGCTGCTGGTGGTGGAGGTCAAGCTCCTGGTCAAATACATCCGCGGCGGCGTCGCCTCTTCCATGCCGGAACTCGTGCACGCCCCGGCGGACAAGTCAGGCGACGGAACACCCCCGGGCGGAACCCCCGGCAAGCCCGACGGCGACGACGTCCTGGCCTTCGCCTACTAAGCGCCCGCACAGCAACCCCACCTATTCAGCAACCCACACGAAGAAGCGCAGAGGATTCTCAGCATGGAACTGCTACCCACCATCTGGTTCATAGCCATCGCGGTGCTGTGGACGGGCTATCTCTTTCTCGAAGGCTTCGACCTTGGCGTCGGCATGCTGATGAAGGGCTTCGCCCGGAACAACACGGAGCGCCGCGTCCTGATCAACACGATCGGTCCGGTGTGGGACGGCAACGAGGTCTGGCTCCTGACCGCCGGAGGTGCCACCTTCGCGGCTTTCCCTCTGTGGTACGCCTCGCTGTTCTCCGCGCTGTACCTGCCGCTCCTGCTGGTCCTGGTGGCGCTCATCTTCCGCGCCGTCGCCTTTGAATACCGCGGGAAGGTGGACAACCCGAAGTGGCGCGCCCGCTGGGACTGGGCCATCTGCGCAGGATCGTTCGTCGCGGCCTTCGGCGTCGGCGCCGCGCTGGCGCTGACCACCACGGGGCTGCCGGTTGACGCCAACGGCGACCGCGTGGGCGGCCCGTTCGCCTGGTTCAGCGGCTACGCCGTGCTCGGTGGCCTCGCCGTCGTCGGTTTCTCCCTCCTGCACGGGCTGGGCTTCCTGGCGCTGAAGACCGACGGCGAAGTCCGCCACCGCGCGCGGGCATGGTTCGTCCGGCTCCTGCCCGTTCTGCTCCTTCCCATCGCCGGCTGGGCGGTGAGCCTGCAGCTGCTCAGCGGCGAGGCGTGGACCATGGCCGCCGTCGTCGCCGCCGTTGTGGCGGCAGTACTCGCGTGGAACTTCGCCCGCAAGGGTGCCGAAGGCCGTGCCTTCATGTCATTGGGGGCATTCCTCCTGCTCGGCAGCGCCTCAATCTTTGGTGCCGCCTTCCCCGTGGTGCTGCCGTCCACCCTGGATCCCGCATTCAACCTGACCGTCTCCAACGCTTCGTCCTCGGACTACACCCTGGGCCTGATGAGCATTGTGGCCTGCATTGGACTGCCGCTGGTCCTGGCGTACCAGGCCTGGACGTACTGGGTGTTCCGGCGCCGCGTAAGCGCAGCGCACATTCCGGAGGCGCACAGCTTCCTTCCCGCGATCGCCGCCAAAGCGCTGGCACCGAAGGACTAACTCCCTGATGAGACCCTTCCCCGCCGGCCCGGCGACCCGTTCCGCGCTCTACCTGCTGGGCCTGCTCGCTGCCCTGAAGGCCCTGTCCCTCGTGCTGATGGGCCAGGCCGTCGCATCGATGCTCGCCGGGCTTGCGGGGCACGACCCCGGCTGGGCCGACCAGCTGGTTCTCGGGGCCGCCGGGGCCGTCCTGCGCTCAGTGACCGTGTGGGCCCAGTCGGTGGCATCCCGGCGGGCCGCGCTTGGGGTGAAGGAGGAACTGCGCTCGCAACTGCTGGAGCAGGCGCTCAGGAACGGAACACGGCCGGCCGGTCCCACCGACGGCGGCCTCGCAGTCCTGGCCACGCGCGGGCTGGATGCCTTGGACAACTACTACACCCAGTTCCTGCCCGCCCTGGTGAACTGCGCGACCATCCCGCTGCTGCTGGGCGCCCGCATCCTGTTCGCCGACTGGATCAGCGCAGTGGTGATCGTGCTGACGGTGCCGCTGGTGCCGCTGTTCATGGTCCTGATCGGGCGGTACACGCAGGAACGCGTCCGGGAAGCCCAGTCGGCGCTGGCCCGGCTCTCCGGCCACATGCTCGAACTCGCCAAAGGTCTGCCCGTCCTGGTGGGCCTGGGCCGGGCCGCCGCCCAGCGCAAGGCACTGGAGGACATGTCGGAGGAATACCGTTCCCGGACCATGGGGACGCTGCGCACCGCCTTCCTGTCCGCCCTGGCACTGGAGCTCATCGCGACGATTTCCGTGGCGGTCGTCGCCGTGTTCATCGGTGTCCGCCTGGTTCACGGCGACATGGCGCTCGAGGCCGGGCTGCTGGCGCTCATCCTGGCTCCGGACTGCTATCTGCCGCTCCGCGAGCTTGGCACCGCACACCACGCCAGCGACGAAGGCCGGGCCGCGCTCGCCGAAACCACCGCCGTCCTCGCTGACCCGGGTGCCGTACCGCTGAGCCCGGGGCCCGCCGCGGGCGCTGTTGAAGGAGTTGCGGTACCCGCCTCCGGGCGTGCTGCCGGGCAAACCGCGTGTCCGCCTGCGGTCACCGTGGACGGGCTCGCGGTCCGTTTCGGCGGACGCACGGACGACGCCGTCGGGCCGCTGAGCTTCACCGCCCCCGCCGGCCGGATCACGGCCCTCGACGGGCCCAGCGGCGCCGGCAAAAGCACTGTGCTCGGCGTCCTCGCCGGGACCATCGGCGCGGGCGCGGGAACGGTTGTGTCCGGACGCATCGGCGGCTTTACGACGGCGGAGCTCGCCTGGGTGCCGCAGCACCCCGTCATGGTCGCTTCCACGGTGCTGGACGAGGTCAGGCTGTATCTCGGCGTTCCCGTCTTTGGGCCGGACACCGGCGAGGCCGGCACCCCGGCCGGCAGCCCGGGCGGCAGCCAGCCCGGCGAGGAAAGCGACTCGGCTGCCCGGCGGTGCCTCGCGGCCGTGGCCGCGGAGCACCTGGCAGGCAAGCACCCGGCCGAACTAAGCCCGGGGGAGCTGCGGCGCGTGGCACTGGCCCGCGGGCTGGCCCGGATCGAGGCCGGCGCCAGCCTTCTGCTCCTGGACGAACCGACCGCCCACCTGGACCGGGAAACGGCCACTGAGGTCAACCGGGCCCTCGCCGGGCTCCGGGGACGGGTCACTGTGCTGCTCGTCGCCCACGACCGGCAGACCCGGGAGCTGGCCGACACGGTCGTTGCGGTGGCGCCACACGGCGGCGGGCGCCACGGCGCCGACCGTCCTGACTCCGCCACGCTGCTGCCGGCATCCGCCGGGGGAGACCTGGCTGCGCAGGCTGCGGCCACCCGGACCTTGCCCGCGATCGGCGACGTCCGCGCCGGGGTGCCGGACCCGAGTTCTCGGTCCGCACCGCCAGCCGGTTCAGCCAATTCAGCCAGTTCAGCCGGTTCCGACGGACGGGTCGGTTCCGTCGCGTCCCAGTTGCGGCGCCTGCTGGCCCCGGTGGCGGGCCGGTTTGCGGCCGCCGGAGCCGTGGGGACCCTGGCGGCCCTGTTCGCCGTCGCCCTGGCCGGGCTCTCCGGCTGGCTGATCATCCGCGCCAGCGAACAGCCTCCCATCCTGTATCTGCTCACCGCGATCGTCGGCGTGCGGTTCTTCGGCGTCGGCCGGGCGGGCCTGCGGTACGCCGAGCGTCTTCTGCTGCACGACGCCGTGTTCGCCGCCCTGACCCGGCTCCGTGGCCGGCTGTGGGAATCGCTGAGCCGACGGGCGCTGTCCGTGCGCCGGCTCCTGCAGGGCGGCAACGTCCTTGGCACCGTGGTGGACGACGTCGATACCGTCCGGGAGCTGCTTCCCCGCGTCGTGCTGCCGCCGCTGACTGCTGTTGCGGTCGCCACGGCCGCGGTGGCCGGAATCGGGCTGTTGCTCCCCGCGGCGCTTCCCGCCGTGGTCACAGCTGCGGTGCTCAGCATCATCGTGGCCCCCGCACTGGCATTGGCCGCCGACCGGATGTCCGCGGGCACCGAACAGCGCCTTCGTTCCGGCGTGCTCCGCGACGTCGCCGCCGCCTTGGACGCCCGCGCAGAACTCCACGCAAACGGCGTAAGCGCGCCAGTGCTTGGCGCGATCAGCCGGTCAGACCGTTCCGCGACCGCCGCCTCACAGCGATCGGCGTGGGCGGAAGGACTCGGCCAGTCCCTGACCGTCCTGGCCTGCGCCGGCGCGGCGCTGGCCAGCGCCGTACTGGCCGGCCCCCTGGCCCTCAGCGGTGCCGTCGAACCGGCGACGGTCGCCGTCGTCGTCCTCGTACAGCTCGCCCTGGTGGATCCGTACGCGGCCATCACCACGGCGGTGCGGCAGTATCCGGCGCTGCGCTCAGTGCTGCGGCGGATCAACGAGGCAGGGGTCCTGGAACCGGAGGCGAATCACGGACCGCGGGGTGACGAAGCGGCCGCGGGCGGCCTGGTGCCGGTGGCGGCACGTCCCGACGGCCGGCCCGGGATCGAACTGGCGGACCTCGCCGCCGCCTGGCCCGGCGGCGACAACGTTTTTACCGGACTGTCGGCAGAGGCCGGCCCGGGCCGCTGGCTCGCCGTCACCGGGGCGTCCGGATCCGGCAAGTCCACCCTGCTGGCCGTGATCCTGGGCTTCCTGCCGGCCGCCGGCGGCCACCTGTTCCTGAGCGGCCGCGCCGCCTGGTGCCCTCAGGAAGCCCACCTGTTCGACTCGACCATCCGCGGCAACCTTTTGCTGGCGCGGCCGGAGCCGCAAACGGCCGGGGAAGCCGCGGCAGCCGGCGTCGAGGACCAGATGCGAGCGGCCCTCGATGCCGTGGGGCTCGGCCCGGTGCTGGCCCGGCTCCAGGACGGCCTGGACACCCGGATCGGACCGGGCGGGGCCTTCCTCAGCGGCGGGGAACGCCAGCGCCTGGCCGTTGCGCGCACGCTCATGACCGGGGCCGACGTCATCCTGCTCGATGAACCTACCGCGCACCTCGACGCCGAGTCCGGGCGGCAGATGCTGGCCGAACTTCGGGAGGGGCTGCGGGACCGCACCGTGGTCCTCGTGACGCACAACCCGGACGATATCGACGTCGCCGACACCCGCCTGGACCTCGACGCCGCTGCTGCAGCGGCGCCCGCGCGCGCCGCTGCCGAAGGTCCCGCCCCGGCGTCGGTGCTGGCACGGGGGTAGGCCGCCCATTAGCCTGTTGCCATGAACTACGACGGCGAGTTCCAGCCCAGGCCCATGCCCGACCCCCGGCTGGTGTGGCGGGCGGCGGAGCACCGTGACCTCGACGCGTGGGCCGCGCTGATCGCCCGGACCGCCGCCGTGGAGCAGCCCGTCTGGTTCGAGCGCCGCGCCGACCTCGAACAGATCATGGATTCGAAGAACAACCCCGCCGCGGCCAACACCATCCTCGGCTTCGATCCGCAAGGCGTTGTCCGTGCATACGGCCGGATCACCAAGAACCGTGACGGTGACAAGGCGACCGGTTCTGGCTGCGTGGATCCGGCATGGCAGGGGACGGGGATTGGCACCGGGCTGCTCGGGTGGATGGAACAGCGGACCAGAGAACGCTTCGCCGAAGACGACGGGGACGCCGGGGACGCCGTCCCGCGTCCGAGGCTGCGGCTTCACATGGAGCAGCAGCACCAACACCAGGCGGCCCTCTTCGCAGGTTCCGGCTACAGCGTTGTCCGCTACTACAACGAGATGCACCGGCCGCTGGGCCTGGGGGTGCCCGAAGCTGTCCTGGACCCGGGGCTGGAGCTTGTGACGTTCGGGCCGGCGCTTCATGAGCCTGTGAGGCTGGCGCACAATGCGGCGTTTCGGGACCACTGGGGCAGTGAGCCCAGGGATGAGGAGGCATGGGGATTCGTGGTGAACGATCCGCAGGCGCGGCCGGACCTGAGCGGCGTCGTACTGGACCGTTCCACCGGAACGGTGGCGGGCTACCAGCTGGCCACCCACGACGCCGAGGCTGCCCTGACCCGTGGCTTCCGTGAGGGGTACACGGAGCTCCTCGGAGTGCGGCGGGAGTTCCGGGGCCGGGGCATTGCGCAGGTGCTCCTGGCCGATGCCATGCGCCGCTTCGCCGCGGCGGGAATGGACGTGGCCTCCCTGGACGTCGATTCGGAGAACCCGACCGGGGCCCTCGCGCTCTACGTCAAGATGGGTTACGCGGCGGTAAACCAGAGCATGGCGTGGGACAAAGAACTCGAGCCGCCGGTGCGCTAGCCGTCCACATCCCTAGCCGTCCACATCGTGGAGGTGGTGGACGACGTCGTGCAGGAAGTACTGCGCGAACGTCAGGACGGTGAACACCGAGCCGTTGCTGCGGGTTCCCTTGCGGCCCCAGTCCGCCTCCCGGACCCGGGCGAAGGACGCGGCAATCTGCTCGCCCTCAGCGGTGAGCCCGGCGCCGACCTCGGCAGGGTTGGCGCCGGCATAGTCCTGTTCTATTGCCGTCTTGTCCTGGTCCCAGTCGTCGAACCGGGCGTCATCCTCGGTCAGCATGAGGGACAGCCGGTGATCGAAGAGCGTGAAGACGTCCCGGACGTGGCAGGCGTACTCGAGGACGGACCATGTGGCCTCATCGGGGCGTTCCGCAACGTCCGGACGGCGGAGGGCGGCCCGCCACCGCGGGAGCATGCTGATGACGATCCCGGGCACGGTGGCGGGGGTCGCAACCGAGGCATCGAAACCGCATTCGGGGCAGGGCCGTGACAGGACCCAGGTCCAGTCCTTGGTATCCGGGGTGATAGGCATTCCAGCAGTGTAAGGGCATTTTGTCCCGCCCGGCGTCCCCAAGCCCTTGTGGCATTTCTGGGCATCGCGGCATCCAAGGCGGGGAAGCAACGCGGGGTCACTTCGCGCCCATCCCAACGACTTTCATGGGCTATATGTGACCCCGCGTTGCTCTTGAAGCGCAGGAACGGGCTAAGGGCCGCCGCTTCTAACTGCGGGCGGGCAGCAACCCTCTTCATACTGCGGGCGGGCACCAACCCGGGCAGAGCATCAGAGTGAGTGGCCGCGCTGCTGGGAAGCGGCGGAAATCCGGCCCGGGTTTCTCAGGTACGCGGGGCGCCGTGAGGAGTAAAATTCCTTCCGGGGGGCGGGCCTGGAAAGAGAATAGCCATGCTCAAGGATAAGCAAGTCGGCGCAGTGCTGCCGGCGGCGGACATCGCCCGTGCACGTGATTTCTACCGCGACAAGCTCGGGCTTGAACCCGAAAACCCCGACGCCGAGGACAACCTGCAGTACAAGTGCGGCGGCGGAACCGGGTTCCTCCTCTACCAGACGCCCAATGCCGGCACGGCCAAGAACACGCAGATCGGCTGGGCGGTCGAGGACCTCCCTGCCGCCGTCGAGGAGCTCCGGGCCAATGGAGTCGTCTTCGAGGAATACGATTTCCCGGGCCTGAAAACCGAGAATGGCATCGCCACCACGCCGGACGGCAGTTCGGCCGCGTGGTTCCTGGACACCGAGGGCAATATCCTGAGTCTGAACCACATGGCCTAGGTGCAGCCCGGCTACACAGTCCGGCTATATAGCCAGGACGCGGATCCGGAACACGAGAACCGAACAACCAGAGCCCGGCAGGACGCGGAAGCGCGGCCTGCCGGACCCTGTGCGTCTTGGTGGCTACTCGTCCGTTCCGGCTTCTGCTTCCTCGGACCACGCCATGCTGGGGCCAATGGCGTCGATCGCCTGGGACAGCGGGATCCCGGAGCCGTCGCGGCGGCCGTGCTCGCCCGGGAGGGAACGCGCGACGCCGGCCAGCGAGGACGCCTTGGCCGGACCGTGCCCTGCCCAGCCGAGGAGCAGGGTGTCCTCGCCCTTCAGGAAGCGGTGCGCCCGCACTCCGGCCGTGGCCCGGCCCTTGGCCGGGTATTCGGCCAGCGCGGTGACCTTCGCCGCCCCGGGGGCGGTGCCCGGCAGGGCGCCCTCGGTTCCCGCGATGGTCACGACGACGGCGGCGGCGTCCGCGGGGCTGGCGGTCCCGAAGAACACGACCCGGTCCCCGGCGGCCAGCTTGATCCCGGCCATGCCCGCCGCGGTCCGGCCCTGCGGGCGGACGGCGGCGGCACTAAAGCGCAGCAACTGGGCCTGGCGCGTGATGAAGACGAGGTCGTCGTCGTCGGAGTTGGCGGGGGCGACGCCCACCACGGTGTCCTTGTCCTTGAGCGCGATCACTTCCCAGTCCTCGCGGTTCAGCGGATAGTCCGGCTGCACCCGCTTGACCACGCCCTGGGCGGTTCCGACCGCGAGGACCTGGTCCAGCGGCGCGAAGGCCACCAGCGACTCGCCCTTGAGGAGCGTGATGAAATCCTTGGCCGGCACGCCGCCGGCCATGTTCGGGGTTCCCGAGGTCGGCGGCAGGACGGGCATGTCCATGACCTGCAGGCGCAGCATGCGGCCCTGCGAGGTCACGGCCGCGATCTCGCCGCGGGCGGAGGTCTTGACCACGGAGGAGAACACGTCATGCCGGGTCCGGGGCCCGGCCTCAGCCAGGCTGTCCTGATTGGCGGTGCGGGCGATCTGGCCGGACGCCGTGAGGATAGCCCAGCAAGGATCGTCCGCGATCTCCAGCGCCAGCGGCGCGGCCTTGCCCTTGGCCCCGGTGGCGGCACCCGCGGCCAGGGAGGCTGCCACGGTGGGGGAGACGGCCTCGGATTCCAGCAGCACGGTCCGCCGCGGCGTGCCGTACTTTTCCGCGATCTCGGCGAGTTCGTCCGAAACCAGGGCCCGGAGCAGCGCGGGGGAGCCCAGGATGGCTTCGAGCTCGGCGATTTCCCGGCGGAGTTCCTCCTGCTCCTTCTCCAGTTCGATCCGCGAGTACTTGGTCAGCTGCCGCAGCCGCAGTTCCAGGATGTAGTTGGCCTGGATCTCGGTGAGGTCGTAGATCGACATCAGCCGGGTCCGGGCCGCGGCAACCTCGTCGGAGGACCGGATGATCTGGATGACCTCGTCGATGTCCACGATCGCGATCAGCAGGCCCTCGACCAGGTGCAGTCGGTCCTTCTTCTTGCCCAGCCGGAAGGCCGTGCGGCGCCGGACGACATTGATCCGGTGGTCCACGTAGACCGAGAGCAGCTGGAGCAGCCCGAGGGTCTGCGGCTGGCCGTCCACGAGCGTGACGTTGTTGATGCCGAAGGAATCTTCCATCGGCGTGTAGCGGTAGAGCTGCTGGAGCACTGCCGTGGGATTGAAGCCGTTCTTGAGCTCAATGACCAGCCGGAGGCCGTGCTTGCGGTCCGTGAGGTCCACGATGTCGCTGATGCCGGTGAGCTTCTTGCCGTTGACGGCGTCCTTGATCTTCTCGATCACCTTCTCCGGGCCCACCATGTACGGCAGTTCCGTGACCACCAGGCCGGTGCGGCGGGCCGAGAGCTGCTCGATCTCCACCTTCGCCCGGGTCTTGAAGGAGCCGCGGCCCGTGGCGTAGGCGTCGCGGATGCCGTCCAGGCCGACGATCCGGCCGCCGGTGGGCAGGTCCGGGCCGGGGACGAACTTCATGATGTCCTCGAGCGTGGCGTCCGGGTTTTCGATGAGGTGCCGGGCGGCGGCGATGACCTCCACGAGGTTGTGCGGGGCCATGTTCGTGGCCATGCCGACGGCGATGCCCGTGGCACCGTTGACCAGCAGGTTGGGGAACGCGGCCGGCAGCACGTCCGGCTGGGTCAGCTGGTTGTCGTAGTTCGGAACGAAGTCGACGACGTCCTCGTCGAGGTGATCCGTGAGGGTCAGCGCCGCGGCCGCCAGCCGGGCCTCCGTGTACCGGGGGGCGGCCGGGCCGTCGTCGAGCGAGCCGAAGTTGCCGTGCCCGTCGATCAGCGGCAGCCGGAGGGAGAAGTCCTGGGCCATGCGCACCATGGCGTCGTAGATCGCGGCGTCGCCGTGCGGGTGCAGCTTTCCCATGACCTCGCCCACCACGCGGGCGCTCTTGACGTGGCCCCGGTCCGGGCGCAGCCCCATATCGCTCATCATGTACAGGATGCGCCGCTGCACGGGCTTCAGGCCGTCGCGGGCATCCGGGAGGGCCCGCGAGTAGATCACCGAATACGCATATTCGAGGAACGAGCCCTCCATTTCGGACGTGACATCGATATCGACGATGTTCTCTACGAATATTCCTGCGGAATCTTGGCTGGGTTCCGGGGGCGTGGTTTGGCGGCGTGCCATGGGGCTGGTGGGTCCTTCTGAGGGGGTGCTGAACGGGTACTGCGTAAGTTTATGACTAGGCTAAGCCTATGGTGGATCAGCCCGCGGACGGCGTATATCCGGAATATTGGGAAGCCGATGTTGTCCTGCGCGACGGCGGCACAGCGCATGTGCGCCCCATCCACCCCTCGGATGCGGACGCGGTCCAGGCCTTTCACGTGGGCCAGTCCCAGAAATCCATCTACATGCGCTTCTTCGCTTTCAAGTCCCGCCTGTCCAGCAAGGAACTCAAACGCTTCACCGAAGTGGACTACAAGGACCGGGTGGCCCTGGTGATCACCATCGGCGGCGAAATCCTGGGCATCGGCCGCTACGACCGGCTGGACGACCCTGCAGAGGCCGAGGTCGCCTTCAACATCGCCGACGCCCACCAGGGCCGCGGGATCGGCTCCATCCTGCTCGAACACCTCGCGGCCGCCGCCCGCGAAAACGGGATCAGCAAATTCAGCGCCGAAGTGCTCCCCGAAAACCGCAAGATGCTCATGGTGTTTTCCGATGCCGGCTACGACGTCAAACGGCACTTCGACGACGGCGTGGTCAGCCTTGAGTTCAACATCGACCCCACCGACAAGTCCCGGGCCGTGATGGAATCCCGGGAACACCGCGCCGAGGCCCGCAGCATCCAGGAACTGCTTGCCCCGTCCTCCGTGGCCGTGATCGGCGCCAGCCGCAAGTGGGGAACCGTGGGATACCAGCTGCTCGAGCACATCATCGAGGGCGGCTTCTCCGGCCCGGTCTACGCGATCAACCCGGAGGCCCTGGAACTCGCGGGCATGCTCTCCTTCGCCCGGCTCTCCGAGGTCCCCGGCCCGGTCACGCTCGCCATCATCGCGGTCCCGTACGACGAGGTCCCCAAAGTGGTCCGGGACTGCGCCGCCGCCGGCGTGAAGGGGATCGTGGTGGCCACCGCCGGGTACGCGGACGACGGCGAACGGGGCCTCGCCCGCCAGCGCGAACTCGTACGACAAGCCCGCGCCAACGGCATGCGCGTCATCGGCCCGGCCTCGCTGGGCATCGTCAACACCAACCCGGCTGTGTCCCTCAACGCCTCGATGGCGCCGGCACTGGCCCGCCGCGGCGGCCTGGGGCTGTTCAGCCAGTCGGCCGCGATCGGCGTCTCCCTCTACGCCGCCTCCAGCCGCCGCCGGGTGGGCATCTCGACCTTCCTCTC
>ENA-OWNT01003035-OWNT01003035.1-seawater-metagenome-genome-assembly--contig:-NODE-3035-length-16427-cov-4.849480_pt1 | contig 16427 bp, 12 predicted proteins | sample MGYA00238136_ERZ651165 | MGnify/ENA primary metagenome ERZ651165 (study PRJEB26861, sample SAMN08777766) | seawater metagenome | isolation source: coastal seawater | place: USA: Florida | collected...
CGGGGTCGATGCGGCCTGCGCCTTCCACAACGCCAGCACCCGCTTCGCCGACGGCTACCGCTTCGGGCTGGGGGCCGAGGTGGGCATCAGCACCTCCCGCATCCATGCCCGCGGGCCGGTGGGGGTGGAGGGCCTGCTCACGACCCAGTGGCAGCTTCGTGGCCAGGGCCACACCGTCGCGGACTTCAAGTCGGGGGCCGCTGCGTACACCCACCGCCCACGGCCCGTCGACGGCTGATAGGCTGCTCGACCCGAGAGGCCCCCAGGAGGAGTCCATGCATTGGTTGCTGGCATTGTGGATGGCGTGTTCCGCCGAGACGACGGCGCCTCCCGAGGCCCCGGCGGCTCCGACGGCTCCGGAGGCCCCGGCGCCGGTCGAGGCCCCCGCTCCGGTCGAGCCCGCGGTCGAGCCCGAGCCAGCCCCGGCCCCGGCGCCGGCGGCCGCCATGGCGTCGGTGCGGGTCAAGGGGGATGTCGACGTGCTCCTCCTCCCGTCCGGCGGCGGCGATGCGGTCCGGCCGTCGGCCGTCGTGCCGGCCGGCTCCTACGCGGTCACCGGGTCGGTGGTCGACGGAGAGCCACCGCTCCAGCTGTTGACCCTCGACCTCCGAGCCGGCGACGCTGTGGTGCTGACCTGCGCCCGCGCCTTGCGCCGGTGCACACCGAAGGGGGCCCGATGAGGCACCGATCCCTGGTTGTCGTCCTGTGCTGCTCCTGGCTGGCTGGCTGCCCCCTCGCCACCGAGGCCGATCTGGCCGCCGTGAGGGACCGCGACGGCGACGGCATCGCCAGCGAGGCCTTCGGGGGCAAGGACTGCGACGACACCGACGACAGCGTGTACCCCGGCGCCCCAGACCTCCCCTACGACGGCATCGACAGTGACTGTCGAGGCGACGACGACTTCGACGTGGACGGCGACGGGGTGCCCTCGGGCCTCGATCTCGACGACGAGACCCCGGAGGACTGTGACGACGACGACCCCACCGTGGGAGCGGCCTCGGTGGGGGCCTGGGCCGACCTCGATGGCGACGGCTACGGCGCCGGCGACGCGCGCACCGTGTGCCCCGGTGTAGGCGATGTGGCGCTTCAGAGCGGCGACTGCAACGACAGCGACGCCGGTGTGAACCCCGGAGTGGCGGAGGTCTGGTACGACGGGGTCGACCAGGACTGCGATGGGGCCGACGACGACCAGGACGGCGACGGCGTCTCCCTGGCCGAGGACTGCGACGACACCGACGCCACCGTCTCGGGAGAGACCGCCTGGTACCCCGACGCCGACAGCGACGGCTTCGGAGACGACGATCTCTCCCTCGGCGTGCTCGCGTGCACGGCGCCGGTAGGCTTCGTCGCCTCGGCCAGCGACTGCGACGACACCGCGCCCCTGGTGAACCCGGGCGAGGTGGAGCGGTGCGACGACGACGACGTCGACGAGGACTGCTCGGGCGCCGCCGACGACCTCGACCCCGGCGTGGTCGGCAGCTTCACCACCTTCTACGAGGACGAGGACGGCGACGGCTTCGGCACCGACGTCAGCGTCTCTGCCTGCGATGCGCCGATGGGCCACGCCCTGGCCACGGGGGACTGCGCCGACGACCCCACCGACGAGAGCTTCCTGCCCCTCGTGGCGGCCCAGCTCACGCCGGAGACCGCCTGGTACAGCGACGGGGATGCCGATGGCTTCGGCGACCCCGAGGGCTTCACGGGCCGCATCAGCTGCGAGCCGCAGCCCTTCCTGGCGCCGAACGGCGACGACTGTGCCGACGACGACCGGGACGCCTACCCCGGGGCGCCGGACTCCCCGATGGTGGTCAGCCCTCTCGCCTCCGCCACGCGCATGGCCGACGAGGACTGCGGCGGCGACTCCGACCTCCAGACCGAGACCGACAGCGATGGCCTGGTGTGGCCTCTGCCCGCGTCCTTCACCCTCCCGGTAGCCGAGTGCGCTGACGCCATCGACGTGTGGGTGGTGGCGGCGGACGGCAGCGGGGACTTCGACGACATCCAGGCGGCGGTCATCGCCGCCGATGCCTGCGATCGCATCCAGGTGCGGGAGGGAACCTACCGGCCCTTCAGTGTGCCGCGCTCGGTCGTCATCGCTGCCTACCCAGGCGAGGAGGTCGTCATCGAGGGGGGCCCGGCCCAGCGCGTCGGGGTCGCCATCGGGAGCGACGACGTCGTGGTGCACGGGCTCACCGTCCGTGGCTTCGACATCGGTGTCTATGTCGAGGGCCAGGCCGTCCTCGAGTGGGTCACCATCGAGCAGAGCACCTTCGGGCTCCAGGCGGTCGACGGGGAGGCCATCGTCTTCGGGGGCCTGTTCCGCGAGCTGTCGGTGCCGATGCTCCTCAGCGGCGATGCAGAGGCCAGGATCAGCGAGACCACCTTCGAGGACAACGCGGCGGCGTCGGGGATCACCGGGCTGGCCGGCGAGACGGAGGGCGACCGGCCCAGTCTCCACATCTACCGAACGGACATGCGCCGCAACAGCACCTCCGAGGGATTCATCGTCGGTGTCTTCCGCGACCTCTACCTGCGCCGGGTGGGCTGGGCCGACTCGTCGGGTCCCATGGTGGTCGCGGGGGAGCTGGAGCGTGCGGATCTCCTGGGCATCGACGTCGTCGACAGCGTCGTCACCACCTCGATGATCGCCTTGGCGGGGACGACGGACTCCTCGGTGCTTCTCGACCGGGTGGAGGTGCACGACAGCTTCTGGACCCCCGGGGTGGGCATCCTCGATCCCTCCTTCGTCGGCCTGCTGAACTTCAGCGAAGCCATCGTGCAGCGGCTGGACCTCTCCGGCAACGAGGTGTTCGACGAGGGGGAGGCCCCGTGGCTCGGCATCTTCCGCTACGACATCTTCGACATCTTCGACATGGATGTCACCGTCCGAAACGTGGCCATCGCGGCGAACGGCGGCACCGGGATCATGATGGTGGAGGGGGTCATCGACAACGCCACCCTCGTGGGGCTGGACTACGCCGTGCAGCCGCTCTCGGGCCTGCTCCTCGCCGAAGAGGTCCAGGTGCGGAACAGCATCCTGTGGGACAACGGTGGCCTGGTGCGGGCCGAGCCGAACGGCATCGCCCTGGGGCTGCTGCTGGCCGAGAACGGGGGCCTGAGCATCGAGGACTCCCTCGTCTTCCCGGCCGACGACAACGCCTCCTGCACACAGTGTGGGTCGTCCCCCCCGCCGGGCTTCCTCCGGTACGACCGGGCCCTGCCGCCCATGATGTGGGACCTCCGCCTGCGCCCGGAGTCTCCGCATCTCTCCACCGACCCGAGTCTCCTCCTGGATTGGCCTTGCACCGGGTCTTCCGACAACGCCATCAGCGTGAACACCGGGGCCGTGGAGGACCAGATCGGGGCCTTCGGGAGCCGAGGGGCAGGGGTGGCCGACCCCTTTGCCTACAACAGCTGCTGGCCGGTCGACTACGACGACCCACAGATCATGTACAACCAGTGGCGGTCGGCCTTCGTGGCCCATGTTCCCAGCGATGACCTCGACGACGACGGGCTCAGCAACAAGGAGGAGTTCGACCTCGGTACGCTTCCGGACGAGGCGGACAGCGACGCGGACGGCGTCATCGACGGCATCGACACGGCGCCGCTGGACGGCACCAGCTGGTGACGGAGTTGCGACGGGGCCGGGCGGGCGGCTAGGGTGCGGCGTTCTCCCTGGAGGGACGCTCATGACTCGCTGGCTGACGATCGCGCTGCTCACCTCGCTGGTGGCCTGCTCGGGTGACAAGGACGACGACACCACGGACACCACGGCGGCCGACACGGACACCGACACCGACGCCGACACCGACGCCGACACGGATGCCGACACCGACGCCGACGCCGACGCCGACACCGACACCGAGGTCTGCGGCACCGATGCGCCGGTGATCGAGAGCGTCACCGGCGAGGGCTCGGGCGACGTGAACCCGCAGAACGCCGTGGCTCCGGAGCCCGGCGTGGTGTTCGACATGCAGCTGGCCGATCTCGACGGCGCCCTCCACGAGTTCACCGTGAACTTCTGGGTCGATACCGTCGTCGACGGCATCGTCGACACCGGCGCACCGCCGCAGATCTCCGGGGTCAGCACCACGGAGGCGCCGTGCACGGCGACCGGCCTTCGGCTCACCTTCGGCGTGGGCTTCGCCTCCAGCTTCGGCGAGGAGCTCGAGGTCGCCCTGCAGGTGGTCGACGCCGACGGCCTGCCCTCCAACGTGATGGTGGTGCCGGTGTGTGTGCCCCTCGAGGACGGCACGATCTGTGAGGTCACCACCCCCACGGGCCTGACCGGCCTGACCGGCGACACGGCCTCCACGGTCACCACCGCCGCCACGGCCACCACCGGCGACACCGCCACCACGCCCACCGGCGACACCGGTGGGTCGGCGCACACCGGCACCATGCCCACCGCCCAGACCGGCGACACCGGCACGGCGCCCACCGGCCCGACCTTCGCCACCGACGTGTTCCCGATCATGCAGACGGAGTGCGGCGCCTGTCACATCAACGGGGCCAGCGGTGGCTTCCAGATGAACGGCTACGCCGACTTCGTGGCGAACAGCAACGACATCCCCGGCATGCCGCGGATCGACACGGGTGGCGACCCGGCCAACTCGTACCTCTTCCTCAAGATCACCAACCAGCACGGCGCGTCCGGCGGGGCCGGCAACCGCATGCCCCCCGGGGGAGCGCTGGCCATGCCCGACATCCAGCTCATCCAGACCTGGATCCAGGCCGGCGCGCCGATGTAGCAGCCCCACGGGGCTGCGGGGGGAGGAAGGATGCGGTTGCTGCTCGCGATGGTCGCTCTGGGAGCGATGGCGGGCTGTACGTCGAAGGACGTCGCGGGCGCGGGAGCGACCACGTCATCCGACGCGGACACCGATGCCGACACCGACGCCGACACCGACACCGACACCGACACCGACGCCGACGCCGACGCCGATGCCGACGCCGACGCCGACACGGACTCGGCGGTGCCCGTGGACAGCGGTGACACGGCGCCGACCGGGGTGGTCGACACGGGCCCGGTGGTGTGTGGCAGCACGCCGCCTACCGCCACGCTCATCCGCACCACGTCCGTCGCCGACCTCGACGAGATGCCGGCCACCTACGACCCGGGGCTTCGCTTCGAGCTGGGCCTCACCGACGCTGACGGGGGCCTGCACCGCTACGAGGTGCACTACTGGGCCGACCGCGTGGTCGACGGGACGGTCGACACCTCGGGCACGCCGGGGGTCAGCACGATCACGTCGGCGTCGCCGCCCTGCGGGCTGGCCGCCACCGGCCTGACCTTCTCTGTCGGGTTCGCCGACGGCCACGGCACCGACGCGGAGGTCGCGCTGCAGATCGTCGACCACGACGGCCTCGCCGCCGACGTGGTCGTGGCGTCGGGCTGTGTTCCCTTCCCCGACGGCAGTGGCTGCTGACCCGTTGGTGGGTCAGTCGTAGGCCTCCTCGAGGTAGCCGCCGTCGGCCTGGCGCTCGGCGAGCCAGGCCTCCCCGTCGAGGCCGGACTGACCGGCGAGGTCGCGCAGGGCCGCCCGCACGCCCGCCGCCATGGCCGGTGAGCCACACACACGCACCCGGGCTCCCTCGGCGAGCCAGGCCCACACGTCCTCGCCGTGCTCGGTCAGGCGTTGCTGGACGTAGGCCCCCGGGAAGTCGCGGCTCCATGCGGTGGTGAGGCGGGTCAGGTGGCCGTCGTCGAGGAAGCCCTGGAGCTCGGGACCGTAGAGGTCGTCGAGGGCGGCGTGGCGGTGGCCGAAGAAGAGCCAGGTGTGCCGGGGCGGGGCGCCGTGGGCGAGCTGCTCCAGGTAGCCCCGGAAGGGGGCGATCCCGGTGCCGGTGCCGATCATGATCAGCGGGGCGTCGTCGTCGGGCAGCCGGAACGCGGGGTGTGGGTCGGGGAACCAGGCGATGGGGGAGCCGGGCACCAGCTGCTCCTGCAGCCACGTACTGGCTACGCCGTCGGTGGGGACGCCGTCGACCTCGTAGCGCACGGTGGTGACGCAGAGCGCTACCTGCCCGTGGCCCACGTCGTTCGCGACGCTGTACAGGCGGGGCGCGAGGGGATGCAGGGCGTCGACCAGCACCTGGGGGGCGACGGGGGTGCCGAAGCGCCGCAGCACGTGGAGCACGTGGGCGGTCTCGGCGAGGGCCTTCATGGCGTCGGAGGTGCCCGCGAGGGCCGCGGCTTCGTCCCCCAGCTCCGCCAGGAGCCGCGGGCGGATCCGCTTCAGGCAGCGCTGGCCGAGGGCCTCTCGCAGGGTGGCCCGACGGGAGCCCACCGCGACCGCGGCGTCTCCATCGGCCTGGGCGGCCTCGAGGATGGCGTCGACGAGACCCGGCGGGTTGTGGGGAAGCACGCCGATGCAGTCGCCGGGCTTCAGCCCGGCCGCGGGGGCGCCGAGCTCGAGCAGGTAGTGCCAGGTGTCGGCGGCGGAGGCTTGGTCGGTGAGGCGCCGGGCCGCCAGGAGTCGGCCCTTCGCCGGATGTCGGCGGTCGGGCGGATGCGTGGCGGCCGGCGTGGGGGCGCCGGCGAACCAGGAACTGAGCTTGGCCCACAGGCCCTGGGCGGGGGGCGGCGGGGGCGGCGCCTCCACGGGAGCGCCGCGAGGTAGGTCGGGTCGGGTCGCCAGATCGGCCAGCAGCGCGGCCTGGAAGTCGATCAGGGGCCCGGCGGGCTCACCGTCGACGTCCACCAGGTCGACGACCCGCTCCGCGCCGAGGTCGGCCAGCAGCGCGTCGACGTCCCGACCGCACTGCGCAAAGCGGGGGAAGGAGGCGTCGCCCAGGCCCATCACCGCGAAGGGGAGGCCGCTGAGGTCCGGGCGCTCGGCCCGCAGGGCGGTGAGCATGGGCTCGGCATTGGCCGGTGGGTCGCCGTTGCCGAAGGTGGACGTGATCACCACCACCAGGGGCTCGTGCGACAGTCGCGGGGTCTCGTACTCGGCCATGTCGACCACCTCGGCCCGGTAGCCCGCAGCGCGCAGGGCCACGGCCAGGTCGTCGGCGGCACCCTCGGCGGTGCCTGTCTCGGTGCCGAACAAGATCTTGATGGAGGGGCGGGGCGTCATGCCATGCCTCGGGGGAGGGAAGAGCCCGGGATCGCCGCTCGTGCGATGGAGGGGTGCCGGATGCGGCCGATCCCGGGCGTCTCGGTGGGACCATGTGTGCTGAGGGAGACGAGCGTCACTTCGCCGCCGGTGGCGTAGCCCGGCCAGGAGGCGCGAGGGCGTCAGTTCGGGTCGTCGGGTGTGGGCGGCACGGCGGCGGAGCCGAACTCAGCGGCACGCACGAACCAGCGCTCGGCCCATCGCACCGACCGCAGACAGGGCAGGTGCACGCCGTGCTCGCGCACGAGGTGCCCGTTGAGGCAGCCGTAGCAGTGGTAGCGCGCGCGTTCCGCCCCCTCCCCGAGCTCGTAGGTGCCCTCGGTGAGGCCGCTGGGCGTGAGCACCGAGAGGCCGGTCGGGGCGTGGTAGAGCTGGAGGTGGAGCAGGCCACGGGGGGCCAGCCAGGACACCATGGGGTCGTTCGCGGCGTGGCGCAGGATGTACCAGCTCCCGACCTGGTGCACGAAGCAGCGCTGCTCCGGGTTGTGCACGTCGACGAGGGCGTGCGCAGCGAACGCGCCGGGCGTGATCATGGGTCCTCCAGCTGTCGAAAATGAAATTCAATTTCATATAGCACACGGGATGGGAGGGAGCGAGACGGACCCTGACCCGGAGGCCGCTACCAGGGGAGCGGGTCTTCCAAGGGCACGACCCAGTCCTGCGCCCACAGGGCCGCATCGGGCTGGGTGAGGTCGACGTCGTCACGCAGCAGACGCTGGGCTCGTCGCCCGTTCATGCTGGCCCATGCGTCGGCGTAGATGGCGACGTCGTGGCCCTGGCGGGCGAGGCGGTCGGCCAGGTGGCGACCGTACTGGGCGATCATGTCGGGCTGAGTCCGCATCTGCTCGTGCTGCCAGGGCTCGAGCTCCGCGGTGGGGCGGAGGACCCAGCGCTCGCCGGTGTGGCGGTCCACGGCGGTGTAGGTGACGTGCCCGGTCTTCTCGGTGAGCATGACGCGCCAGGCGAAGCGGTAGCCGGCCTCGGTCCACAGGACGGGCCCTGGGAGGAAGGCGAAGCGCGCGGGCACGAGGCCGACCACCACCAAGGCGCAGGCCCAGCCCGTGAGTCCCGCCCGTCCGAGTCGGGGGCTGGGGTCGGGGGCCGGCCCTGGGCCCCCCGCGAAGAACAGCCCCACGCCGAGCAGCATCAGCCACGGAAAGATGCCGATCGGGAAGAGCATCCAGATGACGACGTGGAAGGCGGTGGCCACCGCAGCGGCGGCCCAGCGGGTGCGGGGCCAGAGCAGCCACCCGGTGATGCTGAGGTCGTACAGTGCCCCTCCCCAGCTCCAGAGGAGGGCCGTGGCGGGCAGCGCGAGCAGGGGGCCCACCACCGGCAGGTCGGCCCGGGCGCCGAGCCAGCTTCCCAGGGGCTCGCCGCGGAGAAGCCAGTCGGGGTTCAGCTTGCAGAAGCCGGCCCAGAACCACACCAGGGCGAACTGGGCCCGAAGCATCCACAGTCCCCATCGGCGCATGCCCTGCCCGGGGGCCGGCAGCACGGCGAGGACGACGAGCAGCAAGGTCACGAGCACGTAGTGGTTGAGGTAGAGCGCCTTGTCGAGGAGCTCGACGTAGACGAAGGCGAGGAGGTGCAGCACCACGGCGGGGCGGTAGAGGCGCGCCCCCCAGGGGCCGATCCACGGGGCGAGGGCCAGGGCCAGACCGGACGCGCCCATCACGGCGAAGAGCAAGTACAGGACGGGCTCGGGGGGCACCTGAGCCCAGGGGAACCAGGCGAAGTGGTAGACCGGCTGCAGGTAGAGCGCGTCGACCCAGCCGTAGCCGACCTGGCGCGCCGCTGCGAAGGCGAGGACCAGACCCAGCCCACTTCGGAACGCGTCGACGATGCGGGAGTCGACGGGGTGGTTCAGCCAGTCACGAGCGTCGTCGAGCACCGCGCCCCCCTCCGCGCGTCAGTCGCCGTCGTTGTCGTTGAAGACGATGGTGACGTCGAGGGCCTGGGCGATGTCGACCTGGATGACCACTTGGAGGTCACGGAGGGCACCCTGAGCGGCGAAGATCTCGTCGCGGTGGTCATAGATGGCCACCTCGAGGGTCTCGGGGATGGCGAGCATGGCGGCGTCGGCCGCGGCGTAGGCTTCGTCGAAGGCGGTGATCAGCTCGGTGTGGTCGGTCGCCAGCAGCGCGGCGATCCCGGTGCCCCGGGGCTGCCCGTGAAAGGCTTCGTGCACTCCGACGAGGGCGTCGTGCGCATCGGTGAGGGCTCGGCCGCTGTAGCGGGACTCCATGGTGTCGGGCAGTGGCTCGCCGCCGGAGCTGTCGCCGAAGGGCTTGCCCAGCTTCTCGAAGCGGAGGTCCTCGACGGTGAAGGCCATGCGGTTGACCCACTCGTCGAGGACGTCCTGCGGGAGCTCGTAGTCGTCGTCTTTGCCGGAGATGGGGTCGACCAGGCGGTCACGCCAGTCGGTGGTCCAGGCGTCGCGGTAGCGGCGGGCCAGCACGGCCACGTCGCCGGACCCGCCCACGACGAAGGCACAGCGCCGAGGATCGGTGGCCAGGGCGGTGTAGGGGTCCTTCGCGTCCCACAGGACGATCTCGAGGGCGGGGAAGCCTCGCGTGGCGCCTCCCATGAGATCGAAGTCGTGGACGGACACGCCCGCCTCGGAGGCGAGATAGCCGGCCACGCTGTTGGGTCGGCCCGGCCAGAAGTCGAGCTTCGGACCGATGCGCCACGGCTCCTCCGTCATGGGCCCGAAGTTCATGATCTCGAGGCGCTTCCAGGGCGCGCGGGCGGCCCACCATGCGTCGCGCACGGCGGTGAAGCCGGCCGGGGTGGGCTTGGCGCAGAACGCGTGGGATGCCGTGGCGAAGGCATCGGCCGCGTCGATCAGCTCGTCGGTCGTGGGGAGCACGAAGCCGTCGATCAGGGCGGCCGTGACGGTGCTGGGCTCGACGACCGGTGCACTGTCGCCGGTGGTGGCGGTGGTGCCGGTGGTGGCGGTGGTGCCGGTGCTCCCCGTGACCGTGGGGGTGGTGCCGGTGGCGGCGGTGGGCGTGGTCGCGCTCGAACCGCCCGTGGGGGACGGGTCGTCGCTGCCTCCACAGCCGAGGGTGAGCAGCAGCAGGGTCGACCCGATCACAGATCCTCCAGGAAGCGGAGGAGCGCCTGCCGCTGCTCCAGAGGGAGGGCACGGTAGCCATCGGACGCCGACTGGGCCTCGCCACCGTGCCAGAGGATGGCTTCTTCGAGGTTCCGGGCGCGGCCGTCGTGCAGGTAGCGGCTGTGTCCGTTCACGTCGGGGATGAGGCCGAGGCCCCACAGCGGCGGGGTCTTCCACTCGCGCCCGGAGGCCTCGCCGACGGGGCGGTGGTCGGCCAGTCCGTCGCCCATGTCGTGCAGGAGCAGGTCGGTGTAGGGCCAGATGGTCTGCCCTTCGAGCTCGGGGAGCTCGGGGAAGGCTCCGGTGGTGTGGGAGGGCACGTGGCAGCGAACGCAGCCCAGCCAGTCGAAGACCCCCTTGCCCAGGAGCACCTCGTCGTCGTCCCAGTGGCGGCGTGCGGGGACCGCGAGCACCTGGCTGTACACCACCACCCGCTCGAGCACGTGGGCCTCGATCTCCGGGCTGCCGCCGGAGAGGGCAGCCTGGCACTCGGTCTGCGCCGGGGTGCAGTCGTCGACGGGGAACAGGTCGGTGGTGAGGCCCAGGTCGCCGTTGAAGGCACCGGCGCTCTGCACCTCGACGCTGACGGCTTCGCCCTTCCAGCCGAAGCGACCCAGGGACACGGCCCCGGTGATGGGATGCTCGCTCCACTGCGGTCGACCGCTGACACCGTCGCCGTCGAGGTCGTCGGGGTCGGCGCGGGCCACCAGCTCCGCTTCGCTGATGGCCTCCAGCAGGCCCAGCCCGATCATCTGCGGTGCCACTCGGGGAGAGATCTGGAGGTCGGCCGCGAAGGGACCGTGGGCGGGGGACTCGAGGTGGTAGGTCGGCGCCAGGAGCTCGTAGGGGGTGCCGTCGTCGAAGGTGCCGGGGACCGGCGCCCAGGTGATCCGTGGCACGGCCTCCGGGGGGACTCCGAGGATCCCGACGTCTTGCAGCTGCCCGCCGTAGGTGGGGTCGGGGCTGCCGTCGGCGGTGGACAGGCGGACGAGCAGGCCAGCGAGAGGAGCGAGCCCGTCCTCCGGAGGGCGGCCGCGGCCATCATGGAAGTGGCACGAGGAGCAGCCCGTGGCGTTGTAGACCGGGCCGAGACCGTCGCGCGTGGTGGTGCTGGACGGAGCCGAGACGAAGCTCTGGTTGAACCAGCTGTTGCCGCTGAAGAAGAGCTGCTCGGTCTCGGCGGAGATGCCGGGCATGTGCATCTTGAAGGCGTTCACCCCCAGCAGGAGGGTGTTGGTGCCGACCTCGTCGCCGGGGAGCCACTCCCCGTCTTCCAGCTCGGCGGGCTGGGGGCCGGGGAGGGCGGTGTCGGCCGTGGTGGCGGTAGGAACGCCGGTCGAATCGGTCGAACCGGTCGAGCCGGTCGGGTCGGTCGAACCGGTCGGGTCGGAGTCGGCCGTGACGTCCCCCGCACCCGTGTCGCTGTCGGGTGTGGGGGTGCTGAGACCGTCGGTGGGCGATGGCTCCCCGTCGTCGCGGCATCCGACGACGAGGGTGGCGGTCATGAGGAGGACGAGCGGGGAGCGCAGCATCGTAGGCCCTACTTGGGGGGCACGGGGATGGACAGTTCGAAGGCGATGAAGGCGTCCTGCAGGAGGTCTTCGAGGTCGCGGAGGCTGTCGATGAGGTCCTGGACCCGGGCGTTGCCGTTGACGTTGCCGGGCGCGATCTCGGTCTCGAACGGCAGCGCCATGGCGTTGGCCTTGGTGAGCGCGTCGTCGATCTGCGAGGTGATGTCGTCGGCGAGGGTCAGGTCGACCGCGGCCACCACGTCGTAGAGGCCGGTGCCGCTGATGGGCGGGCCGGCGACCGGGGTGTAGGTACCGAGCCACACGTTCTGGATCCCCTGGATGTCCTGGATCATGTCGCGGTGGGTGTTGTCGGAGAAGCAGCTGTGCTCGTCCTCGGGGTCACCCGAGTCGAGGGCCGCCTGCAGACGCTCGCCGCCGGTCTCGAAGCCGGCCAGGATGATCATGCCGGTGAGCACGTTGGCGAAGCTGGCCTCGGGGTCGGCCACGAAGCCGGGGCGGTAGCTGCCCTTGGCGGTCCAGGCACCGTGGGTGGCGCCGAGGTGGCTGACGAGGAGGTCACCGGAGGCCAGGAGGTAGTCGCCGCGGCGGGCCTGGTTCTGGGCCGTGCCGCCGCCGGTGGTGAGGTAGTCGGTCGGTGGACGCTGACCGGCGGGGGCGCCCAGGGAGAGGTCCTGTCCCCACAGGAGGAACTCGATGGCGTGGTAGCCGGTGGAGATGTTCTTCTCGCCGCCGACCTCGTTGAGGGACTCGAGGAGCGCCGTGTCGATGGTCGGGTAGGTGACCGGGTCGTTGATGATGCCGGCGTTGGGATCACCCACCACGTAGTCGATGTAGTTCTCGTCGAGGGGCCAGGCGTTGAGCAGGCCCTCGGGGCCGTCCTTGGCGTTGTCGATGGGGCCCTCGTAGAAGCGGTAGACCTCGGTCTGCAGGTAGGGCTCGCGGGAGGCGAGCCAGGCGTCCTTGGCGGCCTGCAGGTTGGCCGGGCTCGGCTGGGCCACGAAGGTCTCCAGCGCGCCGTCGAGGGTCGCGGCCGTGATCACGCTGTCGAGGTAGCTCTGCTCGGCGATGTCGGCGTAGGTCTCGATGGCGTCGCCCACGTTGGCAGGGAAGACGAAGCCGCCGGAGTCACCGGTGATGTCGGTGTCGGTGTCGGCGTCGGTGTCGCTGTCCGTGTCGGCATCGGTGTCGCTGTCGGTGTCCGCGTCGGTGTCGGCATCCGAGTCGGCGTCGGCGTCGGCGTCGGCGTCGGTGTCGGTGTCGGCGTCGGTGTCGGCGTCGCTCAGCGTGGTGTCGGTGGTGGTGTCGTCGTCCTTGTCGCCACCGCAGGCGGCGAGCAGGGCGAGGGACAGGAGAAGGGCACGGCTCATGGGCGTCTCCGAGTGAAAGTGAAATTCATTTTCAATCCTTGAGACGGTTTGTCAAGGCGCTAGAATGTCTTCCGCTTCGGGGAGGCGTTCTGACCGGAGATTGCGTGTCGGTGCGGTTGACCGCACGACGAGGCAGCGGTACAACGGACCAATGATGAAAACGGTTTTCATTTGGACGCTCGCGACGGCTGGCTGGGCGGCCGAGAGCGGCGAGGTGGAGGCGCCCTCGTCCGCTGAGGATGAGGAGGTCGAAGAGATCGTCGTCACGGGCACCCGATCCGCTCGTCCGCTCGGGGAGAGCCCGGTGGCCACGAAGGTGATCACCGCGGAAGACCTGGTCGACAGCGGCGCGGAGGACGTAGGCGACGCCCTGCAGATGGTCCCGGGGGTCGATGTCCAGCAGGGCTTCCTCGGCAGCACGGTCCGGCTCCAGGGTCTCGATCCCGAGCACGTGCTGGTCCTCGTGGATGGCCAGCGGGTCACCGGGCGGGCCGGCGGCGCCATCGACCTGTCGCGGATTCCGGTCGACAGCATTGAGCGCATCGAGATCGTCGAGGGCAGCGGCTCGGCCCTGTACGGCTCGGATGCCATGGGGGGGGTGATCCACATCATCACCCGCGACCCGGAGTCCGAGACCCGCATCTACGCGCGGGCTCGCGGTGGCACGCTCTCCACCATCGACCTGTCGGCGGGGGTCGAGGGCGGTGCCGATGAAGTCCAGGCCCGGGCGGATCTGGGCTTCCACACCAACGAGGCCGTCGACCGTGACCCCTCCACCGCCGCCACCACGGGGTCGGGGAATGTGCAGGGCCAGGGCTCGTTCCGGGTCGATGTCGATCCGAGCTCCGACGTCACGCTGTCGGCGCTGGCCAGCTACAGCCGCCTCGACCGCGACGGGGTCGACGAGGCGGACAGCGGCGCGGTGTTCGAGCGCACCAACCTCCAGGAGGAGCTGCGAACCACCCTCGAGACGCGCTGGGTGCCCGATGAGCAGACGGTCCTGTCGGCCCACGCCGGGTGGTCGGCCTTCCGCGACCAGTACCTGTCCGATCAGCAAGGCTCCAACGCGCTCGACAGCTTCGCCGACACGCGAGATCAGCTGGGTCAGCTCACCGTCCAGATCGAGCGCTTCTATGGGGCCCACGCGCTGATGATGGGCGTGGAGGGCCTGGCCGAGTGGCTCACCAGCGAGCGCCTGGCCGAAGGGGTGGGGCAGCGGCAGCGCGGCGGTGTGTTCCTCCAGGACGAGTGGCGGGTGGTCGACGGCGACACCAAGTTCTCGCTGTTGCCCTCCGCCCGGCTCGACGGCGACACCTCCTTCGGGGCCGTGCCCACCGCCCGCCTCGCCGCCCGCTTCGCCCCGGTGGAGCCCCTCGCCCTGCGGGTCTCCGTGGGCACGGGCTACCGAGCGCCGAGCTTTCGGGAGCAGCTCCTCCTCTTCGAGAACCCCGGCTCGGGCTACCGCGTCGACGGCAACCCCGACCTCCAGCCCGAGCAGAGCCGCCAGCTCAACGGGTCCCTGGAGTGGACGCCCGGCTCGGCCTTCACCCTGCTCGGCTCGGGCTTCTTCCACGATGTCGACCAGCTGATCACGGTCACCACGGCCTCCGAGGAGCCGGGCCTCACTCTCTTCAGCTACAACAACGTCGCCCGCGCCCGCAGCGCCGGTGGCGAGGGCACGCTCGAGCTTCGGCCGGTCGGCTGGCTGGAGCTGGGCGGGTCCTACACCTACACCGATGCCCGCGACCTCACCCTGGAGCGGGAGCTCGAGGGGCGGGCTCGGCACCGGGGCACCGCCTCGCTCTCCGTCGACATCGACCCGACCGACACCCGGCTCACGGGGCGGGCCGGCCTCGTGGGGCGTCGCTCGTTCTACAGCGACCCGGATGACCCCGAGGCCACCGTCGTGCGGCCCGAGGGTTATGCGATGGTCGATCTCCGGGCCGAGCAACGGATCGGCCGCTCCTTCGGTGCCTTCGCAGGCGTCGACAACCTCCTCGACGAGGGCGATGCGCTGCTCACGCCGCTGCTCCCTCGGTTCTTCTACGCTGGCCTCCGGGCCGATGTCACGCTCTCCCGTTCCGCCCGTGCTACGCGAGGTACTCCGTGATTCGCTCCCTCTTCCCGCTCGCCCTGGTCGGCGTCGGCCTCGGTGGCCTCCTCGGCTGCGCCAAGTCTCTCGAGCCCGATCCGGTGGCCGACACCGCAGCGTCGGTGCAGCAGGTGGTGGTCGATGGCGTGGTCGAGCTGCTCCTCGATGCCACCGACGAGTACGCTTGGGTCCCTTACAGCTTCGCTGATGCCGCGGTCGTCGACGAGGGGCTCGAGCATGTGCGGTTCCAGCGCTACCGTGTGGCACTGGCCGAGGGCACGTCCGTGGCGCGGCTGCCCGGCGCCGATCTCGACGAGCCCATCGACCTCGACGCCCTCGAGTGGCTCTCCGATGCGGCTGCCCCCGTGGAGGACGAGGACTACGCGATGTTCGAATGGTACGCGTACGATCACGCGAGCCACACCCTCGCCCCGAAGGACGAGCGCTACGTGTTCCGGCTCTCGGAGGGCGCCGAGGGGTACGTCGTGCTCGTGTTCGACGACTACTACGACGACGCGGGCACCCCGGCGCGGCTCTCCATGCGCTGGACCTCGGTGACCGAGGCTCGCTAGCGCCCTACTTGGTGGGGGGCTCGACCGGGCCGTGGCGGAAGCCGGGGGAGTGCACCGCCCCGGCGTTCTCGTAGTAGCCGTCCCAGATCATGCGGTGGTAGGCGCCTTCGGTGGTCTTCACCATGAAGATCATGTCGTGGGGCGACAGCTCGTGGGTGCCGAAGTCGTAGTCGTACCAGGAGCCGAAGGCCTCGCTGCTGACGGTGTCGGCTGCGAAGCCCTCGGAGGGGGCGAGGCAGTGGTCGTCGAAGACGTCGTAGAAGCCCTCGAACCAGGCCACCTCGACACCACCGCTGCCGGTGACGCCGCCGTTGGTCTCGACGAACCAGGTCTGGAAGCGGAGGTCCCAGCTGGCGTCGGTGTCGTCGACGACCATGCCCGTGTCGAGGTCGTAGTGGACCCAGGCCTGCTCGTCGGAGGTGTCGAGCACGGTGGTGGTGAGGCCGTGCAGCTTGGCGTCGCAGGCGTAGACCTCGAGCGCGCTGGTGGGGGTGTCCGTGCCGGTGTCGGTGGTGGTGGTGTCGTCGTCGTCGTCGTCGTCGCCCACGGTGGTGTCGTCGTCGTCGTCGTCGCCGGTGGTGGTGTCGTCGTCGTCGTCGCCGGTGGTGGTGTCGTCGTCGTCGCC
>ENA-OWNT01003036-OWNT01003036.1-seawater-metagenome-genome-assembly--contig:-NODE-3036-length-16427-cov-3.280306_pt1 | contig 16427 bp, 20 predicted proteins | sample MGYA00238136_ERZ651165 | MGnify/ENA primary metagenome ERZ651165 (study PRJEB26861, sample SAMN08777766) | seawater metagenome | isolation source: coastal seawater | place: USA: Florida | collected...
ACTCCATCGGGGTGTTCCCGATGGCCGAACACCGCGACGACCCGGAAATTTTCTGGGTCGATCCGCGGCGGCGCGGCATTTTTCCCCTGGACGGGTTTCACATCTCGCGCTCGCTGGCGCGGCGGATGCGCCAGGGCGGATACAATGTCACCATTGATCGTGATTTCGCCGGTGTGCTGGACGGGTGCGCCGACCGGGCCGAGACCTGGATCAACAGTGAAATCCGCCAGCACTACCTGACGCTCTTTGCCATGGGCCACGCCCATTCGCTTGAGGTGTGGCACGATGGTGAACTGACCGGAGGTGTCTACGGCGTGGTGCTGGGCCGGGCATTTTTTGGCGAATCGATGTTTTCCCGGCGCACCGATGCGTCGAAAATCGCTCTGGCCTTTCTGGTGGATCATCTGCGCGAGGCCGGGTTCACCCTGTTCGATACCCAGTTCCTGACGGAACACCTGGCGTCACTGGGCGCGATAGAAATCCCGCGCGGCACCTACCATCGTCTGCTCAGCGCCGCGATCGAAGGTCGTGCCGACTTTACCGCCCCGCCGATACCCCCGGCTCAGGACGTGATACAGCGCATCACCCAGACGTCGTAACGGCTGTGATCCAGCGCGTTCAGCGCCGGTGACGACGCGATCATCCAGCCTTCGAAAATCGCCTGAACCTTGCCCTTTTCCCAGATCGTCAGATAGGCAAAGGCATCGCCCGTCGGGTTGTCGACCGGAAACCGGCAATCCGCCAGGGCCACATCCAGATTGAACAATTCCCCGGTCTCGCCCGAGCGCACCTCGACGTCGACCGTCGCGCCGTTGACCTTGTCCAACGCGCGCAACAAGGCCCCCGCGCCCGACTGCGCCTTGGCGTCCTGCGCAGACGCGACACCGGGCAACAACAGCAGCGCGGCCAGCAGAACGGAACGGATCACTCGTCCGCTCCGTCGCCCGCGACGAACTTCAACAGCAGCGAGATCAGGCTGACCGCACCCTGAGTATCTTCGATCTCGGCGCCCGGATCAAAATAGAACGGCGAACCGCCGGGCATGATCTCGACAAAGTTGCCGCCCAACAGCCCCTCTGAAGACACGATCACTGCGCTGTCATCAGGGATCAAGACGCCCTCGGCCACCGAAAAGACCGTGTCAGCGCGATAGGTTTCCGCGTTCAGTTCGACACCCGTAACGGTCCCGATCTTGACACCGGCAAGGCGCACATCGGTGCCCACGGTCACCCCTTCGAGCGAGCGGAACGACGCCGTTAGCGGGTAACCCGATCCGCCGCTGGACAAGCCAGTGGCCTGCCCGGCATAGACCGCAAAGGCCACGGCAGCGACAAGCACCGCGCCGCCGACCAGTACCTCGGTTGTGTTATGCGACATGGGGGTCCCCGTCTGTTGACTGGTGGGGTTACTCGGGGCTCCAGGCCTCGTAGTCCCGGCGTTCGATCGGATCGGGACGACGCAGCGAACCCGCCGGCGCATAGGCCAGCGCGGTTCCGGTCAGGTTTTCCTGATGCGGCTTTTCCCAGCCCTTGTGAGCCAGCGGTTTGTTGGTCGGCGGTTCGGTCCAGGTGTGGTGCAGCCAGCCGTGCCAGTCCGGGTTGATCCGGCTCGCCTCGACCTCGCCGCTGAACATCACCCAGCGTTTGCTGTCGTCGGCATTGCGGTAATAGACGTTGCCCTCATCATCCTCGCCCACCTTGACACCTTTGCGCCAGGTGTAGAGCGAAGTGTTCAGCGTGCCGCCGTTCCACCAGGTGACAGCGCGCAGCAACGTGTTCAGGATTCCCATGGGTGCCTCCGACAATTTCGCCTTTGATATGGCCCATATTACGGCCAAGGTCCAGTGGCTTGGCGTCGCAGCGGGCAAAGTCAGCCGGTCTGCTGCTGGCACAGCCTGAGCCGGTTGCCGAACGGGTCGGTCACGGTGATCTGCAGCCCCCAGGGCATCCGCTCCAGCGCGGGGTTCAGGAACCGGTAGCCTTTGTCCTGCAGCTCTTCATGCAGCGCCCGCGCGTCCCCGACCGGCACGAAACAGGTCGACCCCGGCGTCGCATCGCCGTGGTGTTCGCTCAGATGCAACCGGCAATCGCCGCGCGAAACCTGCAGGTACAGCGGCGCGTCCGGATCAAATCGATGCTCCCAATCCACTAAAAAGCCTAGATAATCCAGGTAGTACGCGCGCGCCTTCTCGACATCGAAGATGCGGATGACCGGGATTGCAGGCCGCAGTCCCATCACTCCGCGTCCGGCAACACGGCCGTCAACTCGATCTCGATCCGGTACTTGGGGTCAATCAACCCGCATTCCACCATGGTGGCCGCCGGCGGGTTCGCGCCAAAGGCCTCGGCCAGCAGCGGCCAGCAGGGTTCGAACTCGGCGCGGTCCGGCAGGTAGTAGTTCACCCGCACCGCATGTTCAAAGCCGCTGCCCGCCTCGGCCAGCGCCTTGCCGATGATGCCGAGCGCCGAACGGCATTGCGCGACCACGTCGTCACCTTGTCCCACGGTGCCCGCCACATGCACGAAGCCGCCCGCGACCACCGCGCGGCAATAGCCGATCTTCGCCTCGAACTCGCCGCCCGAGAATATCCGTTTGACCATTTTGTACGCTCCCGAAACACTGGTTTGACCGTTTTGTACAAACCCCGATACCCCCGCCGCAACTGGAAATGGCAAAGCCGGGGTCAACCGGGTTCACACCAGTGTCTCGGCCAGGAAACCGGTCAGCGCGGTCCAGGCGCGAGCATTGGCGCGGGAGCTGTACATCATGCCGCCGGCGGCATTCTGCGCCTCCGGGTTGGTAAAGGCGTGGCCCGTGTGACCAAAGCCCAGCACCTGCCAATCGTCGCAATGCGCGGTCAACTCTCCGGCCAGCGCCTGCAACGCCTCGGGCGGTGCCAGCGGGTCGTCCCAGCCGTGCAGCACCAGCACCGAGGCGCTGTATGCCCGGATCTCGAAATCCGGCGGGTCGTAGACGCCGTGCAGCGGCACGCAGGCGCGAAACGCGGCGCCGCTGCGGGCGAGGTCCAGCACCGCCTTGCCACCCAGGCAGTACCCCATCGCGCCCAGCCGCCCGGCATCGACCTCGGCCAGCCCGCCCAACGCATCCAGCGCCGCCACCATGCGCCCCGCAAGCACACGCCGGTCGGCGGTGACCGCCGCCATCATCTCGCGCGCCTGTTCCGGCCCCTCGGCCTGCGCGCCGCCGCCATAATAATCCACCGCCAACACCACGTAGCCCAGCGCCGCCAGTTCCTCGGCGCGCGCTTTCTCGAACGGGCCCAGCCCGCCAAAGGCCGGCGCGATCAGCACGCCCGGTGCCGGCGCCTGCGCCCCTGCCCCGCGCAGCAGGTAACCCACGAACCGGTCGTGACCGTCGCTGTATTCAAAAACCTCACCCGTCATCGCGCATGCCCTTTCGATCCGTCCGTTCTTTCATCTCTTTGAAAATACTCCGGGGGGGCCGCCCAGCGGGCGGCGGGGGCAGCGCCCGCAACTCCTGCAGCCGCATGAAAAAGGCCGGGCATCGTTCCCGATACCCGGCCCCCGATTGACATGCACCGTACCCGCCCGGTCAGCCGGCCGAAGCCGAATCCTTTTCCGCATCCGCGTGGATCATCAGCGGCTGGGCGTCGGAATTCGCCGCCTCTTCGTTGACCACCACCTTGGTGACGCTGTCCAGACCCGGCAGGTCGAACATGGTGTCCAGCAGGATATCCTCGAGGATCGAGCGCAGCCCGCGCGCGCCGGTCTTGCGTTCGATGGCGCGTTTTGCGATCGCCTGCAGCGCGTCGTCGGTAAAGACCAGTTCGGTGTCTTCCAGCTCGAACAGGCGCTGGTACTGTTTGACCAGCGCGTTCTTGGGCATGGTCAGAATGGTCACCAGCGCATCCTCGTCCAGATCCTCCAGCGTGGCCAGCACCGGCAGACGGCCGACGAATTCCGGGATCAGGCCGAATTTCAGCAGGTCCTCGGGCTCCAGATCCTGGAACACCTCGCCGACGCCGCGGTCGTCATTGTCGCGCACATCGGCGCCAAAGCCCATCGCGCTGCCCTTGCCGCGCGCCGCGATGATCTTGTCGAGCCCGGCAAAGGCGCCGCCGCAGATAAAGAGGATGTTGGTGGTGTCCACCTGCAGGAATTCCTGCTGCGGATGCTTGCGCCCGCCCTGCGGCGGCACGCTGGCCACGGTGCCTTCCATCAGCTTGAGCAGCGCCTGCTGCACCCCCTCGCCCGACACGTCGCGGGTGATCGAGGGGTTCTCGCTCTTGCGGGTGATCTTGTCGACCTCGTCGATATAGACGATGCCGCGCTGGGCGCGTTCAACGTTGTACTCGCTGGCCTGCAGCAGTTTCAGAATGATGTTCTCGACATCCTCGCCCACGTAACCGGCCTCGGTCAGCGTGGTCGCATCCGCCATGGTGAACGGCACATCCAGGATCCGCGCCAGCGTCTGCGCCAGCAGCGTCTTGCCGCAGCCGGTCGGGCCGATCAGCAGGATGTTCGACTTTGCCAACTCGATGTCCGAGCCTGCCTTCTGCGAATGGTTCAGGCGCTTGTAATGGTTGTGCACGGCCACGGAAAGCACTCGCTTGGCCACCGCCTGGCCGATCACGTAGTCGTCCAGAACCTCGCAGATTTCCTTGGGCGTGGGCACCCCGTCGCTGGATTTCAGACCGCTGGCCTTGGTCTCCTCGCGGATGATGTCCATGCACAGTTCGACGCATTCATCACAGATGAATACGGTCGGGCCGGCAATCAGCTTGCGCACCTCGTGCTGGCTCTTGCCGCAAAAGCTGCAGTAGAGCGTGTTCTTGCTGTCGCCGCCTGTGTTCGTTGCCATGGTCTACCTTTCGGCTTCGATTTCCGCGTATGCCCCGGTCACGGGGCGGATTCACCACTTATCGGGGCAGCTTAAGTCAGCCTCCGCGGCACCACAATCGCAAATTGCCGTGCCGCGCCCCTTCGCCACCCATGCCGGTGGCCTGCCGACCTCAGCTGTCGTCGTCGCCGGACTTGACCCGATTTTCGACGATCTCGTCGATGTGACCCCAGTCCTTGGCCTCTTCCGGGCTCATGAAATTGTCCCGATCCAGCGCCTTTTCAACCGCTTTCTTGGTCTGGCCGGTGTGTTTGACATAGATGTCATACAGCCGGTCCTTCAGCTTCTGGGTCTCGGCCGCGTGGATCATGATGTCGCTGGCCTGGCCCTGGTAACCGCCCGAAGGCTGATGCACCATGATGCGGCTATTGGGCAGCGAAAACCGCATGCCCGCCTCGCCGCCGGCCAGCAGCACCGACCCCATCGAGGCCGCCTGGCCGATCACCAGCGTCGAACACTTCGGCTTGATGTATTGCATCGTGTCATAGATCGACAGGCCGCTGGTCACCACGCCGCCGGGCGAGTTGATGTAGATGCTGATTTCCTTCGACGGGTTCTCCGCCTCCAGATGCAGCAGCTGCGCCACCACCAGGTGGCTCATGCCGTCGTGAATCGGCCCGTTGATGAAAATGATCCGCTCCTTCAGCAGGCGCGAAAAGATGTCATAGGCGCGCTCGCCACGGCTGGTCTGCTCGACAACCATGGGAACGAGCGTGTTGTTGTAGGTATCGACGGGATCAAACATATCGGCGGCCTGCTCTCTGAAGGTGCTCCGGGACCATACCCGGGTATGCGTTACAGGAGTCTTAGTGTCGCCTTGGAAGGGCTGCAAGGGGCGGCGGAACATTCGCCCGGGCCGCCCCCTGTTTCATCTCTTTGGCAAATACTCCCGCCGGAGGCCCGCGCCCCCGGCAGGGGGCGCCAAACAAAAAAGTGTGGCGCGGCACGCGCCTCCTTTGGATCACGATACGGGGACAGGCTCAGCCGAACATGTCCGAGGTGATGCCGGCATACCAGCCAAGGCTTTCCTCAAAGGTCGCCTCGCGCAGTTCGGCATCCTCGCCAGTGGCCGAAATAAAGCCGTCCACCTTGGCGATCTTCTCGTCCGTCGCCTCGTAGGTGGCGCCCACCTTGACCCCGTCGCCGGTGCCGATCAGCGACCAGCAGGTGTTCGAGAACTTGGCCGGGAAGACCTTGCTGTCGGTCAGCGCGCCGCGCACGGCCATTGCGGCCACCTTGGCCTGCGAATTGGCAGAAAACCCAGATTTCGGCATGTCGCCCTGCGCGCAGGCATCGCCCAGCACGTGGATGTTCTCGTCCATCCGGCTTTGCATCGTGTGGCCCGAGACCGGCGCCCAGTTGCCCTCGGTGATGCCGGCCAGTTCGCAGATGCGGCCCGCCTTCATCGCCGGGATAACGTTGCAGACGTCGACCTTTGTCACCTCGCCGTCGATGCTGACGGTCATCTCGTCGGGGTTGACCTCGACGTTGCCGCCGCCGAAATCGGGGCCGATCCAGTCGATCATACCGTCATAGTGATTGCCCCAGCCTTCCTGGAACAGCGCCATCTTGGAGAACTTCGGCTTGGGGTCGGCGACGATGATCTTGGCGGTGGGGTTCTTCTCCTTCAGCACATGGGCGACCATGCTGATCCGCTCGTAGGGACCGGGCGGGCAGCGGAAGGGGTTCGGCGGCGCCACCATGGCAAAGGTGCCGCCCTGCGGCATCGCCTCGATCTGCGCCTTGAGCAGTTCGGACTGCGATCCGGCCTTGTAGGCATGCGGCATTCTGTTTTGCGCGCTGACGTCCCAGCCGGGCACGGCGCCGTCGACAAAGTCGATGCCGGGGCTGAGGATCAGCCGGTCGTAGGGCAGCGATCCGCCGCCCGCCAGCGACACGGTCTTCGCATCACGGTCGATGCCCACGGCCCAGTCATGCACCACGTTGATGCCGTAGTCCGAGGCCAACTTGCCATAGCTGTGGGCGATGCTGGAGAGTTCGCGGAAGCCGCCGATGTAGAGGTTGGAGAAAAAGCAGGTGTAGTAGCTGCGCGTGGGTTCGACCAGGGTCACGTCGATAGCGCCCTGCGATCCCTTGGCGATGTAGCGCGCCGCCGTGGCCCCGCCCGCACCGCCGCCGATGACGACGACGCGCGGTTTGCCCGCGCCCATCACCATCGGCGCGCTCAATGATGCCGCCACCGCGACACCGGTTCCCAGAAAAGTCCGTCTGTTGAAAGTCATGGGGTTCCTCCTCCCAAAAAAAACGCGCGTTATTCGAATGTCCCGAAATAGGCCGCCAATGCGGCGATCTCTTCGTCAGACAGCCGGCTGGCCATCATCTGCATCACCGGGTGCGGGCGCAGCTTGCGTTTGTAGGCATGCATGGCCAGCACGAAGTCTTCCTCGTACCACCCTGTAATCACAGGGATTCCATCATAGTCGCCGGTCAGCTGGTGGCAGGTGGTGCATTCCGTCGACAGGTATTCGCCGTAATCGGGGTCGCCGACAATGGCCAAAATCTCGGGGCTCAGCTCCTCGTCCTGTTTCAGGGCTGTCGGGGCCGCTTCGGGGATGTCCTGCGGGCTGGATGAATAGCCGCGCAGAAAGGCCAGGATGTCGCCCCGGTCCTCCGGTTTCGCCAGCCCGCGGAAATCCATGTTGGTGCCCGAGACCAGCACCTTGGGGTTGGTCAGATAGGCATCGAGATTGTCGAGGTCCCAGACCATGCCGTCGCGGCGGGCGCGGTAGATACCCTCGGAATACAGAAAATCGCCGAACTGGGCGATCTTGCGGTCAAAGATATTGTTCAGATGCGGGCCGGTGCCGTGTTTGGCCCCCTCGCCCACCATGTGGCAGCTGCCGCATTTCTGCTGGAACAGCCGCTCGCCGCGATCGGTGTCCCCGATCGCGGTTGCGGTTTCCTCGGCCTGGGCCGCGCCGAACAGCACGCCCCAGGCCAGAATTACTCCTCCCAAGCGGCGCATCTCAGCCTCCGTTGGCCTGAAGATACGCGATCACCGCCTCGATATCCGCACCTTTCTTGAGCCCGGCAAAGGACATCTTGGTTTTCTTCATGTATGCCTTGGGCTTGGTCAGAAACGCGGTCAGTTCCTCGGGGGTCCAGACCAGACCGCCACCGGCGGCCTCCGACATCGCGCTGGAGTACTTGAAGCCGTCGACCGCGCCGGCGGGTGCGCCGACGATGTTGGTCAGGATCGGGCCGGTCTTGTTCTTGGCGCCCTCGCCGACCTGGTGGCAGGCCTTGCACTTCTTGAACACCTTTTCACCGGCGGCGACCAGTTCGGGGTCGATGGCGGCGGCGGCTTCGGGTGCGGGTTGCTCGGCCGCAGGTTCCGCTGCCGGTTCTGCCGCAGATTCCGTTGCAGGGGCCGCAGCCTCGGTCGCGGTTGTGGCGGCGGCGGGTTTAGCGCGCGGGTTGGTCTTGTCCATCAGTTCCTGCACCTTGCGGGCGCGGGTTTCTTCCGGGGTCACGTCCAGCACGGCGGCGCGCATGGTGATCTCGACGCTGTCCTTGCAATCGCTCATGCAGGGTTCGCGGACGAAATGCGCCTCCGAGGTCAGCCGGTCGTCGATGATAAAGCCGCCCGCGTTGGGCATCTCGACATCCAGCAGGTTTTCGTTGGTCAGGACAAAATCGTCGTCCACCAGATCGTTGGAATAGAGGATATAGGCGACAATCGCGTAGACCTCGTCATTGGTCAGCGTCTGGGCGTTGCCAAAGGGCATCGACCGGTTAACGTAATCCCATGTGGTGGTCAGGAACGGCCAGTAGGAGCCCACGGTTTTGAGCGGGTCCTCGTGATCGAGCGTATCGGCACCACCGGCGAGTTTCGGCCAGTTATCAACACCTTCGGCGAAATCGCCGTGACAGATCGCGCAGTAGTCGGCGAAGAGCACCTCGCCGTCCTCGACATTGCCCGAGCCCACCGGCAGGCCGGTGCCGTCAGGCGACACGTCCTTGTCCCAGGCGGCGATTTCATCAGGCAGCGCCGGGCGGCCCAGCCCCAGTTTCTCGGCCAGGGCGGGGCTGGCGGCCAGAGTGGTGGCCAGAGTTGCGGCCAGCGCTGTGGCCGCTGTCAGTTTACGATACTTCGACATTCTCTGCCTCTCCGTCTTCTTTGATCCACCAGGTCTGGATGCAGTTGTTGTGGTAGATCGAATTCAGCCCGCGCACCTCGCGCAGTTCGTTTTTGGTCGGCTGGACGTATCCGGTTTCGTCCATGGCGCGCGATTGCAGCAGCATCTCTTCGCCGTTCCATTCCGTGTCGAGATAGAAGCGGGTCAGCGCCATTTTCTCGCCCGGAGCTGCCAGACGCGCGGTTTCCCAGGTCTTGCCACCGTCCTTGGACACGTCGACGCGGGTGATCGCGCCGCGTCCCGACCATGCCAGACCGGTGATCACCAGCGGGCCATGGCCATGCCGGATCGGCGCCTGCGGGCTGGGCGAGGTGACCACGGATTTCGCGTCCATCTCCCACGTCCATTTGCGCGAGGTGCCGTCTTCGAGCGTATCGGTGTATTTCGAGGTTTCCTCGCGGCTTTCGATGGCCTGATCGGTGACTTCGATCCGGCGCAGCCACTTGACCCACATGTTGCCTTCCCAGCCCGGCACGACCAGTCGGACGGGGTAGCCGTGTTCCTTGCGCAGCGCCTCGCCGTTGGCCTTGAAGGCGACCAGACAGTCATCCAGCGCCTTTTCCATCGGGATGGAGCGGCCGTTGGACGACGCGTCGGCGCCCTCGACGTAAACCCATTTGTCTTTCAGATCACCCGCAGCGTCCAATCCGGCCTCTTCCAGCAGGGTGCGCAGCGACACGCCGGAGTATTCCATGTTGTGGATCATGCCGTGGGTGAACTGGGCGCCATTCAACTGGCTGCCCGCCCATTCCATGCCGGTGTTGGCGGCACATTCGCAGAAATAGACGCGGTTTTCGCGCGGGAACCGTTCCAGATCGGCGTAGGTGAAGACCAGCGGCGTGTCGACCAGCCCGTTGATCATCAGCCGGTAATCGGATTTCTTCAGCTCGATCGCGCCCGAATGGTGCCGCTCGAACGCGCAGCCCTGCGGGGTGATGGTGCCGTCCAGCGCGTGGATTGGCGTGAAGTTGATCGAGCTGATGGTGTCGGCGGTCAGCCATTCGACATTGCGGCGGCGCACATCGGATTCGAACTCGATGGGCAGGCCGTAGGGGGTGGCATCCACCCCGTCGCCGGTGCCGGATGCCCAGTCCTGCACCTGAGTGATCAGCGGATCGCCCGCCGCCTTGGCGCCGGTGGCGGTCAGCGCCCCGGCTCCCACGGCTGCCGCTCCGGACAGGAACTGGCGGCGCGAGGGTTTATTGCCCTTGAAACCAAACGTCATTGCGTTTTGCCTCCTTGAGAATGTCAAACGTTGAATGGGGTCGGGTGTGGGCTCAGGCGCCCACCACCTTGACGGATGTGTTGGGGGTGACGGTGACGGTGCCCTGCTTGCGGATGTGGCTTTCGACCACGTCCCAGATCTGGGGCCCTTCGGTGCCTTCGTTGACGCTGGCCCAGCCGGCGACGACATAGGTCTTGGCCGGGTCGATCTTTTCGCCGGTTTTCAGCAGCGTCAGATCGGAAATCCGTTCGCCCTGTGGCTTGGTGATGTCGATGCGATAGCCAAGGCCACCGATGCGGACCATGTCGCCGCCCTGCTGGTAGTAGGGATCGGGGTTGAACAGGTTGTCGCCGACGTCCTCAAGAATGACGTGGATGAATTCGCCGGTCATTTCCGTGCGGTACGCCTTGCCGTAGGTCATCGAGGTGACGTTCCAGATATCCTCGCGGGTGATGTCCTGACCGGGCAGGATCGACGGCCCCCAGCGGACGCCGGGCGACATGGCGATATCGGCCTCGCGTTCGGAAATCAGCGCGTCACAGATCAGGTCATCCCATGTGCCGTTGAAGTTGCCACGACGATACAGCAGGCTGTCGGTCTGGCCGATCACCTCTTCCAGGTCCGCCTTGTAGGGCGCGCGCTGGTCGTCGATCAGTTGGGTCATCACCGGATCGGGAGTGATCACGTCGGCGAAGATCGGGATCAGCTTGTGGCGGTAGCCCATCATCTTGCCGTCGCGCACGTCCAGATCGACGCGGCTGACGAATTTGCCGTTCGACCCGGAGGCGATGATGATGGTGTCGCCCACCACCACCGGTTCAGGCAGCGCATCATGGGTGTGGCCCGACAGGATCACGTCGATGCCGGTAACGCGGGCGGCCATCTTGTGGTCGACGTCAAAGCCGTTGTGCGACAGCACCACGACGCAATCCGCGCCCTCGGCGCGGGCCTCGTTCACCATCAGCTGCATGTTCTCGTCGCGGATGCCAAAGGAGAATTCCGGGAACATCCAGCGCGGGTTGGCGATGGGCATATAGGGGAACGCCTGCCCGATCACGGCAATTTTCGCGCCGCCGCGTTCGAACATCTTGTAGGGTTTGAAAAGTTCCGACGGTTCGTCCCACTCGGCATCAAAGATGTTCTGGCCCAGCGCCGCAAAGGGCAGGTTTTCGACCATCTCGGTCACCCGGTCGGTGCCCAGGGTGAATTCCCAGTGGAAGGTCATTGCGTCGGGCTTTAGCCCGTTCATCACGTTGACCATGTCCTGCCCTTCGGTCTGGTAGCAGGTGTAGGAGCCGTGCCAGGTGTCGCCGCCATCCAGCAACAGCGCATCGGGGCGGTCGGCGCGGATCGCGTTAACCACGGTCGATACCCGGTCCAGCCCGCCGACGCGGCCATAGCCCTTGGCCAGCGAGGAGAAATCATCATAGGTCAGCGCATAGGCGGTGGGGCTGCCGTCATTGATGCCATAAAGCTTGCGGAACTCGGCACCGGTGACATGGGGCACCCGGCCGCGCGCCTCGCCCACGCCGAGGTTGATTTCCGGTTCGCGGAAATAGATCGGCTTCATCTGGGCGTGAATATCGGTGATGTGGATCAGGCTGACGTTGCCGAATGTATCGAACTCAAGCAACTGGTCCTGTGTCAGCGCCTGTTGCGCGGCCAGACGGGCCCAGTTGCCAAAGCCCGAGGCCCCGACCATTGCCGAGGCCGCCATCGAGACCTGCAGGAAATCACGGCGTGAAATCATGGTGATCAGCTTTCCACTACATAACACACATTCGCATGTGTGAATTTAATTGTCATAAGAAACCCCGCGCCATCACTGGCGCGGGGCAGTTCAGGTTTAGTTGCGGACCGACGGGCCTTCGACCGACAGACCGTTGCCACGGCTTGTGACATAGAGTTCCAGCGCCACGAACTCGTCCGAGCCGGGGCTGTATGTTTCCGCACGGGTGTCGCGGATACAGCCCTTGAACCGGCTGTGGACACCGTTCAGCTTGGCGTTTTTCAGACGGTAGGCCGGAAAGCCGTTGATCTGACCCTGGCTGAGGTGGTCGGCGCGGATCATGTTGCCGTAGTTTTCTTCGTGGCAGGAGGCGCAACTGAGGTCCAGTTGACCGGTGCGGGTGTAGTAGAGTTCCTTGCCCTTTTCCCAGGTCGCCTGGGCGGGGCCGTCGATGGCCACGTTGACCGGCAGCCCGCGCGACACCGAGGACAGCAGCGCCTCCATCTCGATCGCGGCCCCGGCGTCGTATTTCCACGCCTCGGCGCCCATACGCTCGGTCCGGCAGGCGTTCACCTGCATCTGCAGCGTGCGGACCTCGCCGGCCTCGTCGTTCCACTTGGGATAGGTGGCTTTGACACCGGCCATGTCCTCGGCGGCTCCGTGACAATCGGCGCAGGACTTGCCTTCGGAGCCGTCGGCGGTTTCCCACGCGCCCAGCGCCTTTTCAACAAAGACCATGCCGGGGTTGTCGAAATCGTCGGCTTCCATGACCTGGGTCTCGTCCGAGCGGAAATGCCAGCCCGACATGATTTCGTCCATGGCGTCCTGAAGATGCGCGGGGGCGGCCGTCTTGGTCACCATCTCGATCTCTTCGTTGATGACCAGTTTGTCGTCATCCGGCCCGGCCTGTGCCGACATCGGCAGCGCCAGCAGCGCCGCAATGGCGGTGATTGCCTTGTAATTCATTGTGTTTCCTCCCTGAAGTGGCTGCCCTGACCCGTTATGCCGGGTCAGGAGGCTGCTTGGGATCCGAAGCTGGATCAGGCGATAGCGACCGACTTTGTCTCGTCGTAGACAGAGCCGTCATCGTCGTACCAGGTGAACTTGAAATCGCCCGCTTCGGGGACGGTCGCGTCGAACTGGAAGTACGGATTAGTCGAAATCGCCGGCTCCATGGTCACATCGACGACCATCTGGCCGTTGAATTCGCAGGTGAAGCGGTTGATGATCGACCGGGGGATCACATTGCCCTCTTTGTCCTTGCGCTGACCGCTTTCCATCTTGTGGCTGATCAGCGTCTTGATCGTAATCGCTTCGCCGGCAGCGGCGGATTTCGGGACTTTGACGCGGGGCTTAACACCAGATGCCATATCTAACTCTCCTTATCTCGGGACGTGGTCCGGGCCGGCCTTAGCCGCCGCAGCCCCCGATTGTGACTTTGACGGTCGAGGACGCCTTGGCAAAGCTGCCGTCCGCCAGCTTGGCGATGGCGACGACGTCCTGCGTGCCGGCCAGGCGGATCCGCGTGGAGGCGGCCTGGGATGCGGCCAGCGGACCGAAGTTGAAGGTGGCGACGCCCGGCGTCGGGTTGCCGGTGGCCAGGATCATGATCGCGGTGGCGCCCGGTGCGCTGACCTCGATCGGCACGGTGTTGCCATTTTCGGCAATTTCCGGCGCGGTCAGGGTGATGCCGCCGTCGGCCATGTCGGCTCCGCCGGTGAATTCCGCGATTTTGTCATCGGCCATGGCCGAGACCCGGAACGGCAGAACGGTCAGAACCGCAGCGCCCAGACCCATCGCCAGGGTTTCGCGACGTGAGAATTCCATCTTCTCTCTCCTTTGCAAGTCGGTGCAGGCCGCCCGCGCGACCCGCATGTTCTGTTCACTTCAATGTCATCAGGAAGGCGACGACGTCTTCGATATCCTGTGCCGACAGCAGCGGATCCAGATCCCCCTGCGCGGCCTTGCCGGTGTAGGCGTCACCCGGACGGGTAAAGCCGTCGATCTTGTAGAAGGCCGGCATCACCGTGCCTTCGAACATCATCTTGGGATTGACCAGGAGACCGCGCAGCGCCGCCTCGTCCCAGCGGTCGCCCGCGCCGTCAAGCTCGGGGCCGACCTCGCCGTGGAACGGTGTGTCGCTGAGGGCCGTGACCGCGTGGCAGGCCACGCAATTGCCCATGGATTTGTTCGCCATGATCTCGGCGCCCTTGGCCGGATCGCCGGCCATGCCGGACAGCGAGGCCTCGACCCCGCCGTCTTCGTTGAACTGGACCTCTCTCGGGCCCACCTCGGCTGCGATTGCCGCGCCGCCGAACATGGCCACTGCCAATGTCAGAGATGTAAGCTTCATGGTTCCTCCCGCTGGCTGCCGCGCGTCAAGGCGCGGCGTAGATTGCTTTGCATACCGTAGGCTACCGGACGGGCGGAACGCAACAACAAATTCACAACTGTGAATTTTTGGATTGTTTTGTCGCAGGCCGCCATCGGATATGGAAAATTCCGCACGCTTCGGCGAGTGTTTTCAATAGTTACCGGGTGTCGCCGTCATCGCGTTCGCGAATCATTCTGGCGTGGTAGCGCTGGAAATCCTCCTCGGACTGGTCGAGGTAGCGTTCCTCGGCCACCCATGTCAGCAGATCCAGCGTGGTGCCCGGCGAAAACGCCCCCGGCATGATCGCCACCGCCTGTGCGCCCGCCGGTGTTTCGTCGTCCAGTTCGGTCGGGAAAAAGATCATCGTTGGCGTGAACAGCACGCCCCATTTGCGGGCCGCCTGTTTCTCGAACAATGCCTCGCCGTCGGTATCAGTAATCTCGGTATCGCCATGCAGGTTGATCTGAACCGGGAAGTATTGGTCGGTCAGCATCGCGTTGACGCGTGGATCGGGAAAGGTTTTTTCATGCATATCGCGGCAGTAAAGGCAGCCGCGCTGTTCGACGATCACCAGCAGGCGCTTGCCCTCGGCCTGCGCTTCGGCGAAATCCTCCTGCAGATCCTTGAAGGTGTCGCGGAACCAGGCCGCCTTGTGCAACCCGTCGTCGCCCATTTCGGCGGCCATGACCGGCACCGCCATCACCAGCGCCACAAGCGCCCCTGTCAGGTGTTTCCCCATCAGATGTTTCATTGTCTCTCCTCCTCCCTAAATCAGCCGAGGTTGGAAAACCCCGGCACCCAGCGAATCATAAAATCGGCGATCAGGTTGACCCCGCCGGTGACAATCAGCACCGCGAACAGGATCAGCATTACGCCCATGCCCTTTTCCACCCAGGCAAAGGCGGCGCGGTGGCGCTGCACCCAGGCCAGGAACGGCTTGGCAAAAACGGCCGCCAGAATGAACGGCGCGGTCATCCCCACCCCATAGACGAACAGCAGCAGCGCACCGCGCCAGATGTCGCCCATGCCCGATGCGATCATCAGGATCGACGCCAGCGCCGGGCCGACGCAGGGCGTCCAGCCAAAGCCGAACGCCAGCCCCATCAGGTAAGCGCCCAGTACGGTGCTGGCCTCGGCGCTGCTTTCCAACCGCGCCTCGCGATAGAGCAGCGGCACCCGGATTACGCCAAGAAAATGCAGGCCGAAGACCACCAGAATGGCGGCCGCAACATAGGACAGCGGCTGCAGGTACTGGCCAAACAGCTGGCCCAGCGCGGTGGCCCCCATGCCCAGAAGCATGAAGACCGTGGTCACCCCCAGCGCAAAGATCACCGAGGACAGCAACAGCCGCCGCTGCGCCCCCGGCGCGATTTCGCCGTCGCCGCGCAGCTCTGCCATGCTGAGCCCGCCCATGTAGCACAGGTAGAACGGCACCATCGGCAGGATGCAGGGCGTGAAGAAGCTGAGCAGCCCAGCCGCCAGCGCCCCGAAGTAGGAGATTTCCAACATCATCCGCCTTTCTGCCGCAGCGTTCCGGGGCGCAATCTAGCACACAGCTTGTTTTATTCACATATTCAAATTATGTTGTGAGTAAGAAGCTCGTCAACGGGGAAAGCATGGCTGCATTCGCAAAACCTCTGGCCGTCTGCGCGGCGCTGCTGATGGCGCTGCCGGCGTTTGCCGCCGATCTGGTCATGGTCGAACAGCCCGGTTGCGCCTGGTGCGCGCGCTGGGATGCCGAGATCGCGCCGGCCTATCCCAAGACCGCCGAAGGCCGGTTCGCGCCCCTGCAACGGGTGCAATTGCGCGCCCTGCCCGGCGATCTGGAAATCGCGCGCAGGGTCGTCTTTACGCCGACCTTTCTGATCGTCGAGGACGGGCGCGAGGTTGCCCGGCTGGAAGGGTATCCGGGCGAGGATTTCTTTTGGCCGGTGCTGGAACAACTGTTGATCGAACACGCCGGTTACACACCTGAGGGAGGGGAAAACGGATGAAACGTATCCACGGTATTGCGGTGGCGGCCCTGCTGGCAGCCCCGGCGGCGATGGCCCAGGACGA
>ENA-OWNT01003038-OWNT01003038.1-seawater-metagenome-genome-assembly--contig:-NODE-3038-length-16414-cov-4.688315_pt1 | contig 16414 bp, 22 predicted proteins | sample MGYA00238136_ERZ651165 | MGnify/ENA primary metagenome ERZ651165 (study PRJEB26861, sample SAMN08777766) | seawater metagenome | isolation source: coastal seawater | place: USA: Florida | collected...
CCGAGAGCTGACCCCATGGGACTCGACCACGGCCTGCGGACCATCACGGTCACGACCAACCTCGACCCGGCGCCCGCGACCCAGCAGGGCTTCGACGACATCCTCCTCCTCGTCGACCTCGCCAGCAACCCGCTGTCGGACCAGGTGACGACGTACACCAGCTACCCCGAGGCGGTGACCGCTCAGGCGGCCGGCGACATCAGCGCGGGCACCCTGGCCATCCTGCAGGTCATGTTCAGCCAGGCGCCGCGCATCAGCCGCATCAAGGTCGGCACCGTCGACACGGCGGGCGGCGACGGCTGGGACGACGGCTACGCCGCCTCGGTCGCGGCGGACCCCGACTTCTACGGGGTCTGCATGGCGTCTCGCACCGCCTCCGAGGTGGTCGCAGTGAGCGCCGCCATCGAGGCCGAGGGACTCCGCCGGCTGTTCGCGCAGAGCTCCGACGCCGACTGGCTCACCTCGGGCGTGCCGAGCGCCTACAGCTCGATCGTCGACAACGAGCGCACGGCCATCTTCTTCCACGACACCAACGGCCAGCCGCTCGCCGAGGGCTACGCGGCCGCCTACCTGGTGTGGAACCCCGACGAGCAGTCGGCCACCAGCGCCCTGCAGGTGCGCGGGGTGACGCTGCCGGCCACCGCGGTGACCCAGGCCCAGGCCGCCTTCGCGGTGGCGAACAACGCCAACCTCGGCGGCGCGCTGGGCATGGCGACGTGCTTCGTCGAGGACGGCGAGGCCATCACCGGCCGGCGGCTCTACGAGCTGACCTCGGCCGACTGGCTCCGGGTGCGCATCCAGGAGGACCTCGCGAACCTGCGGGTCGAGCGCTCGGCGTTCGGCCTGAAGCTCCCCGCCTCCCTCGAGGGCGCCGAGCTCGTGCTCGCCCGCATGCGCCGTCGCGGCCAGCAGGGTGTGGCCGTCGGCCACTTCGATGCCTTCGAGGCCCGGCTCACCGACACGGTCACCGACGCCGACCGAGCGGCTGACCGCCTGCGGGTCACGGCCGTGGCCCAGATCCGCGGCGACGCCATCAACTTCGACATCAACCTGAACCTGAGCCGCGACCCGATCACGGCGGAGGGCTGATCCATGGCCGGCATCCATCGCACCCACAGCCTGAAGGCCTGCATCCTCATCATCGGACCTACGCGCATCACCGAGTTCGGCGAGTCCGACGCTGTCAGCATCGAGCCCAGCTCCGACCTGGTGGAGATGTCGGTGTCCGGCGACGGCACCCCGTCGTTCGTCTCCACCAACGACGACACGCACCTGGCCACGGTCACCGTGCGCCAGAACAGCTTCGCCTACCGCACGCTGTCGGGGCTCATCGAGGCCCAGGCGCTGGCCCTGAAGACGACCGGGCTCATCCCGCCCGTCCCGTTCTCGCTGACCAACCCCGCCGTCGGCGACCAGGTCTCGGACGTGGGCGCGGTCTTCCTGAACCGCCCCTCTGTGCTCGCGAACAAGGGCGTCGGGGACGTGCAGATCCGCATCGCGCTGGGCAACCCCAAGATCCTGCGCGGCCTGACCATCACCCCGCCGGCGCCCGTCTGACCGACGCCGGCCCCTGAGGAGAGACCATGGGCCACGACCACGAGTTCGTCGTCATCGACGCGGACGGCAAGCCGCACACCTACCACCTGACGCTGCATCCTGGCGGCGAGGGCTACGAGCTGTCGCTCGAGCTCACCCGCCTGGGCCTGCCCCTGCTCGGGGAGGCCATGAGCCTCGTCGAGGACGGCGCCGACGATGCCACGCTGCAGGCGGCGGCCAAGGTGGCGGGCGAGGTGCTCGCCTCCGTCGACGGCCCGGCCCTGACCGAGCGCCTGCTCCGGCACACCTGGCGCGACGGCGCCCCGGTGGAGACCGTCTTCGACGTCGCCTACCGCGCCAACTACGCCGAGCTGTACCAGGCCCTGGCCAAGGTGGTGGCGTTCAACCGTTTTTTTCCGCTGCCGAGTACCTTCTACTCGGCGGCCGAGAGCCTGGCGGCGGCGACGGCGGCATGAGCGCTGCCGCGCGAGCACCGTACGTGCGGGCCCAGAAGCACCTCCGCTCGCCGCACCTCATGCGGGTGAGCCGGGCGCACCGGGTCAGCCAGACCGAGGTCCGGCGCCGCTGGGCCTGGGCCGACGTGTACGAGACGCTCGTGCTCCTGGACGCCGACGCAACCTCGGCCGCCAACCAGCGCGCTGAGCAGGAGGCCAGCCGTGGCTGATGGCATCCTCCGCAAGCTCTTCGTACTGCTCGGCGTCAAGGGCGGGGAGCAGTCTGCCCGCGACCTGAAGCGCCTGCAGACGCGCACGAACGAGCTGAAGGCCTCCTTCGGCGGGCTGGTGCGCGACCTGGGCAAGGTGGGGCTCGCCATGTCTGCGGCGGCCACCGCGGGCCTCGTCCAGGCCCGGGCTACCGCGCGCGAGGCCGAGGCCATCGACCGGCGCAGCCGGGCGCTGCAGCTGTCCCGGCGCGAGTACCAGCGACACCTGCGGGTCTTCGAGCAGTTCGGGGCCGACGGGTCTGACATCGCCGACGCGCTCGGCACCATCACCGACCGGGCCGAAGACGCCATGGACGGGATGAAGAACTACATCGAGGACTTTGGCCTGGTCGGGGTCGCCGTGAGCGACCTGCGCGGCAAGAACCCGGCCGAGCTCTTCGCCACCTTCGCCGACGCCGTCGCCACCTCGGAGAACCGCAACGCCGCCCTCACCGCGACGGTGCGCATCCTCGGCGACGACCTCGGGGCCAAGCTGATGCCCATGCTGCTGGAGGGCTCCGCGGGGATGGCCGCCATGGGCGACGAGGCCGAGCGCCTCGGTGCCGTCATGTCGGACGACGCCCTCGACGCGAGCCTCTCCATGCAGCGCTCCTGGCGCGAGCTGGGCCTCGTGGTCACCGGCCTCCGGAACGAGCTCGGCGTCGCGCTCGCCCCCGTCGTCGAGGACGTCGTGACCAGCATCCGCGACTGGGCCACGGCCAACGGGCATCTCATCCGGTCGGGCCTGACCACCTGGGTCGAGCGCCTCGAGGGGCCCGTGACGGCCGTGAAGCAGGTCTTCCTCGCCGTCGACCGCTTCGTCCAGCGCGTCATCGGCTACGACAGCCTGCTCAAGGGCCTGGTTGCCGGGGGCGGCCTGGCGGGGGTGCTCTACATCGGCACCCGGGTGTGGCAGGTGCTGCGGGCGGGTCGCGCGGCGTGGCTGGCCGCGTCGGTGGCCGCGTCCGGCTTCGGCGTCTCCCTCGGGCCCGTCGTCACCATCATCGGTCTCGTCGTCGCGGCCGTGGGTAGCTTGGCCCTGTTCCTCAACGACTTCTGGGTGACGATGCAGGGCGGCGACAGCCTGATGCTGCGCTTCATCGAGCGGTGGCAGGAGTCGGAGGGCTTCCTCGGAGCTGTCGCGCGCCTGCTCCGGGTCAGCATGCGCAACGCTCGGGCACTGCTCACCATCCTCACCGAGGGTGGTGACGACCTCAGTTCATGGGCCATGAGCTTCGGGCCGGTGCAGAAGGCCGTGGAGAAGCTCGAGCGCGCGTTCGGGCGCGTCAAGAGCATCATCGCGGGCGCCCTGGAGCTTGCCGAGGCCTTCGTCACCAAGGGCATCTTCGACAAGGTCGGCGGCATGCTCGATGCGCTCACCCGCGTGTTCGAGGGTGGCATCACGACCCGCCTGGAGGCCCACGCAGCTGCGGTCTCCGCTCCAGCCCTCCCTCCCATCGGTGGCCAGTTCGCCGCCGACCGCGCCGGCAGCTCCACCACCGTCCACGACAACCGCTCGACCACCACGGTCGACAACCGGCCGACGGTCAACCTCTACGGCAACACCGCGGCCAACGAGCGTCTCGCCCGCGACCTTGCCCACGCCGACTCCGTCACTCGTGGAGGGCCCCGGTGAGCATCCAGCTGACCCGCGACGACGGCCAGGCCCTGGTCCTCGACGGCTACACCCGCATCTCCTACGCGCCCACCATCAGCGCGACGAGCCACCCCATCGAGGCTGGTGCTCCGGTCACCGACCACGCGCAGGAGGAGCCGCTGCGCTTCACCGTCGAGGGCGCGCTGGTGAACCCGGTGCAGCAGTACGTCGCGCGTCCGCTCGCCGTCGAGGAGGCGCTGCGCTTCTTCGAGACCGCCGCCGGCCGGCTCATCTCCGTCTCGACGCCCGACGGCGTCTACACCAGCTGTCTCCTCGAGGGGTGGGGCCACGCCCAGACCAACCGCCGCGGCCGCCGCTTCGACCTCAGCTTCAAGCAGGTCCGCCTCGCGTCGCCGGTGTCGGTGACCATCGCGGCTCGCACGCCGAGCCCCCGGGCGGGTGCTGGCATGGCCGACGAGGTCGACGCCGGCGAGCAGGCGGGCACCCAGCTGCCGGCTGGGGAGAGCAGCGGCCTGACCTCCGTGTCCGCCGCGCTCTACGACCTTGCCGGAGGCGGGTGATGGCCATCGAGCTGCCCATCCTCACGGACGAGCCGAGCCACCGCTTCCGGGCGACCCTCGACGGGCGCAAGTTCGTCCTCCGCCTCACCTACCGCGACCGCACGGCCAGCTGGTACCTCGACCTCTACGACGTGGACGAGGTGCCGATCGCCCTCGGCCGGCGCCTATCCCCGGGATCCTCTCCTCTCCTGGGCGTGGGCGTCGACCGGGGGCCTGCCGGCATGCTCTACGTGGTCGGCACCGAGCCCTACCCCCGTGACGGGCTGCGCCTCATCTACATCGAGGCCGCGGAGCTCACCGCGAGCGCGACGCCCAGTACGCTGGCCGTGACGGTGGACCCATGAGCGTCCTGGGCCGGGTCGTAGAGCTGGAGCTCGGCGTCGCCGGTGCTCCTGGTGTGCGCATCACCGGGCTCCGCATCGGCTTCCGGGTGCGACACACGGCGAAGCCTGCGCCCAGCGAGGCGACGATCAGCGTCTACAACCCCTCGCCGCAGACCATCGCCCTGGCCCGGCGCCCGGACGCCACGGTCCGTCTCCTCGCTGGGTACGCCACGACGACGGTGCGGCAGGTCTTCGAGGGCGCGGTGCTCCGCGACGGGGCTCGGGCCGTCCGGCAGGGGCCCGACCGCATCCTCACCATCGAGGCGGCCGATGGCCTGGCGGGCCTGCAGCGCACGGTGCGGCTGTCCTACGTACAGCCGGTCACCGTCGGCGCCGTCCTCGCCCAGGTGCTTGCCCAGACCGGGTGGGCGCGTGGCGTCATCACCATCGAGGAGGGCCGCAGCCTGCCTTCCGGCATCACGCACGTCGGCCCCGTCGGGCCCGTGCTCGACCGCCTCACGCGGGGCCACGGTGCGACCTGGTACGTCCGCGACGGCGCCCTCTACGTCACCGCCATCGACGGCGCCGTGCCCGAGGAGGCGCCGCAGTTCTCGGCCTCGGCCGGCAACCTGGTAGGCAGCCCGGCACCCACCGATGAGGGAATCGAGGTGACCGCGCTGCTCGACGCGGGGATGCGCCCGGGCCGGCGGTTCTCCCTGGTGTCCGAGGCCTACAGCGGCACCTACGTGGCCCGCGACGTGGCCTTCGTCGGCGACTCCGGCTGGGAGGCGCCCTTCTACGTGCAGGTGCAGGGGGTGGTCGCATGAACGGCCTCGCCGAGCTGCTGCAGGAGCACCGCGCGGGCACCCTGGGCCTGGTCCAGGTCGCCTGTCCCGCCGTCGTGCAGAGCTACGACGCAGCGACACTCAGCGTCGTGGTGAAGCTCACCGCGCCGCTGCTGATGCAAGACCCGGACACCGGGCGGCTTGTCGTCGAGCCGGTGCCGCCCATCCAGGTGCCGGTGGCCTTCCCGCACTCCGGGGCGTCGGGCCTGACCTACCCGGTGCCTGCTGGGAGCGCGGGCATCGTCCTGTTCGCCGACCGCCCCACCGACGGGTGGCGCTCGCAGGCCGCGGCCGACGTGCCGCCCAGCGATGCGCGACGCATGGCCCTCGAGGATGGCCACTTCGTCCCGCTCACCCACGGCGCCCTGTCCCTGCTTGGGGGCGCTGCCGCCGACGCGGCCACCGCAGCCACCGTGCTCGCCGGCGACGACGTTCGGCTCGGCAGCCGAGCCGCGACCGCGGGCGTCGCTCGGGCCGACCTGCTCGAGGCCGAGCTCCAGCGCCTGTGGGACGCCGTGGCCCGGCTGAACGCCGCCATCCCCGGAGGGGCATCCCACCCCCAGCTCCCTGTGTGGCCTGCGACCGTGGCGGCCGCCTCGGTGGGCTCGACGACCGTGAAGGTGAACTGATGCCCTTCGACCTGCTGCTCACCGCCGACGGCGACCTGCCCGCCGGCCCCGCGCGGGCCGCCACCGGGCTGGCGCTCATCTCCCAGCGCATCCGCCGGCGCCTGCGGACGGTGCAGGGCGAGTGGTTCCTCGACCCCTCCGAGGGCCTGCCCTACCTCGAGTGGATCTCCACCCGCCCGCCGCCGACGACCTCCATCGCCACGCTCACCCGCGAGGCCGTGCTGGGGGTGCCGGGCGTCGTCCGCGTCGAGGACTGGGCGGCCGTCCATGACGTCGAGAGCGCCACCGTCCGCATCTCCGGCCTCGTCATCACCGACACCGACGACGAGCTCACGCTCCGCATCGAGGGCGTCGAGCAGACGACGCCGGTCAACACCGCCCCCTGGGCCATCTTCCTGGAGCTGCTCTGATGCCCATCGACGCCTCTGGCTACGTCGCCGAGCGCGCGGCCGACTACCTGGCGACCATCCGGTCCGACTACGAGGCCTGGGTCGCGGACAACTACGACGGCGAGGTCGTGGACTGGGCCGAGGACGTGCTCCTGGCCGAGCTGGCAGCCATCATGGCGCACCGCCTCGGAGCCCTGTCCGAGGTGACGGCCGCCATCATGGACGCCACCGACCCGGCCGCCAGCCAGGGCATCCAGCTGTCGACCCACGCCGCCATGGTGGGCGTGTACCGCAACGCGGCCTCGGCTTCGACGGCGTCGCTGACCCTCGGCGGAGTCGCCGGCACGCTCATCCCCGCCGGCGCCGTGGTCCAGGGCGGCGGCCCGAACGGCGCAGCCCAGTGGGTCACGACCTCCGACGCGACGCTCGACGCTGGCGGCACCGCGACGGTGCCGGCCAAGTGCACCGAGGCCGGGGCCATCACGGCCGACATCGGCGACATCGCCACCATCGTCTCGCCCATCGTGGGCTGGGCGACGGTCACCAACGCCGTGGCGGCGTCGACGGGCCTGGCCACGGAGGACGATGCCGACCTGCGACTGCGACGGGCGACTCGGCTGCGGAGCTCCGCGGGGCGCTCCCTCGACGCCATCCGCACGGCACTGCTCGACCTCGACTACGTGGACTCCGCGCTGGTGGTGGACAACCCCAACGAGACCACCGAGACGGTCGCCGGCCTGTCCCTGCCGGGCTGCAGCTACCTGGCCGTGCTCTACCCTGCTCCGGCCACCACGGAGCGCCAGCAGGAGGTGCTCGCGCGGCTCTACGAGTACGCCCCCTTCGGAATCGAGGCCGCTGGGACGGACGTCACCGGCACCGTCGCAGGGGGCGATGGCCACCCCAAGGCCGTCGGGTACGACGTGGCGAGCACGGTCACCGTGTCCGTGGTGTTCAGCCTCCTCCTGGCCACTGGCTACGGCCAGGCCGACGTCGCGGCCGCCCTCACAGCCGAGGTCGAGGCCTACCTGCTGTCGCTCCGGCCAGGGGAGACGCTGTACTCGCTGCCGCTGCTCGGGCTCGCCGCAGACCAGCCCGGCGTGCTCTCCGCGACCGTCGCCATCGCCGGTGGGTCCTCCTACACCCCCACGGCGAAGCAGGTCGTGCGCGGCACCGTGAGCGTGTCCTGATGCCGGGTCCCACCGACCACTCCGTGCTCCACGAGGAGAGCCACGGCGACCGCGCGGTCGAACTGCTGCTGTCCCAGGACCGCCAGCGCCCGCGGCTGGTCGCCTTCGTCCGCGCCCTGATGGCCGGTGCCCAGCGCCTGGAGGATGACCTCTTCGAGCTCCTCGTGAGCATGGACCTGGACGTAGCGACCGGCCCCTTCCTCGACCGCCTGGGGGCCTGGGTCGATGAGCCGCGCGGCGCGCTGTCGGACGAGGCCTACCGGCAGGTCGTGCAGTTGAAGCTCTTCGCGCTGTGGTGTCGCTCGAGCACCGACGACCTCATCACCATCGCGCAGATCGGCACCGCGCCGAGCACGGTCACACACTGGCCGCTCTACCCCGCCGGGGGCGCCCTCGAGGTGCTCACCGACGACGGGCTGTCCGAGGCGCGTGTCGCCCGAGTCGCCCGCTTCCTGGAGGCCGCCCGCCCAGCTGGGGTGGCCCTCCACGCCTACCACGCACCCGTTGCCGGCTTCGGCTTCGACGACGACACCGACGCCCTCGGCTGGGACGAGGGCGTCTGGGCAGAGGAGTTCTGACACATGGGACTGCACGACACCATCCCCGCCTCCCTTCCGCGGTGGACCTACGACAGCAGCGGCAACCAGACCGCGGAGGCGGCCGAGGCGCCGGCTACGCAGCTGCGCACCACGGGATGGCTCCCTGGGCGACCCAGCCGCAAGGTCATGAACTGGCTCCTGGGCCGCACCTACGCATGGCTTGGCTACCTGGATGCCTCGCTCCGGAACCTCTTCGACGACAACTTCGTCATGCGCGGCCAGGCGGCTGGCGCCGGCGCGGTGGTGATGACCAGCAACGGAAGCCCGTCGTACACGTTCGACGTCGACGTGGCCGAGGCCAAGGTGTGGCTGGAGGGCGCCGCCTACCTGCTGCCGGCGGCGACGCTGACGGCCAACCCGGTGGCGGGCGGGAACGAGCGCTACGACTACGTGGTGGGCACGCCCACGGGCTGGGCCATCCTCGAGGGGACCGAGGCCGCCGTCGGCGCGGCCGTCGTGCCCACCCTCGGTGACGACCAGGTCGCCGTCGCGAGCTGGCGCATGACCCAGCAGGAGACGGCCGACATCAGCGTCGATGAGCGCGAGCGCGGCGTGCTCCTGCAGGCGCGCATCGGCGCCTCGCGGCTGCTCCGGGCGGGCCTCATCAGCGGCACGGACTTCCTGCTCGACGTAGACGCCGACGCGGGCGCTGTGCAGCTCCGCGGCGACGTGGACCTGGGCTCCTCTGGGGCGCTGACGGGGACCAAGGACGTCGCCCTCACGCTGGCGGCGGGGAGCACGCTGGCGGGCGATGTGAACGTCACCGGACAGCTGACGGTCAACCCGGCGTTCGGGGTGGCGTGGACCGCGGCGCAGCTGAAGACGCGGAAGCTGTCGCCGCACAAGCTGCGGCAGGTCTACACCAGCTTCGCCCCCGGCGCCGACACCAGCGCGGTCGCTCCGCTCCTGGACGGCACCGTGCAGTTCCACTCGAACCCGACCGGCACCGCCAGGGCCTGGGCCCCGCTCGACAACATGCCCGATGGCGCCACGGTCACGCAGGTCGTCGTTCGCGGACGCCAATCCAGCACCAACGGCGGTGTCGTGGTGGGGCGCATCAAGGAGAACACGGGGTCTCCGAGCACGCTGACGCGCGACTCCGCCACGAGCAACGCGACCGTCAACCACGGCGACGCCTTCACCATCACCATCGACGTCGACTCCGACTGGGTCGCGGACCACAGCGGCTCCATCCTCAACCTGGAGCTGACCGAGTCCACGAACAACGACATGGACTACTACATCGACGACATCGAGGTCTGGTACACGACCGCCGGGCTGACGCCGCAGTAGCTAGGGGCAGTGCAGGAGGAACCTGACCGCCAACAGGCCGTTGTTGTCCAGGTTCAGCGCCTCTATCCACCCCTCGCGGAATCCGGCGCCGGACCAGACCTCTCCACCGCCGCTCTCCAAGTGGGCGCTCTGCACGGACACGCTTCGGCCGTACTCGAAGGTGACGACCGCGTCGACATCTCCACTCAGGGTGAGCACCGTCTCCGTCCCGTTGCACTCCAGCTCGCCGTCGATGGCTAAGCCTCCAAGGTCCGCCACGTACTCCTCCGGCAGCTCCAGCCCACCGCCGGTGGTCCCGGTGCCGTCGCCGTCGCCGTCGCCCGAGCAGGCCATCGCCCCGACCGCCAATCCAATCAGAAGACCCATCCTGCTGCTCATCGTCTCCTCCGTGGGCCATTCGTAGGCCCGCCCTTGATGTTCGTCGGGACCGCCATGGTGTACCGTGCCCGACGTTTCGTTGAGGTGCTCATGGCGTTCCGTTTCCGCAAGTCCATCAAGCTGGCCCCAGGGGTGAGGCTCAACCTCTCGAAGTCAGGGATCTCTACCTCCCTCGGGGGGAGGGGTGCATCGGTGAACGTTGGCACACGAGGGGTGCGGGGGACGGTGGGCATTCCTGGCTCCGGCCTGTCGTACAGCACCTACCTGGGCTCCGGCGGAGGGAGCTCACGCCGCACGGCAGCAGGCGGAGCCCCCAAGAAGGCTCCAGTCCGCTTGAGCATCGCGGAGCACTGGCGGGGCGCGCCGGCCCTCCCAGGCGGCCCAGGGCACCTCGACGTGGATGCGGTGGAGGCCGAGGCCCGCCTCGAGGCCCAACGGAAGATCCAGCGCACCGTGCCCAGCGCCGTGGGGCATGGCTTCGTCGGCTCCCTCGGTGGCCTTGTCGTCGGGACGGGCCTGTTCTTCCTGGTCGCCGTCCTCGCAGGCGAAGGAGGCTTCTGCGCCGGGTTGGTCATCGCCATGGCCGCACCCATGCTGGGCTTTGTCGTGGCTGCGGCCCAGCAGTCCAGCCGGCGGGCCATGCTCCTGCAGGCCGAGCTCGTGGAGGCGGTGCCCGCCGCGGTGGAGGCGGCGACGAGCGAGCACGAGTGGCGGGCGTCCTCGTGGCGCGACCTGTCCTCTCCTTCGGTGAGCATCGACCGGCTGCTGGCCGTCGTGGAGCGGGAGCTCGAGGGCATCGACTTCCCGTTCTCCGCCACGTGCATGGCGGGCGCTGCGAATGCGGGCGAGGTGGTGGTCGCCGTCGACCTGCCGGAGATCGAGGACCTGTACAGCGAGGTGACGCCGCAGCAGGAGCGGCAGGCCGTGTATGCCCACACCGTCAGCGGCATCGCGTACCAAGTCGCCCGGCACGTGTTCCTGGTCGCCCCCTGCGTGCAGACCGTTGCCGTCGCCGGGTACACCCAGCGCAGAGCAGCCGACGGGAGCCTACGCGACGAGTACGTCTTCGAGCTGCGCCTCAGCCGCTCCGAGAGCGCGCAGCAGGACTTCGCGGTCCTTGCCCCCATCCGGGCCCTCACGGGGTCCAAGGGCTCCCGCATCAAGCTGACCAAGACCCACAAGCTGTCGCGCATCCCGGCGCCGTCCTGGGCGCCGTAGAGAGCCGGGCGCATCACGCCTCCTGCCACATGTACGACGGGGGCAATGTAGCTGATGCGGGGCGGGGGCTACTCGGGGGCGGGCTCGGGCTTCAGGCCGGCACCCACTCGTCGAACTCCCGGTAGTCCTCGCGCAGGTAGCGGATGTCGATGAGCGGGAGGCCGTCGGCGAGCTCTGCCGAAGCCTCCAGGACCTCGTAGTGCTCGTTGTAGACGACCCTGACCTGGTACCAGACCGGCGTGCCGTTGATGCAGCTGATGTGAGCAGCTGCGAGCCACTCCATGCGCCAGTGAACGCCGTGCCAGCGCGGACTGTACCGCGCATTGCTCTTGGTGGCTCCTGCGAACCTGACTGCGGACCTGGTCTGGTATGGCGCCAAGTCAGTCCGATTACCGCTCTCCGAGTACTTCACGCGCAATGGCTCTAGATCCGAGCCGACATTGACGTGAGGGGCCACCGGATTCGGCAAGGGCGCAGACGACTCCCACAGGTGGGCAACCCCAAGGGCCGGCTGCTGGGCCCAGACCAGGCCGATGTTCCGAAGGTCGAAGGTCACCTGAACGCTCACAGGCTTGAACGGGTCCCTGCGGTTGGGGGTGATGACCGCCTTCACGTTCTCGAACGCCAGCTGTGGCTGCCGCCTTCGCCCGAGCATCAGGTCCGCCAGCAGGTACGGCGGCACCTCGTGGGTCGAGCCGTAGAAGCGCAGGTAGTGGACCAGGCCCTTGTTCTTGACCACGACCGCCGTGAGCTGGTCGGTCCGCTGTACGGCGATGAGCGCGATGCGCTTGTCCTCTTCGCCGATGACCAGCACCCTCGGCTGGGGGCGCAGGGTGGTCATGAGCCGCTCGAGCTGGCGCTCTACCCACTCCTTCAGCGGCAGCTTCCCGACCTTCGCGGGGCAGTAGTCGAGGGTCCAACTGTCGTCCTGCACGTCGCCACCGCGGACCCCGAGCACCAGGACGCCGCCCTCGCCGTTGGCGAAGCCCGCGACCCCCTTCTCGACGGCCTCGCGGTTCCGCTCGGTCACGATGGAGCCGCCCTTCCAGTCGAGGTGGAGGTCCTCGTCCCTCTTCGCGGCCACCATGTGCTCGATGTGCTGCACGGTGATCTCGACGTCGCCGCGCAGCGCGTTCTGCCAGAGCTCTCGGGATGTCCACGCCATGGGGCCTCCTGGAGTCCCGGAGTAACTGGGCGTCGTTCACGGGCTGTGAACGCTCCGCTCTGCTCGCCGCAGCGAATCGAGTACCATGCCTCAAAGCGCCGGAGGAAGCATGGACAAGATGACGCGACGGAAGGCTCTCGGCGGCTTCGCCGCGCTGGCGACCACGGCCCTCCTGCCTCGACGGGCGGAGGCCGGCCTGCAGTGCAAGGACTTCCCCGGCGGGAGGGTCTGCGAGGCGGGCGTCCCCTCCGTGGCGATGGTGACGGCGAGCCAGCAGGAGACGCAGTGGTGCTGGGCGGCGAGCATCCAGATGGTGCTCGGGTACCACGGCCACGAGGTGGACCAGAAGACCATCGTGACGAAGGCGTATGGCTCCGCGGCGAACATGCCGGCCCAGCCTGGAACCATCCTGAAGGAGCTGAACCGCACGTGGACGGACAAGGGCGGTGACCGGTTCCGGGTCGGCGCGGCCCCCGTCGGTGCTGGCGCCGTCGAGATGGCGCACGAGCTCGCCGCCGGCTTCCCGCTCATCATCGGGTACAGCAACGGGATTCAGGGTCACGCCGTCGTCCTGACCGCGATGAGCTACTCGGCACTCTGGGGTCGCGACCCCTGGGGGCGACCCGTGCTGGGCCCGGCGACTATCCAGCAGGTCGAGGTTCGCGACCCGTGGGACGGCAAGCATCGCCTGCTGAAGGCAGGGGAGTGGGGCAGCATCATGTTCGCCGCGAAGGTCCGCGTCACGTCCTGAGTGTCCGATTCCGGCCGTGAGCCCGTCTGCCTCCCCGAAGGAGGCAGCATGCCGATCTGCAAGAGGAGCCACCGCTACTGGGCGGTGCTGGACGAGCTACCCGACGACCAGGGCGGTGACGGTCGACACCGCTGCGCCGGGTGCGCCTACGAGCTCGGGCTCGCGGCCGGCCGAGCCGGAGGGGCGGTCTTGGAGTTCGACCCCGCGAGCTTGGACTTCAGCCAGGCCGGGACCGCCCGCCACAAGAGCCCGACCGCTGCGTGGGCGCTCGGGTACGTGCACGGGGTGATGGAGGAGTAGAGGTGGGCTCCGCCGCCGAAGCGGCTACCGAGCGGCGCGGCCCTCATCCTGCTGAACGGCCTGGCGCTGGCGCTCGGCACGGGCACGCGCGACAGCTTCGTCAGCACGCTTGTTGGCGCAAGCCGCCACGTTGCGCACGAAGTCCTCAGCCGACATCGGGCCGCTGACAGACCAACGATTCCGGTTGAACCGGGATTCGCTGTGCGCTTCCGTCATGACAGACCTCCAAGACCGTTATTAAGCTTGTTCGCGACGAATTGCAAGTTCATTTCCGGCTGGAAGTAGTGTTTCCGCTTCACCCAGACGAACCCATCGCCTTTGCTGACGACGGCGACATCGGTGGGTCCACCTACGGTCTCTTCGGTCCGCGAGATCCTTCGCTTGAGCGAAGTCAGCGCCACCAAGGCCTCCGCCAGCTGGGCGATCTCATCCTTCGGAAGATGCGCAAGCATGTCCAGGATGGGCCACACGTGATTCTGGAGCTTCGCTTCTTGGCTTGCCTTCGCGAAATCCGATCGGATCGCCTCTATCGCTACCTCCAGGTCCGCGAATTCTGAAGTCGAGCACGTCGGGCGGACCCGCTCCAAAATGGTGGCCTGATAGAGAATCAGCATCCGCTGATAGATGTCATCGAGGACTGGGTCCACCCCCATCGTGAAGGTGTACACCATGTCCGATTGGGCGAACGGCACGATCGCCGCTCGGCGGTCGGGACCAATCACAAGGTGTTGCTCATGCCTGGCGACAAGTGCCCCCTTCGCCGGCATCCCCTCGACGGCGAAGCTCGTGAGTTCCGGGTACATTGCGTCGTCGCCAAAGCCAGCAACGACCAGTCCTGAGCTCCATCCATGCGGCGACACGCGAGAGCAGTGCAGCCTCGCTAGGCGATAGAGGGCTCGAACGTCCTTCTTGTAGAAGCACACCTTGGGAAACACCCCTGGCAGCAGTTCGTCGACTACCGCGTCTACAGGCATTGACCGCTCGTCGATTCGTTTCATCCACGTCGAGCGCGGTTCCTTCGAGATCCTCTGGATCTCCTGCTCAAGCACTTCTCGGAGTTTCTTCATCCTCTTTCTGACGCCTGGGCCAGGCTTCAGAGTATCGCCCACCTCCTTGGAAACGGCCTTGAGAGCATCATGGACCGTGACCCTCATGTAGTTGGCGCACGCCTTTTCGGTCGTTGCTTCCGGCACTTCTTGAATGAAGTCGATCAGACGGGTCGCGTAGTCATGGACGCCACCAAGCGCATCTCGTCCGACAGACTTCCGGAACTCCTTGATTAGCGTCTCCCATGGCAGGCCCATGAACGCTGAGCTTGCGTACACCATCACCCCGAGAGGTCGCCCCGAGGCCAGGTTGAAGAGCTTGTTGGCGGAGAAGATCTTGCTCCCCCCCGAGGCAACTCGTACCGTCGCAGCGCTATCGGCAGCCATCGCTACCGCCGATGGGTTCAGAAGCACAATCTCAGCAGTCATTCATCCTCTCCGCGCGGACAGTACACCAAGAGACCGCCATGCGTCGCTGGCTTCGCTAGCACGGGCTGGATGAATCCCAGGTCATGCCCTGGGCCACCATCAGCTCGCGGCATGGCGCCGGAAGGGCTGGCCACCGCTCGGGACGCCCAGCCGCCCGCCCGCGGTACGTCGCCCGCGTCATGCTAGCGAACGACAAATCGTCGAGCTACGCTATTCGTAGCAGCAAACGCGGAGTGGCTACACGTGTCGTCGATCTGGGCCTCGGCCAACAAGAACGCGGTGCTCATGGGAGCGGGCCACCCGAAGTGGGACAGCGCCCTCACGCCTGACGAAACCGACCTTTCCGGCGCTCCATCGGCCGCCAACGAGGGCACGCTCTGCGAGGAAGCGCTGCTCTGCCGCCTGCACATCGCCTGCCGCGAGACGCCCGGCGTCCGAACCGCGTACGTCTCGGTGGGCACTCTGGACGGCACGGCCACCTATTCGGTCGTCCTGGGCGCCTCCTCGTACACCTACGACGCGTCCAGCGGGGGCGGCACCGAGGCGGAGGTCCTGAGCGGCCTCGCCAGCGCCCTCGACGCCGGCCCCGGCATCACGGCCGAGGTGGTGGCGAGCGACCACGCCATCCCCACTGGCCGCACCCTGACCGCGGCCGCGGTGAAGGTCACCTGGCCGAGCGGACGCATCGACATGAGCGCCACCGGCACCGGCGAGCTGACCGCCCTGGCCGACGCCGAGGGCGCCGAGGTGCAGCTGTACGCGCTGATGCAGGCCCGCACCGGCTCGACCGCCCCCGCCCCCTGGGTCCGCTTCGGCGCGCCCCTCATCGTCGGCCCTGAGGGCCTGGTCCCCGAGCAGCCCCTCCGGGTGGGCGGCGTGCTCCGCCTCCGGGCCCGCGTCCGCCACCTCGGGTGTGCCGGCGATGCCGACACCGTCACCCCCGCCGCGCTCGTCAGCATCGGGCCGGCGCTCCTGGAGCCCTGATCATGGCCTACGCCCACTCCATCCACGGCCCCGAGCTGCTCGCCGGCGGCGCCCTCCGCTACCGGATCTACGAGAGCGAGGTGCAGACGGGCTCCGAGTGGTCCATCACCCTGCCCAACGGCGGCGAGTGGCACGTTCTCCGCGTGCAGTGCGACGTCGAGGTCGCCGACGGCGTCTCGACCGTGGAGCCGGAGCTCGGCGAGCTTGCGAGCTGGACCAGCGAGGGCCGTGGCCACATCGCCAAGGCGGACGCGGCGGCCGCCAACGTCCGCATCGGCGACTACAAGAACTTCTACGCCCGCGAAGGCCGGCTCTACGGTCGCTCGGTCCCCGACGCCAACGGCGGCGCCGCGAACCGCATCGAGACCTTCATCACCATCAAGCCCGGCGACGCCATCTGATGGGGCGCTTCTCCGACGGGCGAGACGGGCGCCAGCGCG
>ENA-OWNT01003040-OWNT01003040.1-seawater-metagenome-genome-assembly--contig:-NODE-3040-length-16390-cov-3.987924_pt1 | contig 16390 bp, 19 predicted proteins | sample MGYA00238136_ERZ651165 | MGnify/ENA primary metagenome ERZ651165 (study PRJEB26861, sample SAMN08777766) | seawater metagenome | isolation source: coastal seawater | place: USA: Florida | collected...
GCGGCTGATGCGGCAGGGAGTCATTTTCACGCTCCCTCAAATTTGGCATGCTGCGCCGCTCGCTGTTCAATGGTTCGTGCGGCACAATGTATGTCAGGTTGATCATTGTCCACACTTCAACCAGGCTCACAAGGACTCGTCCTGAAATAAATTAACCCACTGCAACGCAGGGCACTGTCGGAGTGCTTTATCCTAACTATTTCTCAATCGATAGTGTTCTGTCTGTACGTTGACGTTTGTTCGTGCATGAACGTAACAGTTCCAAAAATGCTACTTCCCTTCACCCACTTCCGGAAAGCGCTCGAACAACTCCCTGCCAGTCAACCGTAGCCCGGTCCTTTCTGTGAAGTCCCCGCTCTGAATGTCATCTAATGTAACTTGGTGCTGAGTCAGCGCAGCCTCAACTTCGTTCGCCCTTCTGGCGGCGCGCATGCGTTCGGCGCGAGCTGTTACTGCGGTTTGAGGCAGTTGTGTGGTCGTTGAGGTAACTTGCTGTTGCTGTTGTGGTTGCGGTGGTTGCGGCGGTTGCGTCGTTTGGGCTTGCAGTGGTCGTCTCAGTCATCACTAGGTGATCAGATTAAATGTCTCTGCTCGTGGGTCGTCGCCGTCTCCGTCCAGGGCGACCGACCAACTACCATGTCCACATTGAGAGCACCAATAACCACCGAAGCGAAAAAGTGTTTAATTTTCGTGTAAGATGACGTCACTACGCAGCATCCTGCCTTAACGGGCAACACGCCATTGCGCCATGCAAGCGGCGGACATTGCCGCAGTTGCCACCAGCGCGATTGCGACTGACAACGTCAAGTATCTCGCGCAGCTACTTGACAATGGCGACACGCAACTCGACGACAAGGGCGGCGACGGATATTCATACTTGACCTTGGCTGCACATTTTGGGTCCAAATTGTGCGCCGAACTACTTTTGAACCGTCGAATGGACCCGAATTTTCGGGAGCACGACGGGTGTACGGCTCTTGTCATTGCGGTGCAACGTGGCCAGCACGCTGTTCTGGATCTCCTGCTTCGTCGCGGAGCGCAGCTGCAAGTGAAACTTGGGCTCCCCCCGTTGTTTTTCGCTGCACAAACCGGACGACCTTTAATGGTGCGAAAACTTATCCGTCTGAAGGCAAACCCAAATTGCTACTTCCTGAAGGCAACGCCCCTCTACTTAGCGACGCAGCGAAACCACTATGAAGCGGTGCAGGCGCTGCTGGAATCGCGGGCGGATGTCAATATGCGCTCAAAGCGCCTGGGATTCTCTGCCCTAATCTTTGCGATTCACGCCAATTTCCAAGAGGTGCGAGCGGATGCCGTCTATCGGTCACGCAAGTGACAGTCACCGCGCTAGCTTCTTACGTTGACCTCTTTCACGCAATATCCATAGGTAACGGATTTGCTTCTCATGCAGAAAGCTGACATTAATATGGTTGCTGACAATGGAGTTACCCCAACTCTGATGGCTGTTCAAGCGTGAGTGCACCTACCATGTCGGAAGTGTGGCGCTCTCTTCGTCCAACCTAACATCTGTGTATGATCTCGTGTTCACAAACTGGCGCCGACAATTCCAGGAGCAACGTGCGTGCGTTAAAAACCCTGATTCAACTGAAAGCCGATACGACAGCACGCGATGACGACGGAAAGGGGCTAGTGCAAACGGCAATTCAAAAAAATGATCCGGTACGTTTCTCACAAGTCGGAATCGATCCAGCTGCGTTGCTGCGTTTGTCATCGTCTGGCTGGTGTTCGGCGGTCGTGTGCAGGGCATCATCCAGACGTTGCGTGACAACGGTTATGACCTCACGGAATCGTTTGCCCCTTCTGCGGTAAGAATTTGTGCATCAACTCCAACACCATCAGTTATCAATATTTGTTCCAGCATTGACGGTGCAAAGTTTTACTGTGTTGGGTTCTGCTTTGCCGGGCAGGATGACTGGTCTGACCCAAACGACGCTCACAGCAACAACAGCCGTCCCAACAGCCGTCCCAACAGCCGTCCGAACAGCCGTCCGAACAGCCGTCCGAACAGCCGTCCCAACAGTCGTCCCAACAGTCGTCCCAACAGTGCAGCCAGCACTGGCAGTCGCGGGAGCCGGGCTGGTAGCCGCGCTGGTAGCAGGTGTAACAGCCGCAATGGCAGCAGGGCGGGGAGCCGCACTGGCAGCCGCGCTGGCAGCCGCGCTAGCAGCCGGAGCGGATCACGGGGTAGCATGCGCGGAGGCGCCGGGTACGGAGGTGGAAGTAGGATCGGTCGCGTGCTTTATGAGCTGGAGGATTCGCGCCTGGAGAACCCGCAATTCGTATTCCGTGCCATCGCCACAGCCGAATCAAACGCCCCTGCGTCAACTGTGGACATAGTTTCCACGCTTGAAGCGCTCGCGTACGTGAAGAGGCTCAACATGATATATTATGGCGGCTATTTGATCAAAATTTACTGTCCATGCAGGTTTTTGGCGTCTCGTGAGTTGGTGATACCTTCATACCACGAAGTGGCTCTGAATTTCCTAAAGCACGAAGGTTCGACGCATGGGCCGATTGAAGCCATATTGACACTGAGGAACCACTCACCATGTATTTGTTGGCGCTGTTGCATTAGCTGGCGGCGCGGGACCTGGGATTCCTGCGACGATCGCCTCTGAACAGTTTTGTCAGGTTCGTTGGCACCTGCACGGTCGCAGCCGCGCCCGAGAATTTTCTCACGTAAAGTTGTGTTTGTGGACTAGCTATGGGATCTTGTTTACCAGCACCCAAACTTGGCAGCCGAATTGTCAGACGTTGAGGGAGAACCAGGCGGACACAAAAGATTGAGATTTAAACGCTACCGCCCACGAAAGCAAGGCCCAAGCAGTGACGACGCAAGTCCCACTCGTGCTGCTGGCACCGCAAGCAGCGACATGCCCGTCGATCACAGAAACAGAAACGACGACACACGGTCAGGAAGGTCTCGCACGAGGTCGGAATCGTCGTCTGGAGACAGAGAAGTTGCACAACTGGTCGACATTGACCAGATTAGGGCGAATTACACTTTCACACTGCAAAGCCTGCCAAATTGTTTGGCAGCTGTCATCCGGCGGAACGGCCCGCAAAACGCTGCTCAGGCGACCTTCATTCTTGAATGGACTCCACTTTCTTCGTTGGAGCCGGCTCAGTTGCAGGCCGAGGTTCGCAAATGCGGTGTTTTGTGTGAAATTTGTGTTGCAGAACTGATTGAGCCGGTTACGCACATTGGACTGGCCTTGTTTTAACAGGTTGGGCTTCGAGCTGCGACCCTTGCGTCCTACATCCAGCAGACGAGGAAAGCTTCTAAGTGCGTACTCGTAATGAACACGCATGTTTTCGAACGTCACAGTGTCTCACCTCACGGTGTGTGATTGGCGTGAACGCAGATATTTCTCACGAACCTTAGAGCGCCTCTCCACGTTCATTAATGTCCGTCTCGAAGTAATCACTGCAGCCACATCTGGGAACAACCGCTTTTACATTTTGCGACAATTGCTTTTGTGGTCAGGTCTCGATTAAGGAGCAGGCCCAATGGTTTGCCGCTGTGTTTCCACATCAGAACTCTGCACCGTCAGCGGCGCGATCATTGGCGCCGCAGACCTCCCGTTTGTCACTCCCAGAATTCATACAGCGTGTGCTGCCACTGGTGCCGATGTTGTGCAAGTCCTTTGATTCGGCGGTGCGTCTTCGCTGGTTGCTTGGCCGCGTCGACGCACATTATTTTTTATTTCTTTTGTCGCTTTTCGAAATGAACAGGCGTTGGTTCTGCCACCGTCCCGCACGCAGATGGAGCAAATTACTCAACCTAAACTTGGAATTCGCACCCCGACGGAAGCGGACCTTCGGGCTGAGTTTAATTGTTTGCTGCAGCGAGAGGAAGAGCAATACCGCCTAACGGCAGGGCCACCTGCACAAAGCTCGCAGGTAAAAGTACATGAGTGTGCGCTCCATGCAGGTGTTCTACTGACCGATCATTTCTGGTTGCAGCCCTTTCCTGGTCCTTCTGCTTCCAGTTCCCCCATGAACTTGGCAAACGCGTCGTTCGGGCAACTTACCCGTTCGCGCACAAGCAGCAGCGATCTCAGTGACCGTGTTGGTACGTCCTCTCTGAAACAAAACGTTCGTTGACTGCAAGCAGGCACTGACCATCTCTGGCTCATTGCAATTGGATACAACAGAGAAGAGCGGCAACTTCAGTGGCCTCTCCCCTTTGGGACTGGCAACTTCTGGCCATGCACATGACGCTCGGATCTCCCGGGAGAGTGTGCGGCACTTTTTGCGATGCTATAGGTACGAAAGACGAAAATTGAGCTGCGGTTTTGTACTCTGCCGTGTTCGTTGCTGACGGCTACATTGTACAATTTCAGTTTGGTCCAAGTCGCTTGCAATTACGCTAAAAAGGCAGCAAAATTTGCATATAAATGCGGTCTCGATGCCCCAATGGTCCGTTCGAGCGTCGTGCTGTTATCCCTGTGTGTGGGCTCTTACTCTAGATTTCAATGTGCAGTCGGAGTTACCGAGCGTGACCTCGCACAGACATGCCAGGCCTGCAGCACAACAGTCGTACACAAACTCGGTACCTTCCGTCGACATGGCTTCTTTGTTTGCGCGAGATAGCGCCGCAACTGCCGCCTCGTTTACATCCAGTGCAGTACGCGGCTACGGGTCAAACCCAACCGCGACGGCATCACCGCGAAGCACTGTTGGAAGGTGTGTCCTTTTTCAGGCACAATCAGCAGTCATTGCCGCGCTGCTTTATGCACCAAATTCGTTTGACAAACGCTGTTGTTTCTGCGTACGATTTTGTTCGTAGGCACAGTGAAATTCCGCCATCGCAGGGAGGTGTTGCACTCCCAGGGCTGACCACACCTCGATAGACAGGCTCTTTGCTCGGGCACACTTTCTTTATGGAGGAAATGCGACATCAACAAGTTTCAACTTGCGTCAGCAAACGTTCACTGGATTCTTTTGTTGAAAGTAATGCATCTCGATTTCACCATTCCCATGTGACAACGATAGTGAAAGTTGACACGAGTGCATCCGTCTGAACAACTAACTACCATTACAGTCAGCCCAAATACTCTCCCAAGTCTTCATTCTTCACGCTAGACCTAGCTATCAGGACATGGCAGTGCTTCATTAAGCGATAATAGAAGAGTCGATTCCAACCAATCGCCAAGAAAGAAAAAAAGGGCTTGGACAAACCCAAGTCCATGGGAACTATCTATGGGTATCTGAAGTCAGCGCTCGAATCAATCAATCCACGATGAATGAATCCAATCCGTGGTCAAAACCTAACCGACCACCGACAAAACCAAGGAGCTACATGTCGTATGGAATATCATTACAATTGCCACCCCATCTCCCATCTCTACCATTCATGTTCGTTGTCTTCTCAAAACGTCAAACGTCCAACAAGGGGTCATAGCTCGGTCCAGATGATACCCGTTGCGTCAATCGTCAACGTCCAACCGAGGGGTAATAGCTCTGGACTATCACCCCTTCGTCCAACGTCCAACGTCGAACATCCAACGTCGAAGCAGAGTCGTGACGTACGCGTAACTATGTCACAATACACAGTACTGAGTACCGTTTACTGTACTTTTGGTACGGTGATCATTGCCGCTTCGTTTGTTGTTGCGACTTCGTTGTTGCGACTTCGTCGTCGTGTTGACGTTTCAAAAGTTTCAGCGTTGTTGCGGAAGGCTTCGACTGCAGCAGTGGCTTCCGAATTCAGCACTCGAACGTTCGGCGTTGTCGTCGTCGTCGTCGTCGTCGTCGTCGTCGTCGTCGTCGTCGTCGTCGTCGTCGTCGTCATCGTCGTCGTCGTCTTTGTTACTGCAGTTGTCGTCGATGTGAAGTTGGCTGTCGTCGATGTGAAGTTGGCTGTCGTCGATGTGATGTTGGTTGTCGTCGTTGTCGTTGTCGTCGAGGTGGTGTAGCTACCGTCGTTTGCGTCTTGGTTGTCGGTTGTTGTTGGATGTATCCACCGTTGATGGTAGTCTTCGACTGTCGCACTTGTATTGGTGCGGTTGTAGACGGATGGCATCGGGGAAGTAGGTGGCAGTCGTCGTCGCAGTAGTGGCGGTGGATGGCGGTGGTGGTAATCGCTCGCTGAGTGAGGATTACCTGTTCGATCGTTGTGGTTGTTGTATCCCTGGTGTACGGTGCAACACGGTGAGTAGCCGTGCCATTGTTAATCTAGTCCATGCTGCGGCCCCGGAGGAGTGCCGACACACTTGCAGGATATTGCTAAAGTTGTTGAAGCCTTGTGACAATTATTTGACGCATTCTCGTTCTGTCCTGAAGCAAACGCCGTGCACACTGGCCGCTATCAATCACGAGTTCACCGGCAACAGCGTGCACGATGGGAATTTGTATCGCAAAGGACTTGCATGCCAATGCCATGAACCGGGCCAAGCCATTGGGCTCATTTTTCGAAGACAACGGGCTCACCAAGTAAGTAGTGTGGCGCGGTATTCTGTGACTGTGGGGGAACTGAGCAGCCGTCCTTCTGCAATGTCGCTTCACAACACGTATTGTGTCGATACAGGAAAGATATCAAGGCATTTGACGCGATGGGCTTGGACGGCAAGGATGTCAGAGCGCTCCACAATGTATTCAAAGTATGTGGCGTCAATTGTCCAACCTGTCGATGCGCGAGCTGATTGATTGTTAGTCACTCCAATTTGGATGGTATGATTGTAGGCTGTTGACACAGACGAGAGTGGCGCCGTGGACACAAAGGAATTCTTCACGTTAGTTTTTAGTGGCAACCTGTTGTGCTGTTGACACGACCACTATCAACAACGACCATCTGCGTGCAACAGATACTTCTCTTTCGCAGAGCCGACCACTTTAATGCTTCGATTTCTAAGCCTGGTGCGTACCAGTGTCCTTGGGTGTACTCACCGTCCAATATGAACCTTTTCATTACACTCGTTGCCTCGGATTGTAGTTTGACACAAACGGAGATGGAGAACTGGACTTCAAGGAATTTGCGGTGGTGCGTGCTGGGACTTGACATCGCTTTGCTGTTGCCGAATTGATCTTGAGCGAATTGTGCATTGTGCAGGCAATTTGGAACTTTTGTTGCGTAAGAAGATGCGAGAGCTTGCGATGGTGTATTTCGTCGTGGGCCTCATGTCGCAGACACGTGTTTGTTCCTAGGCCGATCGGAGCGAGCTCATCAATTTTACGTTTGATTTGTACGATGAGCACAGGACGAATTATCTTAAGCCAGGTTTACCCATTGAGCTTTGTCGTTCTATCGGTGACAGTGGGGTACAGTATCTCACTAACTGTGTACAATTTGTATTGTGCTCGCAGCTACTCTCTGCGAGATTCTGATTGATGCGACGGGTGGCTATGACAAAATGACCAAACATCAAGAGGACATCTACGAATCTGTGAGGCAACTCAAAGACCCCATTAACAGGGCGAAGTTTCAGCAATTTTGCAACGTTCACCGATCAACTTTTTACCTTCTGTTCGGGGTACGCATTCGTGCTACATTCGCATTTGAGGGTGTTGTGTTGCTGTTGCTCACTTTATTGAGCGCCATGTTTGTGTGGCACAGCTTGGGAACGATATGCGTCGTGTTGTTGTCAACGAAGCTTGGTGGGAGCATGTGAAAGAAAACCGCTGGAACAAGCACCCTGTCAACAGTCTCACAGTATCCAAGGTCGGTAGTTGGCAGCATTCATTGTGCTTCAACGAAAGCGGAGTAACAACCTCGCTTCAATCTGTGCTCAGGCATTCGACATTCACGGAGAAGGGCTGAGTTATCGCAAGAGAAAGGTGCGCAGTCAAGCCTTGTTGCTTGGAATTTTTGCAGAATGCTCGTTTTACAAGTTGGTGCGTCGTCAAGGTGAAGCCGTACAGAGACCCGAAACACAGGAAAAAGAAGCCGACCAGAAACACGGGAAAGGTGTGTGGAGCGTGTCTGTGGTGTACATTGATTGCAAATTGCTCGTTGACATGTTGATGACGCAACACCACTTGCCAGAACACTATTACGGTCAACGGTCGCACCAAAATACTGGAGAACCTGTCACACCGCGACATCGCAAAAATGGAGAAAGAAGTCCGCCGCAAGTTATCGCGGGGGAGGTAGTCGAGTCATTCGGCACTCAAAATCGACTAGAGCGATCAGACGACCTTAGCGAGGCTCATGGATGCGCCACAACATATTTATTCTTTATGCAACACTCATTCATTGAGGATTTGCTCAATTGCTCGTGCGAACTCGATTTCACGGTGCAACTGCCTGAAACGAGATTCTGGAACAGCAAGCATCAACTCGACCAGCTCTCGATACTTTCGTCATCACTGTCACTGTCACTGTCACTGTCACTGTCACTGTCACTGTCACTGTCACTGTCACTGCTGCGGTCACTCGTTTGACCATCAGCAAAAATGCCATCGTCTGCCACACGTGAACCTTGACTGCCGTTGCCTGACAGAATCGTACTGTTCGATGCCGACTCTATTCCCTGCCACACACTCTCATTGATGTCAGGGAAATCCGATCCATCGAAATCTTCACTATCTGAGGTGTCATCGCCAACGTTGTCATGTGCACGTTCCGTTTTTGATTGAGATGGGACGAGAGAACTGATGTCATCGTTGAAGTCATCATCAAACCCACTGAAGAAATCAAAACTCTCATCAGATCCGTGCGATGTGTTCCGTGCGCAAGTGCGATTCTCTTTGGAGACAGCCTTGTTCGTGGTCGTGGCGTCCTTTGCCACAACACTTGTCTGCGCATCCCCATCATCGGAGTCGGCAAACGATGTATCAGCAAAATCCAGGTCACTGAAGTCTAACCCTATTGTGTGAAAGCACCGTCGTTTTAAAGTTGGCACTGTCACAAATTCATCAAAACTTCCACACTCACCATCAAATTCTTGTTCCAGAAGCGCAGCATCCTCAACTTCTGATTTGGAAAGAGAAGATGCGAAAGAGGGGGTGACAGCGCTTTGCCCATGCGTGCGATTCCGCACTTTGCGAACAATTGGTTTTCGAACAGGTTGACGAATATCTGATCGGCCTTTTGATCCTGCTGTAAATAACTCAGTCAGCAAGGTGGTGCTCACAACTCGCCAATCAACGCGAACGAACGAACCCCATTTACACAGCGGATCGCGGCGAAGAACGCCGGGAGAGAATGCCAGCATGCCGTCAATTTCGTCGCGGATGAATCTATTATCTCCGTCTGCCGCCGAGTTGATAATTCGACGGGCAAAGCTGAGCTTGTCGAGGACAGCGGACGGACTCCTTGACAAACTTGGTGTGAAGAAAGTGTGAATATCTGCAAATCCTGAGTTGTGGGTTGCACTTGCAATGTCATTGCGGTAAAAACTGGAGCCGAGCAGCAATCCGTCAATCTGGCATGACGCATATCATGAGGAAACGACATCGCGACGAATACAACATCGACGTGACGAACCCGTGCCCAGTTGGTTCGCCTAGCGGCAGCCGCTTTGAAGCAAAGCGGACCCCTCACAGCGGCAAACTGTTTCTTCACCTGACATGAACAGTCGTGGTAAGGGCGTATCTTCCAGCATTGGCATTTTCTATGTCGGCACTTGACCCACCGGTGGATGAAAATTGTTTCTCGCAATACTTGTGCCTCCAATGTTGGCCTGCACAATGTTGCACAAGATCGTAACGAGGCGCATCACCAAAACTGTTAATCAACGGACTTACCACATATCGGCGCGGGAAGAAGCTATCAGAGCCCATCGTTCCTCCATTTCGAAATTGGCACTTTGAAAAGTTATCCAGCAAACTAAATTCCTCAAGCACCCTCGACAAGTCGCCGATGTCGTCGCAGTAATCCCCTGCATCAATGCAACACCTGAAACAGTTACGAGTCGCATAAGCCATACACCGCCGCCCACACCGCGCGTCGCGTACCGGACACAAAGTTATGCTGTAGAAATGCGACGACAGTGTTTTCGTCGAACTCGCAGGTATCCAGAACTTTTTCTGCATCGAAGGTGCTTTCGGCCTGTGGCTTGGCGTGCAGGAGCTTTCCGACAGCATGCATGGGACTACACAAACCACGGAAGTACGGTGAGTACGGGCAGGCAGTTAGAGCAACAACAAAACACCGCACCCATAGTGAATGTTTTTGCCGCAACGAAGCAATGCTGGTGTGGTAGGCCCTGACGCAGGAGTTGACCTATCTAATTGGGCCTTTTTGATGCCAGTCAGAGTTCTCTTCTTGGAACGCCTGCGTTTTACTGTGTTAGGAGACGGGGAAAGCGATGCTGTCGATGAATGTTCACTCGCCGCGTTATTGTGGACGGAGCAAGTTGCAAACTTGAGGGAGTTAATGGCGTGCCGAAGGTCGCCGCCAGCGGATTCGGTTATTGCAGACACAAGTTCAGCACTGTTTAATGCCTCCTTCTTCAATATGCAACAGATGCAAGGAGGTAACCTTGAGCTAACGGGCATGAGGTGTATCAATCGTGCACGTGATGACTTACTGAATGTGGGTATTGTATTGATGCCATTTTAGCGATCCTCTTGAGTGCCCGTTTCATAATTGTCGAAGCAACAGGATTCAAAGCAATATGCACAATGTTGGGATCATCCAACGCGACCTGTCCTAAGATGTCCTTCAGAGAGAGCGATCGGTCGTCTCCGTTGCTACTATTGCCACTGCTCAACCCTTCGTCTGAGAAGAGCAATACTCCTGACATCAACCAATACACCAATCAGAAGATTCTGTAAATATCGACGGAGAAGCAACAAGACAATCACCTGGAGTCACACTCGTCTTGGCGAACTGCAATAGGGCATGCTGGACGGACTTCCGAGTCGGTGCGTGATGTAGAAGTGGTAACTGTTCTAACACCATCAACGTTTTGCTTGAAGACCCAGACGCGGCCGGCTTGCTTGAACTGGGCCGCGTCCGAACTAATTGCAACCCACAATAGCGGCTGCAATCAGCAACAAATGTCTTAAACGACGTCAGTTCTGACTCGTAATTGACATCAAAATCGGGGCGAGGACTGCGATTGCCGAAGGTGTTTGACATCGTGTCGTCGTTGCCTCTTTTGAATGAGGAGTTGGAAAAGCCGACGGCACGGCCATTCCAGGTCCGTATCGAAAACCCGTGCAGAAGAGAAAGAAGCTGATGGAAGCAGCAACAATCGACGCAGCAGTAAAAAGTGAGAATGCTGCAACACACGCAGCTACAAAACAAAACGAGGCGCTACAGAACAACGAATACCTCCACTGCGGCCGACTTGCAGCAACCGGGTGGTCCTGAAATTATCAAGAGCTTTTTCTGCCCCCGTTGACGCCCAAACATCCTCTTCGCCTGCAAGAACCATCGGTCTAATTCCAGTTTCTTTTTCTTGTGGATTGCGAGACTTTCAAATGTCTTGGGTTTAAATTCTGTCAACCAGTCACAATTGTCAGGTTTTTTGTGCGTAACTATTGACCTGCCTTCCTCACGCTCGGAGAACATTTTCGCTGACGCCATGGCGGACATCCAATTTGAGGGCGTCGGAGGACTTGAATTAAACTTGGTGCTACGCGGCGGTTGGTCAAGCAGTTCTACAAGCTGCGGGTCAGAAAAATCGCTGTCGTCGCTGTCATCAATCACTCGCTGCAACTTTCTACGCCTTGTTGAGGAAGGCATACCAGCAGGGACGCCTCGCGAAGTACTGCAGGTTGACGGAGACAACTCCAGGTCCGCTTCACTTGTCAGGTCAACAACGTCGGACGCCATCACGCGAGTACGCTGAATGACGCCGAGAGGCTTGCGAAACGCATCCCTGTTTACATTGCGTCACACGGCGCGCCCGGGACCGTCGCAGAAGTGCCAAGCACCGCCGTCAATCGGCATGTCGGCACAAAGAGATCAGCCTCATCATTACAAAATCGCTACAACAGGATTCATACAATTCAGGACAGATCCAAAGAAAATACCTTGCGAGATTCGCTTCGAAAATTTTGGGACACGAGCTGAGGTGCATGAGCTGTCGAGCACGCCGTCTACCAAAGAAAGTCTTCCCGTCACCGTACCGAGGCGAATCCCATCCGTGAGTGTCTCTCTTTGGCGATGGTTTGTTCGCCGTGGCCACAACTCACAACGATGGCGGCACGGCGACGCGGAGACGAGACAGACGGTGTTGTTGTGTCAAGGTCGCCGTCAAGAAGAGGTGGTCGTTCACAGCTGCCTTGGTGGTGACGTGGTGACTCTGAGGCGTTTGCAGCTTCTTGTTTACAGGGTGCAGGCTTCAATCAAGTTGCAAGTTCCCTGTGTCAGAGATGATCGATGATAATGAGATCACACCGCTCGGACCAGACATTTGCAGTCGTTTTACGTTGCGAAGCACACGCGCCGTGAAAAATGTCGGCGCGAAGCATGGGAATCGGTGTTGGACTTTTGGCGGTGGGACTGGTGTCTGGTGTCGGTTGGTTGGGTGCTTAATTAAAGTGCTTAACACTCAACAAGAAACGCGGCAACAAACAACACCACGCACCACACACTACGCACCACGCACCACGCACCACACACGACACATCACACGACGTCGACGTCGACGTCGACATCGACACCTAGAAACTGCCGAGCCGCCTCGACACCAAGTATGTGAGAACCAAGCCACGTTTGAGTTGCGACGAGGTCACACTGCCGAAGCGTGCGCCAACTTGAACCTCGACTGACACGCTCAAGTAGCGTGTTGGAAGTTGGCGGCGCCAACAATACAATACAGTGAGCCGGCGGCGAAAATGGCGCGCTTTGGGCGTCGCATTCCTCCACAGACGTCCCGGGAAGGCTGGCGGGCACTGACTCTCGCCGAGAGTTTGAGGTCATATTTAATTCGATGACGTTTCAAGGCATGCGGATAAATATGTCGTGGCGAAAATCAAAAGAAGACCAAATATTGATGGTCCAAACGCAGTAGGTGGACCCATGCTCTGCAGAGCTACAGGTACATGAGAACGTTTTGCCTCGCGCGGGGTCGAGCCGTGACCAATTCGCGCATATATTACACCATTGGTTATGCAGAAGTTTTGAGGCCGATGGCCCAATGACTCCCTTGCTCGAACCGCTCCACTCGGTAATCGCGGTCACTTTTGCGGTGACACGCCTTGTGTAAGCCCTAGTTAATTGCGATAGTCACGGACTTTTGTCAGGTCCCTAAGACAGCACCATGGAAGACGAAGAGCACACTCGCGTTTTTGACGCAAACTTTATCATAGGGTGCTTGAATTCCCTTGCACTCGCTGTTGTGGTTGCGATGCTCTCTGCAGGGCGTTTGCTGCAAGGGCCTCCTTTGACCAGTGACACGTCCAGCGAAAGATCAATTTTGGTTAGACCTTTCGGCTGCAAAAACTGGATAATGTGGCTCGTTGCTGCATTTTTGGTGACAGCCAATTTCGTCGTGTCACCTGTCGCGATGTCTCTGGCTTCAAGTCTGCTGAGGATGGATGTTATTCACGGCCCCATCAGCTTTGGCTTGCACACGTCGGGGACCGTCTTGGAACTGTTACTCGCCATGGTTGTCGTAGCGGACTTGTGGTTATTTCGGTGGTACAAGCGTGCCCATGCCAATCAAGCCCCACCTGTTCTTCGGTGGACAGCGATAACGCTGACTGCTGCCATTGTCGTGGCAACATTTGCTCATTACAGCAGTGCTGTGGGCCTGCAACAGACAACTGTTCATTCCTTCATCGGTCATTTCGTTGAGTTGCATTTCATCGGCGTCGTCTTCGTTGGATATTGTTTCGTCGAAGTCAGAGCCCTCATCAGCAGGCCACGTGATGATCCCGGTACTTCCGACATTATACGAACTTGTATGCTAGTCTTTCATCGAGCATTACCAATTGCACCGTGGCTAGCAATTGGATTCGGAACTGTGTCACTTCTGGTGCGGTTGCGATTGTTGCGACCCGCGCCATCTGAAACGTGCCGCCTCACGTGTCTGTGTTGACTACATGCCAGATATTTGCCCCAGTGATTCGATTTGCGCCTCAAGGCGTTGCTGACAGTGCACACGATGCAGTGGTGAGTGAAACATCTACATCTCGTCCTGTCGTGCTTTGCTGCGCAAGCGCGTTTTGTTATGCAAAGTGTTTTGTGAGCAGGTGTGGTTGAGTAAGTTTGGACCTTTCATCGGCATGTATGCAGCACTACGAGTTCGGTACGCCCCACACTGGTGGCGTCCACTCGCTGATCGGCCGGGCGATCGGAACTATGCTCCCAAGTTGCGCCGTCACCAAAAACTCCCTTCTGCAACCACCGGTAGCTTCGACGAGGTCGCGGAGACTGTGTGATATCATTGGGGAAATAGCCAACATTTTTATGCGTCGCTACTAACTTATTTATTACTTTTATCATCATCAAGAGCGGATGGGTCTGTTCCTTTACGGAAATGAAGTCCTTTCTCGGCACCAACTGCGTAGCTGGCCGAAAGCGTTTCAGTCTTTCCACTCCTTGCTACCCATAACTGTGATGTTTAAACCACACTGCGCCTGCGATGAATATCCAACGCCAACAATCAAGGGACAGTCCGAGGAGTCAGTGGGCACCACACTAACTCCACACAGGCGAAAAAGTTGATACTAACCCACAACTTGGTCTTGCCGACTTTGATCAAAATCTTGCCCCCGCAGTACCTGAAAAGAAACGGTAAGACAAAGTTGACGAAGAATGTGTTCGAAAAAGTTCAGCGCACTGTGGATACCCACCATCCCTTGTTGCCAGAAGAAAATTCACGCGGAACGCCTCCAACTACATTTCCGAACACTTCGACCTCCAGCTCGCTGGCAATGTAAAAGCAGATGCGGCGGTCACAAACGTCACATGAGAACACGGACGGCAAGGACACACAAAACAGGAGGGGCTACACACCCAGCTTTGGCCAAAAAGGTCTTTGTCTTCATAGACTTGCTTTGCAATTTCTTCAGGTACTTCGGAGGCTCAACTCCTTTCGGCGTGCGAACCCAACAAGTCGGTGCAGATTTTTCTCCGTCTGCGCGCGCTTTCTTCGCGGCACCACCCGCGGTGTCCGAGGCCTTTTTCTTCCTAGACTTCGTGGCGGGGGCGGCGGAGTCATCGTCTTCCGCAGACGCCTCCGCTTCCACATCCTGCTCTGCCTGCTTCTTGAAATATTCAAGGATGTGTTGTTGCGCGACGGTCTTGTCTAAGTCGTCCACTTGGATGCCAAACATTTCAGCGACCCCCTTTCTGACAGTCTTAACCTTCATTGTCTCTATTTCTTCCGGAGTCTTGCTCTCCAAGAATTGAGTGATCTGTTCCTTGACGCTCATGGCGCTCGATGACTTGTTTTGTCTGTTGTACGTGCGATCCGCAAGACTCGTTGCTGGGTTGTGGGTATGTAAAACGAGAAATACGGCTATTTTGAGATTAGTTTGGACGTCCTTCGGTCAAATCAATACGGATACATCTCATCAAACACCGACATCACTTCATGCGCGGCTGATCATTGAATTGAAGCTTCCTTGGCTTCCGTGGCTTCCTTGGCAATGTGCCGCTGCCTTGAGTTTGCCGCGCCAACGCCAACGCCAACGCCAACGCAACACTCAACGCCAACACGCCATCAACATCCACAGTCCATGCAAACAGCAACGCAGACCTCAACACCACCAGCACATGGCAACATACTCGAGCGCCGCAACGCGTTCGTTTTGACACGCCAGAGAGAGTGTGATGGGGGGCGGATGGGAGGTAACGGTGGTCTCAAGAAGGGTCGGCAAGACATGGGAACGACGAAACGAAAAGATTCGATGCACGGCACGCGGCACACGCAGACGTCGTCGGCGGCAGCGGCAGCAGCGCGCGGCGGTGTTGTCATCGTTCGTCGTTCGTCGTTCGTTGTTCGTCGTTCGTCGTTCGTTGTTCGTTGTTCGTCGTTCGTCGTTCGTTGTTCGTTGTTCGTTTGTGTGTTCGTTCGTTCGTTCGTTCGTTCGTTCGTTCGTTCTTTGTTCTTTGTTCTTTGTTCTTTTTCGTTCATCCGCCGTTTCGTTTGTTGTTCGTTCGTCGCAAAGTGCACCGAAAATGAAAACAAGAAAATAATGAAAATAAGAAAATAAGGCAAAGTGAATATGAAATTCGTTTGATGTACAGTACATATTCTTTATTTCATGTCAATGCTTTTGTAGTGGTATTGTTTTTCATTTAGTTATTGTGGGATTTTGCTTGAGAAAATGCAGAAAACAGAAAACCAGAAAACCAGAAAAGCATTCATAAAATGGAATTCTGCAAAATCGAAATTGTAATTGTATAATCGTGAATTCGCCAAACTCACGAACCTGCCGAAAGATCGTTCGTCGTTCGTCGTTCGTCGTTCGTCGTTCGTCGTTCGTCGTTCGTCGTTCGTCGTTCGTCGTTCGTCGTTCG
>ENA-OWNT01003041-OWNT01003041.1-seawater-metagenome-genome-assembly--contig:-NODE-3041-length-16390-cov-3.960338_pt1 | contig 16390 bp, 26 predicted proteins | sample MGYA00238136_ERZ651165 | MGnify/ENA primary metagenome ERZ651165 (study PRJEB26861, sample SAMN08777766) | seawater metagenome | isolation source: coastal seawater | place: USA: Florida | collected...
CCACTCAATCACGTTGTCTGTGCTGTTTCTGTCCTTTGAAGTAGTTGGTTAAACTCATTGACACTCGCTGTTTTCTCGCCGCTGACTTTACTTTGTTTGGATGGACATTCGTGTGAACCAGAATTTCCTTCAAAGCCATGAATCCATCGCCATGACCGTCTCTGTCGTCGTGCGGTCTCCACTATCGTGGCTATATATCGCGGTCGCGGTCGCGGTAGCGGTCGCCATCTCATGCTCCACAATCTCCATCTCCATCACATCGAGTCGCATCACAACCACGCGCACCACAACCACATGCACGCGAGCAAACGCGCGAACGCGCGGAAGCGCGAAGGCACACAACGACTTTCGATGCTCCACGCGTTTCCGTGGAGCGTTGTTCCGTCGCCGGCCGTTCACCGCAAACGAAGAACGAAAAGAAGCAAACGAAAAGAAGCAGAAAATTCAAACCGTGGCGCCGAAGCGCCAAAGCGCCACAGCGCACTGCGCGCATCTGCGTTCCCTCCGTTCGTTCACTTCGTTCGTTCGTTCGTTGACTTCGTTGACTTCGTTCGTTCGTTCGTTCGTTGACTTCGTTCGTTCGTTTACTTCGTTGACTTCGTTGACTTCGTTGACTTCGTTGACTTCGTTCGTTCGTTCGTGACTTCGTTTGTTCGTCGTTCGTTCGTTCGTTCGTTCGTTCGTTCGTTGACTTCGTTCGTTGTTCGTTCGTTCGTTGACTTCTTTGACTTCGTTCGTTGTTCGTTCGTTCGTTCGTTCGTTTACTTCGTTGACTTCGTTGACTTCGTTGACTTCGTTGACTTCGTTGACTTCGTTGACTTCGTTCATTCGTTCGTTCGTTCGTTGACGTTGTTGACTTCGTTGACTTCGTTCGTTCATTCCTTTACATCGTTCATTCGTTCATTCGTTCGTTCGTTCGTTCGTTCACTTCGTTCGTTGCATTGCATTGTTTTGCATTGCATTGCATTGCATTGCATTGCATTGCATTGCATTGCATCGTGTTGTGTTGTGTTGAGGCAGGCGGAGTAGTTTGCCGGGCAGACTCGGTCGTTCGTTCGTTCATTCATTCGTTCATTCCGTCGATCGCTGGGTGTCGGTGGGTGGGTAGCTGGGTGGTGGTGATGCGACGGCGTTGAAGTCCGTGATGAGATAGATAGACAGATGCAGTGGAGCAAGCAAGTGATGACGTGGATGGGGGAAACCGAACGCGCCGGCCAGCCGGATGGATCGGATCAATCAGATCCACGGATTGCATGCACGGCACAGAACAGAACAGCACGGCACAGCAGCGACTACGGAGCACGGAGTCCGCAGTTCTGTTCACAGCGTTTAGCGTGGTGTACGCCGAAAGGTGTGGTCGCGTGTGGACATACCAATGGTTGTGGTTGCGTGTTGTAGTAGCAGTGGTGGATGTTGCGCGCGGTTCGCTTGGCCGCATTATGACATTGTGATCGACGACGGGCGACGGGCGACGCGTCGTCAGCAGTGAGAGTCGGCAAGCAACGACGAAGCGTCTGGCATTCGAAGTCTGTGTCCCGCCCCGCAACGCGCACGGAGAGCGACGAGAACAAGTGCAGTGCATGGTCTTGGCATCTCACGCGTACACGCGGAACGGCCGCGGGATGAATGTGTAGCACATTGCATTGAATCGCCTATTTTTCGTCGGTGCGTCGACAAGTTCATTTTTCTTTCTCGTGTCACGTTCTGTTCTGTTCTGTTCTGCGTCGTTTGCCTTGGACGTGGCCTTCGCGGTGTGAGGTCGCTGGGTGTCTGGCTCACCCACCGCCGGCTCGTGGCTCGTGGGCTCTTGTGAAAAGTTTTTTTTTTTCTGCGTCGGAGACGATGTCTACTGAGGCCGTCGACGAGCTGGTACGTACCGGTGGCCAACCTTTCTGGTCGAACGAAGTGGGTCGGTTTGCTCGCACTTACGCTTTGATTTGACGATACCTTGCCTGTGAATTGGTTGCGACAGCAAGCCCGGCAGCAATACACACTCGGTGACGTTTTGTCGAACACCTATGTCTACCTCGGGATCGCGGCCGGATTGCTGCTGTAAGCATGAGCCCATGCTGCTGCTGCTGCTGCGTCGTCGTCGTCGTCGTCGTCGTTCGCGTGCGCGTGCGCGACTCCTGGACACTCACTCCATTAAACCAACCCACTTTGCCTGTTCTACCAAACAGGCTCTTCTCCATCGTCAACGCGTGGCCGAAAATCGCCGCGTGCCTCATTCCGAGGTGGGGCAACCGCCGTTTACCTCTCCCGTGGGTGTCCGGATGGGCGGCGCCTTCTCGAAAGCAGGTAGGCCAAGCTCATGTGCAAGTGCAAGTGCAAGTGCAACTACATGCGCATCAGCATCCTCAGCGTTGTGTTGCGTTGCGTTGCTTTGTGTTGTGTTGCTGCGGCTCGTCGACTAACTTTGAGGACTGTCCATGGCAATCGCGCAGGTTATCGATGTCATAACGTCGGCAACGTTCAACGGCCCCGATGGGGCACACGTCCCGGCTTTCCGGCCGTCGCCGCACGAGGAAAGGTTGCGCCACACGCCGTCTTGCGCGAACAAAGTCGACAGGCGCGGCAGCCCGCGTTGCTGCTGCACTTGCGAGGTTCGTTGCATCGGCGTTGTCGAGTGCGACTCGGTTGCGGTTGCGCGGTGGTAAGCTTGTTGTTGCGGTCGTCGTCGTCGTTGTTGCTGCAGAAAACGTGGGGGTTCTTCAACTGGATCTGGATTCCGTGGAGCACCTCTGAACGCGAGTTCATCGAACGCACGGGCTTGGACGGGTACGTGTCTTCATGCGGCTGCAGGCCACCCGCCACGAAGCCACAAGCGCAGCATGCAACCAGGCCGTTAACTCTTGCTTGTTGTTGGAATGAACATGCTGCTGTGCACGCGTAGATACCTCCTCTTCCGCACGATGCGCCTAATCTTTTCGATATACCTCGTGCTGTTTCTCGTTGGCGTGTTTGCATTGATCCCAACGTAAGTTGCCACAACCCCCCAACGCGTCCTGTTAGTTCGTTAGTTAGGTTCCGCAGCACGGTGCCAACTCATTTAATACGTTCGGTGTGGTGCGGCCTGGCCTTGCATTGTGACCTTGTAGGTACCTCATTCGATCGCATCCCTGCCCCACGGTTACGGACGGGAACGTGTCGGACGACGAAATATTCGGCATGGGCACCTGGGTGTGGAGTGACCACCTCACATGCAACGTCTCCTACGTCTACGAGGGCGGCATTGCGTAAGAAACTCTCGTTGCGCGAATGCGATATGTTTGTGTGTGCCTTCGAGGTCGTTGTGGACAAACAAATAATCCTTTTGGCGGCGTTGTCTTGGTGCTGTGCAGGTGTTCGTGCGGTTTCTTCACCATGGTATCGCTCGAAGTCGGATCGGACTTTTACACACAGCAGATCGTTGCAATGTACGCATCGCATGTCGTTGAGTTTTTTTCAGTGTTTCAGACCCTATCTCGTGTTATTAACTCGTACCTTGCGGCTCCTCCAGTTTCGCCGGCTTGCTGTTCACTGTAGTTCAGTTTTTCTTCGTTGGAGCAGAATTTACCTATTGGATGCAGGTTTGTGATTGTTAGTTGTTTGTTCGGCACCGTCGTACACAAACTCTTTCACTGACTGTTGCTGTCCTTCCACGGATGCAAACTCAATCGTAGGTCCGCATCGCGTACGCCGAGACTGCTCCACCGGAAATCTATTCGGTCATGGTGTGTTTGGAACACGTCGATGCATATGTCGTCGGTTTGCGGGGTACAACGACGTTCTCACGACTTGCGGCTTGTTTATGGCAGGTGCGATACATTCCCAGCTATCTCCGAAGTGAATCGCGGCTGTTCCAGTTCTTCAACGAAATGTGCGTCCAGAATCGCCGCGTCGAAGATCTGTGCGTTGTCTCATGGCTGATTGTGTGATTGATGCTCCTTGTTGCACTTGCAGTTACCCTGGCCAAGTCCATTCAGTGAGCTTCTGCCCGGATGGAAGCACGGGAATTGGTGGCAAGGTCCTCAAGCTCGAAGACCTCGAGCTCAAGATTTCGCGCAAACAAGGTATCCGCAAGGTAGGTTGGCATGCATGTGTACGTCAGCTTGCACAAGGTACTGTCCTAACTTGTGGGCGGCATTGTTCGCGCTTGAATCTGTATTGTGCCTAGTTCCTGAAAAAGGTCCAAGAAAAGTCATGCCTCTCATGCAGCAGCTGCGATCAAGACAAACCACTCATCAAACTCAGCGCTAAAAAGGTACACGCTGTGAGATGAAGGAGAATTTCGCTGCGAGATGACGATGGCGCGAAGTGCATGGACTTACTCTTGTGCGCAAACTTGCTGTTGCCAATGAAATCGTAGGACCGGGTTTTGGCAGCTCTGCGAGAGAGCCGTGAACGCTTCTATGCATCTTGCGCGCGGCAACTGCGTCGGGAAGTACACTTCAAAATCGGATCCAATCAGTGAGCAACCATCTTGCTGTCCCGCTGGTCGTTGTCCAATACGCTTACAGCATGTCGCCTTATGACGTCTTGTCTCGCGATGCTGCAAGGTACTACACTCGTTTCGGCGGCTCTCACTTCGATGAAAACGGAATCCCGTGGTCCTGGATTGGGTGCGTTGTGCTTTTTGTTGACCGCTGAAGTTTGCTGCGGCGCTTGAGCCTGAATGCCATGCGCAATCTGGCTTCTAGGAACAAGAGCACTCCCGACCTATGGAACTGGCTGGACATCCAGAAGAGGAAGTCAGTGAGCAAGGACCGATATCGTGACGCTATGAACGAGGTGAATGACGCGGAAGTTCGCCGCGCCGCGGAACGCAAGGAGCGGAAGTTGAAGCAGCAAGAACATGAAGCCAAGTCTTCCGTGCGTGAATGCGTGCGTGGTTGTGAAGCCGAGCCCAAACTTGTTTATCTCTGCTCTGTTCAAACGTGCAATCAAAACCAGGACCCCGCGGTGGAAGAAGCCGGAATTGAAATGACCGATCGCTCTTCCAGCAGCACCGCTGACCATCCGAGCGAATACAGCTCGAGCTCAGATTCCGACGACTCTGCAGAGGCGGATGACACGGAAGTCGACAACTTAAAGTTGTACTCTAACATGGCGTTTGTGACCTTCAAGTCGGCTGTGGTGGCCCTGTCTTGCGCTCAAACATCTGTCATATCCGACGCTAGTGACATGACGGTGGGTCGAAGCACTGGTGCGATGGCCGTAGCATGACATCGATCACATTGGCAACTTGCTGTTGTGTACGTAGATCGTGGCCGCGCGACAACCTCGCGACGTTCGTTGGGCACGCCTGGCGCATCACACACCTAAGGTGCGAGTGCGCAGAGAACGAGCCTCATTTCATGCCTAGCATTTCTGATAGATACGTGTGTGTAGGGTGAAACGCCGGTCAACGTGTTCGTGAGCTTCACGTTTTTCTTAATCCTGATCGGATGGGGTGCGCATATCAGTCGATTGTCCCACCGTGACCGCGTCGTTGCATCGCAAGGCCGGTGAACTGGCATGTACCCCGTTGCTAACTCAACCAATACAATCCTGCGCTTTTGTTCAGGTTTCTTGGTCTTCACAATCGGAGCTTACACCACCCCCGAATCTCTCGGCTGCGCTTTCTCCAATTGTTCAGAGACAGCGGAGATGGATCCCCTCGCGGTTCGCTTCGGCATTGGACATACCGCGTTTGCAAATGGTAGTCGACACTCTTCCTAACGCCCGTGCTGTGTTCTTGCCTTCGACATGCAGAGCGCAGTGTTATCGTTTGTGTCGCCGTTGTTCCTCCAAGCATTGACGGTACGCCGCGGACGCGTGGAGACGTTGAATGCATAAACCAAGCGCCTGAAATTCCGTTGCTCGACCACCAATATTTACTGCAGGCCGTCATCAAGCCGTTGATTCAAGTCCTTGTCAAGATGAAGTTCACGCCGTTCGCTAGCATGTGTGACCAGGAAGTCTTCGTCTTGTTCTGGGTGTTCCAAATCACGCAGAACTTCCTTCTCTACTCCATTTCAGCGACGTTGCTCGCGGACTTCTACATCTACATTACACAGGCAAGACGTGTTTCTTGTTACACAACGAGATTGCAGACGGCAACGTTCTCACGATGTCGTGTTGATGGTGACCCTATCGTTGTAGCCTTTGAAGCTCATCGAGGCCCTCGGCCAGTCAATTCCGGATGGAGCCACGTTCTACATCATCTACATAGAAACAGAGATTCTTCTTACTCTTGTCGTCGGAATGTGCGTTTGATTGATCCGTCGCCGCAATTCCCGCACTTCTGAATGGCGTAACCTTTGTTTGGTGTCGCTGCAGGTTCCGCACGGTATGGCTGACCGGTTCTTTGCTTCGCGTCGCATTGTGTGGCTGCCAAGTCCCCGTTAGTAGGTCCGTTGCGTTTGCAACAAATCGGTCGTGACGGTTGTGTACCTCGCATAAATCAATGTCGGTATACCGCAACCTTTGCAGGAAGGAGAAACTAACGACACTTTGTGGCACCATGGGCGCGCCGACAACTCCAGAAAGCGGCGCCATTGGTGCGGGCCGCGGCTCTACACGTGTCATTGATGTTGTAGCTCGACGTCGTTGAGAACTTGCTTCTGTGTCCGTGTCTGGTTATGGTGCATTGCGCGCGCAGGTGGCCGCCTAATCCGAGTGCTCTTCATTTTCTTGCTGGTCAGTCGACGCAGCCGTGCACGAGAGCATGAAGTTGATTGTGCGCGCTCAAGTGTGTTTGTTGGCGATGTGTAGACGAATTCATACGCGGCAATTCAGCCCATGATCACTGTGATCGGAGTTATTTACGGGATGTGTTCGTTGGTGATGTACGTTCACGTTTTGCGTATCCATACATGCCAAACGACAACGGGGACGATCGTCATGCACTGCTCTACCACAGTTGTTGACTCCTGTGCACGATCTTTGATGTAAACCTTGCAGGTATAGCCACAAGATCCTCGCTGCCGGAACGCCCCGCTTCGACACCGGTGCGTCCGCGTTCCCTTTCGTTAACTGCAGTTTCCGTGTCCGTTCCCCGGCGCGCGATGGATTGTTCACCGCTCGTTCTTATTTGACTGCAGGTGGCCTTTACTGGCTCTCCATCTACACTTGCCTCATCGCATGCATCATCATTCCACAGTTCGTCCTGCTCAGCATCGTGGTGCTCTCCAACATCCCGTGGCTCATCGGAGTGCAGGTAGACTGCTCGATTCCGCTTCGATCCATCGCTTGGTGCTAACCCCTGCATTGTTTGCAATGACAGAGCGGAATCATCGTGTTGAGCTTTTTGGCAGCTTTCCTGATTTACCGACCGCATCGCAGCGGCAGCAAAACGTACGTGTGGCAGCTTCATTGCGCGCCGAGTGTGGAGGGTACTCACTACCTTTTCCGGCTCTTCGTTCGACCAGGTACCCGATCTTCGTGGCTGCCAAAATAGATTCAAGCCGCAGTGCGTTGCTTCGGGCGGGCGCAAATGCAGTAAGGACTTTTGCACTTTGTTGCGGAGCGCGTCTGGATTCGGGGCTCATACGTTGTGTGTATGTCTTTGCTTCTGTGTGCTCGATGGCTCTTCAAAGTCGGCAAAATCATCCGCGGCTTCCTCAGAGCGAAAGTTCGCGAACGACTCCGAAGAGGCACCAGCCGGGGCTTCGAACGATGTGCGCATCGAGGTCGCGCCCGCAGAGGTCATTGCGACACCCGTCTCCACAAAAGGGGAAGGGAAAACGGAGCGGGCCTCTCTGGAACGCACCGAGTCTGCAGCAAGCGACCGGAGTCGCAATGGAAGCATCGTTGACACCGGTTTCCTGTCCAAGAGCATCGCAACGCCGGTAGGCACACCTGGCATGCACTCCTACGCAGGCTACTCCGGCGACGTGCAAGAGCCTCGTGTCGTGGTGATTCCTCCGAATGTGTGGCGAAACACGTTGCTGGACTCGCCCGTTGGCGAGCGGTCGTACTTGGTGCCGGCGACAGCTCAGGACGTGGTGTACGCCAACCGCAAGCTCGTGAAAAAAATGCAAGTGCTGCCGGAACACGAAAGAAAAGCTTTCCGACGGCAGCTTCTGTCGTCGACGTTTGTGTACGACTACCACCATCCTATTCTGCGTGCGGCGCGCAACTTTACGTCCCGGATCACGAGGGTGCGTGTCGCGTGGTGCTTGCTGCTTTGTGTGCGCTCACCGGACTGCTGTCGTGATTGGCTGCTGTCGCCGCTGCTTGCTGACTCTTCCGTCTGCTGTCAACGATGCATGTAGGAACGAGAAGCTAAGGAGAAAGAAATATTGGCGACGAAACTGATCCAGGTTTGTGTCGTGCCCTGTTGTTGTTTGCGTGATTCTTTCTACCGGCACTGTCTTCCGTGATCCAACATACGATTGTGGTGTTCATTTGTGTTGCAGAGCATGGTGCGCACGCGCATCTTGGACAGGGTTGTACGGCGATTGTCGGAGCCAACAGTCGAGGAATCCAAATCGAATGGTGACGCTCAAAGCTCTGACGCCCCGCAGCCCGCGCAGGACGCACCAGAGGACAGTCAGAACCAGGCCTGATACCCGCCCCACTTCTGATTGTATCTCTCAAGCCGGCGCACAAAATAATGTAACCATTGAAACGGTGCAAATGCCTCAGTCGCTCACTGCGCGCTCTCGTGCGATGCCGCCGCCACAAAACAACAACCCACAACCCCGAACGCTCCTTCGACGACACTGCACGCGTTGAGCCCCATCCCTTTTCGTTTAATGCAAGCACAGAGCGAACAAAACAACAAAATAAAAACAATGAGACATCGTAGCTGGGCGATCTCAGTCCTGGGGTCAACGAATGTCAATGCATGCGCAAGCTCATGCCTTCATCCACGCATCCCGTGCATCAGCGTGGTTCACTGCTGTTCCTCCATCACATCGTCGTTTCACCACAACGGCACAACGACGGCATCGTTGCTATTGCCGTTGCCGTCGTTGTTTTGATCAATGCTTGGCAGCAACAGCCAACGAGGTGGGGGGAAGTAGCAGCACAGCGGCGCAGTATGAACCACTCGGCCGCCGTAGATTGGCGGGAAAGCGCCGCAACGAACGCAGTAACGCCGTAAGTAACGCCAAAGTGCCAAAGTATCCAACTGCCAACACAGCGACGACCGTCGTCGTCGTCGTCGTCGTCGTCGTCGTCGTTGTTTGTTGTCGTTCGTCGGCTTCTCTTCTCTTCGATCGAAGGAAAGTCGTCGGCACTACGATGGAGGTTTAATGTGGACGACGTAGGGACGTTAGGAAGGGATCATGGGGATGAATGAGTTTGGGATGATGGTTGGTTGGTTGGTTGGATGGTTGGATGGATGGATGGATGGATCGTTGGATCGTTGATGGATGGATGCAGCACCACGACAAGAAAAGGATACGCAGAGCTTACACGAAGCGGAACAGGGCTACATCGGCGGCAATGAGGACGTCCGTGAGTAATTATGAACACAGCCTAGGGCGCCCGTGTTGCGACGTCGCGGGGAATGAAGTAGACTGATGGGGTGCTTGCAACATGTTGGTGGTGGTGGGTAGGTGATGTTGACAAACTTTTCGCGCGGAGGCATTTCGCGAGCATTGCCCAATTTGTTTGCTTTCCCCTCTGTCTGTCTGTCTGTCATCGCTCGTCGCTGGATTCGCGCGTTGCGTCGTTTGGTCCTGTCCGTTCGCGCGGAACCAGCGCGTTCAACATGGCTCGCTGGTTGTTGCTGCTGGCCTTGTGGTGCGCCGTGCTTCAGCAATGCGCATTCGGCAAGAAGAAGAAGAAGAAGACGGCGCGGCCGTGCTCGGACGTCTTCGACCTGTGGGAGAAGAAGGATTTCAAGGCCGGGTTGGACCTCGCCACGGAACCTCGCTGCTCGGTGGAACTGTCCACGTTGTTCCACGTCCCCGAGTACGGTTCTTCGTTCATAAACGACGGTAAGTAACACCCCACAACCACGCGTGTCCAAACTTTTGTGTTGGCGATGAGGAGGAGAGTCACGGTGTGTTTGTTGATGCGCAGGCTGTGAGACGGCATTCCCGATGGCGACGATTTGGTCTCTTCGGCCGATGGACGACGACAACGACTACGAAGATGGCCTCAGTGACGCGTGGACATTCGTGTCGAACGTCGAGACCAACGGCGCAAGCCAGAACGCGGCATTCTGCCTCGCGTTGGATGCGTGGCTCACCGAGGCAGAGCGACTTGAGCCGAGCCCGGAGCTGCTGACGGCGTTGAACTTCTGCATCTTGAACGCCGAAAGTCCGTATCCGTTGGATGGCCGCGCGATGGAGGCAACTTGCGCGCTCGTCGCGGACTTTTTGCTGCCCTCGGACTTGGAGCCGGAGCTCGACGCAGAACCACAGGAGGACTTGCTGACGGACGACCTGGAGCGACTTCACTTGGGCGCGCACCGTCTGGGCTACGGCGTCGTGTGGGCCGTGGCGCGCGCTGCGAATGCGCCAGGATGCGTCGACCCAGTGCTGAGTCTCGAAGTCGACTTTACACAAATGAGAGGACTTTTGTTGCGGACTGTAGCTCATGTACGTTCGCGCCGCCGTTGTCATGCGAATGCGTCCGCTGACACCGTGCCCTTCGGCTGAAGTGCCCGTTTCATTGGCTTCGCGTTTGTGTTTTGTGTCATTCGTTTGGCGATTAGCTCCTGGAGTTCGATGAAGGGTTTGAACCACAGACGTGCAGCAAAGACGTTTCCGAGGAGTACGCCGAGTTAATGCACCAAGTCGTTACCGAGGAGCGCATCGCTAACTTCGCAGTGGTTCGTGTCGCGCTCTTGATCTCTCGATCTCTCGCGTGTTCGATTCGATGGCATTCGTTCGACTCTGCAGCGACTTAACACGTTAACTTTTGCTCAACCGCTTGGATGCCACAGGAGCTCGCGAAGCTAAGCTTTGAGAATGGATTTATTTTCAGCGCAATGAACCCTGCGATCGCGAAGGCCGAGGAAGAATTGTGGCAGAAGCTCAACCGCACGTTGACCGGAACACCAGAAGAGTGTGAACCGGACGGCGCGTGCTTTGCGCTCCCGGAAGGCTCCTACGGTGCCAGGTTCCGATCGTCCGTGGAAGGCATGGGCACGTTCGTGCAAATCATGGTCGCGACTCTTGGGACATACGCGCCGCTGAGTTCCATCGGATCCGAAGTCCGAGACTCCTTGGCGTCTGAGGCGCTCCAAATCAGTCAAATGTCAGCAACATTCGGCATGGAACCTCCGCCGTTGGTGCAGCTCGTGAACACTGCGCTTCTGGAACCGCGGACCGAAGCGGTGCGGCTCAACGAAGTGCTTCTGTGTGATGCAGTGCAATGACAAGTGTCTGAACGAACCAATGTCAACTGCGCTGCGCATGCTAGGAATTTGAAGCTGAGATTCACAATGCCGCTGTGGAGAGCGGCAACTCCATCCCTGGCGATTCGGTGGCTTCCAGGTATAAATACTCGCGAAGAGCTGCCGATGACGAGCTGCCAAGCTCAAAGCGATTCACGCCCGTGTTCCATGGATGGACTTTGTTGTTGGCTCTGCAGATACGAAGCACATCCTTATCCACGTTGGCACGACCTCCGAGACTGCATTCCTGGGACAAATACTTGCGTCAATGCAGAGAGACCTGACCCCGTTGAAAAAGAGAAAACGTCCACAGACAGAATCCTTGTGGCCGGGTGTGGAACGGGCAGGTTCGCGCTGCAAATGGCGAAGCATCGTCCAGGCGCGGAGTTTGTTTTGTTGGACCAAGTGCGTCTGCGTTTTCTTACACGTGCTTCGTGTCCCGCTGGCTCTGTATCTGAAAAACTACTTGTTTATTGTGCGCCCTGGATTCTACGTGTGGCCGTAGTCTGCCGCCTCGCTAGCGTTTGCTCGGCGCAAGCTGGAAGAGTTGTTTGATAAGTCGGACATCGACCGATTTACTTTTGTCCAAAAGGACCTTTTGAAGTTGGACCCGGAGGTCGACGGCGTGTTTGACACAGTCGTGTGCAATGGCGTGTTGCATCACTTGGAGGATCTCAGCGCCGGGCTCGGAGTCTTGAAGTCTGTCCTTGCTCCTAGCGGTGCGTTCAATTTGGCGTCGCTCTCTATTCGCAGGCATAACTGAACCTCAATGATAATTGTGCACGATGTTGTAGGGTCCATGCGCTTGGCACTGTACAGCCGCCGGGCTCGGGAAGCGGCTGGTGTTCTCGCAGTTCAAGAGTACATTCAACGCGATTTGGATACGTCTGCCGAGTTCGATGCAGTTGCTGCCATTCGTCGTCGCATCATTCTACGGCGCTTGTTCAGCATCTCCGTCGACAACTCCACCGCCTTCGGTACGAGTGCGGTGTTTGCAGCTGTGGGGAGGCGTCCAATGTTCCACTAGCTCACTCAATATGTGACTTCGTTAATGTTGCTTGCAGATATAGCGCCAAACTTCATTGCGGAGGGCGACTTTTACTCTCGGAGTGCTGTGCTGGACCTTCTCTTCCACCCGCGAGAAACTAGTTACTCCATTCCTGAAGTCGCGGAGCTTCTCGCGGAGCACGGGCTTCGTTTGGCTTTGTTCGACGCCAACCCGGAGGTTCTGGAGGTGTTTAAGGAATTCGACGAACAAGGGGTGTTGCAAGGCACGGACCTGGAGAAGTGGGACATGCTGGAGAAAGACTTCGAGGGAATATTTGGTGCTATGTATCAATTTTGGGCTGTTCCAACCCGTGGGGAGGCCGATCTGTCCGAGTTATGATCAGACACCGGGTGGGCAACTGTTTGATTGAACTCTGGCTAATTTACACAACATACTGACGCCGACGGCGTTGCCGAGATCTCCTAACTTCTTGCTACTTTCGCTATCGCCACCGCACGTCAATGAACCACAACTGACACGCAGATGAATCCCTCAGCTGCAGCGCCGTCGTCATCGGTATCTGTTGTCGCTGTGCTGCCGGGCGTTTGCTGTGCACGCTGAGCTTTGAGCTCCTGCAGTAGAGTAGACCAGAACGATGTCATATAAGCTTCAGAACGTAAAGCATGTGTCAACACAAAGAGACGCCAGCCAACGAACCTGTTTTTGTCGATTACACCTTGCCACGGTTTCGTCAATTCGACGGCACACCTACCAACAAAGCAGCACCGAGCCATAAGAACATGAAGATGCGCACGATCCACAGCGTTGCAAATGTACAGAGCAGCAGCGCTACGGACCCGTGCCCAGTTCAAGCGCAGCAAGCAGCACAGCTCGTCGTCGCAGAGCGTGCCGCCAAGACAGAGAAGGAGATCCGAGTCCGACAGCTCGTGGTGTGCATTTTCGAGGTTACGGTCTTCACTGTCAGGATCTGCACCTGCGGCTCCACCCGCTTTCGCTGCCCGCTTGCGCTGCGCACGGCGTGCTTGGCGCTTCGAAGCTGAAGAGTTGAGGGCTTCATCTGATGCCGAAGCGTCGAGTTTGCCTGATCAGCAATGAACAGCACAATTTCAGTGAAAGGCTTTGGGGGGCAGGCAACAAGCCGAGCCAGAAAACGAACCGACACTTTCGCTGCTCCCGCGCGATCGGCGCACTTTGCTGTTCTCCGGCGTGGGGTCATCTTCGTATCTGCACAGGGCGACGACAACATGATCTGCATCGTTGTATGACCTCGAATAGTATTTGCATAACGTCGGAACGTACATTGCAGAGAAAGACAGCTGTGCCCCGGCCTCAGACGATCCTCGACTTCGCTGCTCTTGAGGGGTTCCCTGCGAACCCGCGCCGCGAGCTCCGCCGGCAGTACGCGGTGGTGCGGTTGATTCGCGATCTGATTCGATTGACGAAATCGACGCCATCGACCCCGTGCGAGGGACGGAATTGGTTGCCATTCCGGGCGTTTGCGGAGACGCAGACCTCGACCGCGGTGAGAGCATCAGCTCGTCTAGTTCTGCGGCTGTGAAGCCACCGGCGTGTTCGCGCGAAAGAATACGTAGCTGCGCAACGGCGCTGGACTGCGTACGCGTCAGGCACGGGTACCGATGCAACCGCTTCAATATGCCTGTGAAGTGGCCGAAAGCGACGAACCGGCGAAGATCCACAACGCTCCCGTCGACACTTTGGCTGCGACAGAGCTGCTCGATCGTGATGTTGCCATCCAACGCCATGTACATGCGCAGCAATTTCCCGAAGAGCACGCGGTCCGCTGCGCTGAGGCTGGCGATCGATCCGCGTGGACGCAAACAGAGGACAGTGAAAGAACGTCAGAGACCCCACTTGACTTGACATGAGGACAGGCGGACTGGGCTTACCGTGAACTATTGCTGGTGTCCTTGCCAGCGGAATCTTTCTCGGTTTGCCGAGCGGTCGGCGACACGTATTGAATACACTGCCACTGCCGAGCGGGCTGCAGTGCGAGTTCCGCAACCCTGGAGGTCACGGCGTACCTGGAGAGGAGACCGTAAAAAACGAGAAGTGAACGAGAAGTGAACGGGAAGCAAACGGAGGACCAAAGCGATGCGACGTTCTGCGCGAGCAACTGGTGTCAAGGCACGTACAAGTTGGAGTACTGGAAAATGTCGATCATTCGGACGACGTCGTAGCTGAGGAGCTGGTCTATGATCGTTTTGACGAGGTCGATGGCGCAGTCGGCCTCCAACGCGATCCTGTGGACGTGTCGGATGCCGTCGATGTACGGCAGCAAGTGCAGTGTCGTCGCTCCAAGGTGCTGTTGCGTCTCTGCATCCAAACGCCGGATGAGGACCGGCACACGGTGACTCTGGATCAACATCATGGGGTCTGACTCCTCGCCCGGCGCATTGCTCGGGCGGTCGCGCAAGATGGGCTGGAACACTTTGAGGCAGAGCATGTCTAGCGGTGTGACGTTGCACTCGTGCTGGCCGCGCAGGTTCAAGTTCTCCCAGAGGTCCGGCAGCAACGCGCCCATCGCCGGCCGCGTCTTGTCTTGCTGGAAGAGGTACTCTGACTCGACCTCCAAGCTGCGAATGAACTCGCCCAGCTTGCAGACCACGGGGACGTGCGCGGCGATCATGTTGGACCCGGCGTCGAACACGAAGCAGAGGTTGAAGAGCATCTTGGAGCGGCCGTACTTGGTGCCGGGGATGCCCACGGGGAACCCCACGAAGGTGTAGTCGAACGCCGTGATGGACAACGGGTTCTCCTGCAGCACGTCGTCGGTGATGATGAACTTGGCGATGGCGTCGAACTTCTCCGTGCTGAGGAAGTTCGGCGGGTACTGATGATACATGCGCGGGCCGTCGATGTTGTCGAACTCGCAGTACATCACGCACCGGATCGGGCCCTGGCTGGCGGGGCTGGCGGGGCTGGGGTGCACGGCCGGGCTCGCATGCGCTTCACGCGGGCCGGCACTGTCCGCATCTGTCGACACAGCGACGAACGAATCGCTGCTGCTGCTGCTGCTGCTGCTGTTGGTGCTGGTGCCGCTGCCGTACTTCGTAACTCGAGGCACAGTCACATCAGCACTAGCAGCACCAGAAGCCGCGGCGGAGTCTCCCCGGATCGGCGGCGGCGGCGGCGAGGATGCCGACGACAACTCATGCGACGACGCGTGCGGCTCGCGCGCGGTCGACATCTTCGCCGATCACTGCAGGCGCGGCGTGGTGGCTCACAGGCAATCGAATCAAGACGACATGGTCGCCGCGCAGCAACGGCGTGCCATGCCCTACGACAAAGTTGAAGAACAGAGCGCCGTCGACGGACGCGGAGCAATCGACGCAGCGAGTCTGCGAAAGAATGCGGCGGCCACGGCAACGGCGACGGCAACGGCGACGGCGACGGCGAAGCAGCGAAAGAGCAACGCGAGGAAAGAAAAAGAAAAAGAGAAAGAAAAAACAAACGCAGCGTCGCATCAATGACTCAACAATGCGTGCGTCGTCGTCGACGCGTCGGCAGCCAAGCAATCGCACCGAAGCGAAGCAACGATTGCAAGCAGAGTGGTTTCCGCAGCGAAGGGGCGGTCTTCGCGAACCAAACAACTGAGGAGATGAATAGATGTATGAAGACGAACGAACGAATGGATGAATGCAATGAAAGCAATGAATGCAATGAATGCAATGAATGCAATGAATGCAATGAATGCAATGAATGCAATGGATGCAATGAATGCAACGAATGCAATGAATGCAACGAATGCAATGAATGCAACGAATGCAATGAATGCAATGAAGGCAACGAAGGCTACGAAGGCAACTAAGAAATAATGGCGACGACGAACGACGAACGACGACGAACGACGACGACGAACGACGAACGACGAACGACGACGACGAACGACGAACGACGAACGACGAACGACGAACGAACTTCGTTGCTGTAATTGCATACTTTCTTTGTGTAATTGCACGTTGTTGCGTTGTTAATTACAACGACGAACGACGAACGACGAACGACGAAAGACGAAAGACGAACGACGAACGACGAACGACGAA
>ENA-OWNT01003042-OWNT01003042.1-seawater-metagenome-genome-assembly--contig:-NODE-3042-length-16389-cov-7.824853_pt1 | contig 16389 bp, 24 predicted proteins | sample MGYA00238136_ERZ651165 | MGnify/ENA primary metagenome ERZ651165 (study PRJEB26861, sample SAMN08777766) | seawater metagenome | isolation source: coastal seawater | place: USA: Florida | collected...
GGCTTCGTCGGCCATTGGAACGAGGTAGAGGGCCATCCCTTCCGCTGGCGGTTCCGTGGCGAACCGCGGCGCACTCTCCCAGAGGCGGCCTGATGCCCAAGCGAAGCGTAGACATGTTCGACGTCTCCAAGCTCGAGGGCCTTCTCGAGAAGCGAGGCCTCGATCACCTGACGGTGCGGAAGCACGGCACGAAACTCATCCTCGAGTCTGGACCCGAAGGTGACAAGCTTCCTTACGCGCGTTTCACGAAAGACACCGTCCACCTGTGGCTTCTCGACGTTCACGCGGGTCGGAAGTGGGAGCCGACCGGCTTCCGGGCGACGCTCGACGAGTTGATGGCGCTCATGGATGACGCCTTCCCGTGGCTGCTGGCGTCTCGCGGCTGAAGTACTCGCTGTATGCGGCAGCGCGTCGCAACCGTATTCGCCGGGCGTTTGGCTACGGGGAGAAACTTGGGATCTCCAGGCCTAGACGCCATCCGCGAGTACTTCTGATGCCTTTCAACAGTGGGGCTGCTTGTGGCTGAGAGCATCATTGTGCACTTTCGCTATGCGAGCATCGACAAGGCTGCATCTGCGGCGGACAAGGTTGCTGTTCGGGGCCAACCTGGTTCAACGCTGTGTCGGTACCCCGCGGACGAAGACGCCTACACGCTGACCATTTACCCGTACGACGACCTCCAGGGCGAGGCCGAGCCCGCGGAGCTGGATGAGCTGCGAGCGATGTTGGGTGGGGAGCTTCCCGCATCATCGATGGTCATCGAGCTACGGCGTTCGCGCGGCGACCGGGCATGTGCGGACGCAGAGGAGGTCGTTCGAGGGCTCCTCGAAGCTGAAGTCGGCATCGTGGACGATACCTACGAGAACCTCTGGACCGCCACGGACATCGAAGGCGGTGCCCTGAAGGGGGGACGCCGCTTCCTTGATGCCTATCGGCGGCGAGGACGGCCACGAGCGTTCATTGAGCGAGCTGCAGAACGCTCCCCGCCCAACGCGAGCTTCGGCTACGACGACGAGCGAAGCGAGGAGAGGCCCAACGGGCCGTTCGCCAGCCGTGAGCCGTTAGGCGAGACCGCTTCGTCGACAACCCCACCCACCCAACCGACTTCGCCGACGCCGTCCGGCACAAGCGACCTCGTTAGGGTCAGCGGAGGCATCCCGCAGGTCGGTCGCCGACCGACCCGACAAGCAGGAGGTGCAAGTGGCTGACCCGAAGCTGACCGACATCATGCGAAGGCTCGGCTACACCCAGCACTGGCTCGACGTGGGCGTCGTCGACGAGGCGAGTGTACGCAGCCAGTTCGACGCCTTCCGCAGCTCCGCTGACCAGAACACAGAGCACTACCGCCATCGCGCGTTCGTCGCGTTCCTACATCGGAGGGAGCAACTGGCCATGGACGAGGCCCTGCGCCTCCTCGCCCTCGACGATGCTGCCGCCAACGGTACGAGCCTTCGGGTCAGCCGGGCCATCCAGTTGCTCGCCTGCGACCTACTCACCGACGCCCAGTTCGCCGAGCTGGCCGAGCACCCCGCTCTCGCCCATCCCTCCATTCAACGCGTCTACCGACGGCAGTTCGCGTTGCGCCGTCTTCGGACCGAACGTCTCACGCCTACACTCTTCCATGAGGTCCAATCCACCGACGACGGCGCTGTGCATCGAGGAGCGCTGCAGCGAGACGACCTGACGCGAGACCAGCTTGAGTGGCTTGCGGCGAACGGAGCGACCCGCGCCGTTCGAAACGTCGCCAAGCAACGGCTCCGACGGCGACAGCCGCGCTGAAGCTGCAGGTCACCCACCGGTTCACGACTGTCTCCACGCCTCGCGAGAACACCCGGCCGCCCGCCCCGGCACGGGCTTCGCACCTCGACGACCATGGACCAACCAGGACCAGGAACGCTTGCTCCTCGGCGCCCCCCACCCCCCTGCTCCACCCGTGGCCCACGGCATCCTCCGGCTCGACGGCTTCATCGACACCGGACCCCTCGATGCCCAGGGAGTTGGGGCGAACGCCCCTCCAGGGGCTTCCGTCCTTCACCACCCTCCCCTGCGCACAACGCCACTCTCATCGGCACCAGCGCCGGCCGGCGGGCCAGCACGACGCCGAGCCATCGCCCACCGCCGACGCCAGCAACGCGCAGTGGCCCATCGCCCGGCCGAACGTCCCACGAAGACCAGCTGGGTCCCGCCTAACGCAAGATTCTACTGCGACGCGAGCTCCGCGAACGAGGCCCGACGGGCCGATTCGGCAGTAGCTATCCATCGTTAGGCGGCCCGCCGCCGCCCCGGCCACTGCACCCACAGCGCCGGAACCACTGGTTCTTTCGCCTGCACCTCCTGCGCTCGGAATCACCCGGGAGCTCCCAGGGAGGTCCCACGCACCTCCTGGGCCGTCGCGCCCGCTGGCAACCACGCCGACGGCCACGACGCGCACGACATCGGCTCCATCGACGTCTCCCACGAGCGACTCCCTCGCTGGCACGAAGGACGCGCCCTCTCCGAGCAGGCGACGGCTTCCAACCAGGACCTCCGCCCGCTCGACCACCTCCAGAACGAGGCCTTCTGGGACGACTTCCTCCTCTCCTTCATCGACCGAGGGCTCAAGGGGGTCAAACTGGCTGTCAGCGATGCGCGCCAGGGACTGCGCCACGCCATCGAGAAGCGACAGGTGGCCGCCAAGAGGCAGCGATGTCGTGTCCAAATCATGCGCAACCTGGCCACCCGGGTCGGACGACGACACCTGTCTGCCTGTCTCGCCCTGGCCAAGACCATCTTCGCCCAGGAGACTCACACGGCAGCCATCGCCCAACGGGAGATAGTCGCCAAGGCCCTACGCCAGGCCAACCAGCATGCCGCCGCGGACTTCCTCGTGAACACCGACGACATACTCAACTACATGCTCTTCCCCAACGACCACTGGACCAAGCTCCACTCCACCAACGTGGTCGAGCGACCCAACCGAGAGCTCAAGCGCAGGACACGCGTGGTCTCCACCTCGCCTACCGCGCCTCGTTGATCCGCCTGGCCGGTGCCTTGCTCCTTGAAGAGCACGAAGAGCGGCTCGTCGGCCGTCGCTACATCAGCGAGCGAAGCATGGACCAGCTCTACAGTCCTGCCGAGGGCTTGGGCCTCGAGGTGGACCCCACCAAGTACTTGGCAGCAAAGTGACGGACCGGACGGGGAAACGACCCAGACCCACTCCTACACCAACTTGACGGACTCAACTCCCCTAGGGACCTGTGGACCCGTCGACCTGGTTGACCCATCGACCACCGACCCGGCCCCTACAGTATGCCTGGGACACTCAATCTCTTAGCCTCCACCACACCAGGGGAAGGGCGAACAACAGCCCGCCGCTCCCCCCAGCAATGGCCACCAATAGCACCGGGGGAATCGAAGGCTCGTACACGTAGATGCTAGCTGTTCGTGAGGGAGAGACGATGGCGAGCCAGTCGCCGTTCTGGGTGACATCGGTGACGATCGCCGGATGCGTCGACGTGGCCCCCACCGACCAGACTTCGCCCCACGTGCGGGCCCGCGACGCGTCCCGAAGGAGTGCCTCGGCATCCCCGACCAGAGTCCCATCGGGGCCACACACCGGCTGTTCGGCAATTGCGAGCAGGTCGACCCCCTCGATACGCGCGATTTCCACGGTCGTGGGTTCCAGCTGCCCGGCCGCGATCAGGAGCACCAGTCCCTCCGTGGCCGCGAGCGCCTCTGCGGAGCCTCCAGCCACCCTCGCGCCGGGAACCTCGGCACACCGCGGATCGATGACCACGATCTGGTCGAACCACGCTGGTTCATCCGAGACGGTCAGGACGAGATCCAACAGCTCCTCGGCCGCGCGGACCCACAGTCGCGGCCGCCCGTCCCTCGTGGTGGCCGCGGCTACGTGTGTGACGCCGTCGCTCCCCAGGCGCACCAAGCGGGCGACCCGGTCTCGACCGATCCAGTACAGGCGCTGACCGACGGTAGATTCGATGTCGGTAACGCGTGCCAGCAACGGGGTGTCCAGAAAGACGTCGACGGCTTCGTCGCTACCGGCGAGCACCGCCAGGTCGTCGATCGGTTCGACGACCCCGCTGCTTCTATGGAGGGCGAAGCTCAGCTCGAGTCCATCGTCCGACACGAGGACTGCGGTATTCGATGCGCCCTCGGTGGCGCGCCATCCCTTGCGAGACGCTTTGCTCACTGCGAGGCCGGAGCAGCCGCGGCGCGCCCCCTTCTGCGTGGTCTTGGCGCCCCCCTTGCCCGCGGCTTTGATGAGCCCGGCGCACCCAGGTGGGCCAGACGCGAGGAGGGCCCCCAGCGCTGCAGCGCCCAGCCAGGAACGCCACCGTGAGCGCTGTAGGCTTCTTAGCGTACGCAATCTTCCTCCAGGCAGTTCGCATGGTGCCGGATGGGCGAACAGTGTCGAACGGTCGCAACCCAGGTGCCTCAGCTGGGGCCAGCCCATGACGAAGGTGTGTCGGGACCCATTGAGGATTGGGACGGGTTCAGATGGGGTACCTGGGGCGGCGAGCAGTGGGTCAACTCCGCGGCGCGGCCCTGTAGTTCCGGGAGACGTGACACGACACAGACACGCCGAGTTCCGACCCTCTCCCTGCCGATGCCCAGAGCGTGCGTCCGCAGGGCCCGCCACCCGCGGCAACGGGTCGCTGGCAACAGGCCCCTGCCAACGCCCTCTCTCCCCCCTGTCTCGTCCCACCTGCCTGTCCCGATGACGTCCCACGCTCGTCCACCGGTAGCAGGCCCGAGATCAGCACCGGCAGCGTGTCCCACGGGCGCGCCGGCGGAACGCGTGGGACACGCCGGCGAAGCGAGTCCCGGACGCCCCCTCGACGCCGCTGCCATGGGCGGGACACCGCCGAAGGCGTCGAGGGCACGGACGTGGCCCTCGAGGAAGGCGCCCATGCGCTGGTCGTAGAAGAAGCGCACGAAGGGCATGCGCGACCACGACAGCACCACCACGAACGCCGACACGCGTCGCGTCGCGCGCCCGACGACACGGGTGCCGAAGGAGGCCCAGTCCACCTGGGCTTCCTCGCCAGATAGCGTGCTCAGGCGCTGGTAGGCCTCGGCCGGCTTCCGGGGGCGAAGCGTCGCCACCAGCCGCCGGAAGTGGCTCCTGCTGCCTGGGTACCCGCGCTCGACCACCATCTCGTGCAGGCGACTCGACGGAAGCTTCGGATAGGCCTCCAGCGTCTCGCGGATGAACGGTAGGAACGGCTCGACCATCGAAGGCCGCGCCGTCAGCGCCACGGGCACCCCCTTGCTGCGGAGCACGCGCTTCACCGTGCTGTGGTGCACCCCCACCTGCTTCGCGATGGTTCCCACCGGCCACTTCTCGACGAAGTGCAGGCGCACGATGCGTTCTTCGATGTGGGCGGGGATCATGTGTCGCCCCCTCGGTCAGCACCTTCGCAGGGCTCCTCGTCGGGCAAAGGCGGGTAAGGCGCTGTGACATCGGCAGCAGCGAGGCTGCCACCCTCCGTGTCGAACAGGGTCCATCGGTTCATGGGTCGGTTCTCCTGCCCGGACCGTCAGGGTCCGAGACCATGCGGAGGCTGCCGCCAGCAGCGACCCCGCGGAACCCTGATGCGTCATCTTCGCTTCGCGACGTTCGAGGTAGCGCTGCTGACGAGCGGCATGGTTGGCGCGACCCTCCGCGGTGGCCTGGTAGCGCCGGCCGCTCCGCCGGAGGCTCTCGCGACGAGCCGCCTGCGAACAGCCTGAGCTGCAGTAGCGCTGGCCTCGATCACATCGACGGCAGATGCCGACGAGTCGCCCACACCGGCCACAGTTGAACTGGCGATAGGACGCTGGCACTGGCCCGCTTGGGCCGGCTGGGTGATGCCCCCAACGTGAGCCCCGTTTGTTTGTTGGCGGAGCTTGCAGAGGGTCTGGAGCGGCAACTCCAGGCCCTCACCCCGTTCTGGGCGGTCGCTGCCCCCTTAGCCCCGCTGGAGGCACGGCGGGGCCGGTCCTCGGTCGCGCGCGACCTGCGGGCCGGCCCCGAGGGGGACCCGGTCTGCAAGGGAGCGATCCCTCATGCGGTTCTCACCGACTTCCTGCGGGTCCTGGTGCACGTCAACAGTCAGGCGTCCCGGCGAGGCGCTCGGGGAGGGACGACGGGCCACGCAGCGCGCGTCGGGTGGCCGCTCCGCTGGCACTCCGACCTGCTGACTTGCAGGCGGCCGCTTCCGGGGGCGAAGCGAACGCCCCGCGTTCATCGCCCCGCAAGGCGCTCAATGCGCGCCATCACCCGTTCGCCGTCTACGCCTCGCGGGATGGAACCGTCGAGCACCTCCAGCACAAAGGGAGCTTCGAGCACGCCGGCGAGACCCATTCGCACTTGCTTCTGCAGTCTCGCATCCGCGACACCAAGCGCTGCTTCGATGGTGGAGCAGCAGGACAACAGCATCGCGAGGTCTTCGAGGTCCTGAGACATCAGCGGGTCTGCGCTACCTCGGTCATGGAACGCCGCCAGTTTGGCGGCGACCATGCCTGCCGAATCCAGCACTCGGATGCGTTGACCCTCTGCGACCTTGACTTCGACGGAGTTGCCAAGCCGCACGGGCTCTTCCTCAGCTAGCGAGTGCATGGGCACGAGGTCGACCGGCACACCACTCGGCGCAATCCGGGCGTACAGGTTCCGGCGATGTGGACGGGTGTCGTGCTTCCAGCCAGCAGCCATCATCCGCTCCTCGAGCTCCTGCATCTCGCGATGGCTTGCAATGGCGAGCAGCACACAATCAACGTCGGTGGTGGGGCGCTCTTCTTCCATCGGAGGCAGCTGGTCGAGATGCACACCGACGACCGTGCCACCGAAGAAGATGCAATCGACGCCGAGTTGGTCCATGTCTACCGCTACGTGCCGGAGGAGGTCGAGGTTCTTCATGGCCGGAGCATCTCCGAGAGCGCCTCGCTGGCCAGCTGCCGTTCCCGCACCCGGCCAACTCGCATGGCGTCGGCAAGCGACAGGAGCTCGTAGGCCTTCGGCAACGCGAGGGCCAGGTCAACGACGCGAGCGTGAATAGGCGCGACAGCACGCCCCTCAGCAGGGCCACCCTCCGCGGGCCAAACATACGGATGGCTCGACACGATGAGCTCGTTGAGAACTGGGCCAGCGTGGGACGTGGGGATGCCTCGGACCACGTCTCCAGGCTCCGTTGGAAACAGCCAGCGCATGCCCCTCGTCAAGAACTCCAGGAGCTGCGCACGCGAGAGCCTGCGGAGGCTGCGCGAGTACAGCCCATTCGCTGCGAGCCGACGAACGGACTCGCTGATCCTCGAGCGCGGCAAGTCGAGGAGGCGCGCGAGTTCCGCCTGGGCTCCTGGCCTGTCGTCCAAGGCGAAGAGCCCGGCGGCGACGACGACGTCCTGGCTTCGAACAGCATCCATGGCCTGTCTCCACGATCGTTACACAAACGGCGTAACACTAGCCGGGAGGGGGGGACAGCGATCGACTCCTCAGACCGGTGAGCCCAACGCAGGATTCTACTGCGACGCGAGCTCCGCGAGCGAGGCCGCGGAGCGGCCGGTTCGGCAGTAGCAATCACCCGTTAGGCCGGTGGCACTGGCGCTCGGACTGGCTCCCCACCGCCGCATTGACCGCTTCGATGGCGAGCATCGGATGAGTACCAGCGTGGCTCGACGGGCCTGGGAGGCTGCCACCATCGCATGCGTTCGGCCGTCTTGCGGCCTCGGTGACCCAAGCACCGACGCGGCGGGTGGCAGCACAGATGCGGTCAGGGCTTGCTGTTGGCCGCTCGAGTGCGCCATGCCTTCGGGTCTCGCCGGACGTGGGCGATGGCGAGAACCACCAGCTGCTTGCCGACGACTCGGAAGAAGACCGCGTAGGGGAACCGGTTGCACAGGATCCGTCGGGCGGTGCCTTCGACTACGGCGTCGGCCAGCGGCTGTTCCGCGGCTCGCAGAATCGCAGCATCGACCTGGTCGGCCAAGTCGAGCCCGAGGCCCGGCTGCTGGTCTTCGTACCAGTCCACTGCTTCGAGGACATCCAGCCGCGCGAGCGGGAGGACAATCAGCTGGTAGCTGACCCCTTGCGAGCGAGGCGAGCGTGAATCTCGGCCCTGACGTCTTCCCATGGGATGGCGAAGGACGGGTCCGCATCGAACTCCGCAGAGCGGCGGGCAATCTCCCGGCGCCACGCCTCGCTGACCTCGACGTTCTCTGGCCGAGCAGCGATGCGGTCCCAGAGGTCTTGGACGTGGGCGATCTGCTCTTCGGGGGTCATCTGGTCGAAGGCGGTGTTCATGGGAGCAGCTTATCCGCTTCCAGCGCTGACGCGCATAGTCAGGCTCTGACCAAGGCCAACGCGACATCATCCTGGAGCGCGCCTGATCGCAGGCGAACACTGTTGAGCAGGGCGCTGGCGGCGTGCTCGAGTCCTGGCAGGCGTACAACTGACGCAATGCTCGAAGGAGAGGCGTACTTGAGGAGGCCGTCGGTAGCGACGAGAAGGGTCCCGGCGAACGCGGCCTCGAACGGCACAGGTGCCGCATTTCCACTGCCAAGTAGCGGCTTGCGCACTTGATTCTCGGTGAGCTCCGAGAAGCCAGCGTCGCCGACGAGCCATGCACCCGAATCGCCGACGGACGCTCCCCAAAGGTGCTTGCCCTGCAAGACGACGACAACCGCCGTGGCTTCTGCCGCACGGCCCTGCGCCAGAATGGCGTCATCAGCTTCGTAGAGCACTTCCACGCATCGGTCCGCCGTGGCCAGCTGGCCGCTCGCCATTGCCGCCTCCACCGTCGCGGCAGCTTGTCGAGCGGCCTCCTCGCCGCGGCCCGTACCTCCGGCCCCGTCTGCGACAAACACGACGACACCTCTGGCCGTGGGCCAGACGTGAACGACGTCGCCGCCGATGATGCCGGCCTGCTCGCAACGAACGGCACTGTGCAGGGCCATCTCGCTCAAATCGTCACGCTCCGGGGCGAGAGGGTTCGTCGAGGAAGACTGGCATGCGACCAAGCTAGCCCGGCTCGCCAACTGCTGGGCATCGAGGAGGGCTGCATTTCGTGATGCGTTTGTGCACTCGGCTAACGCCGGCATCAGCTGCGACGACGAGTGCAGCGAGGAGAGACCCGATGGGCCGTTCGCCAGCTGCATGCCTTCGTTAGGCGAGAGGCAAGGGCGTTCGCCCCCTGCGCACCCAGCGCTCGCAGCTACGCTGGGCTCGCAGGCACTAATAATGGGGCGCAGAGTCGCATGGAACGACCGTGGTATCGGAGGCCTACCGATGGCCTTCGAGCCGCTCCAGCCCCGTTGGCGTTTCGGGCTGCTGGGACGCGCCGTGGCGTTTCAGAACAGCTCGTCGATGTCGCGACGGCCGTGGAGGATGCGGATCACCTCGAGGCTCTCTGATGAGACCATGTAGAAGAGGACGTAGCTGCCGACGACGAATGAGCGCAGGCCTGGGTGTAGCTCTTCACGGGCTCGCCCCATCTTCGGCAGCTCCGCGAGCTTGTGTGCCACTTCCTGCATGCGGTCCAGGACACGATCGCCAGCGGCTGGGCTCTCCTCCGCAATCCATGACCAGATGTCGATCAGGTCCGCCTGCGCGGTGGCCGTGATGACCACCTTCAGCGCCACGCGCTACTCCGAGCGTCGGCGACGACCTTCGGCCTTCAACTCGGCGAGAAGATCGTTCGTGAATGGCTTGGTGACGCCCGACTCCAGGTCGCGAACGCCTCTTGCGATAGCGGCGCGCAGCTCCTCCTTACGGAGCTCCTTCAGCTCCTCACGTTCGCGGAGCACGCGGAGTGCCTCGCGCACGACCTCGCTGGACGACCGGTACAGGCCAGACGCCACACGGCCATCGATCCAGGCTTCGAGCTCGGGCGTGAGAGACAGGTTCATGGGGCCTCCAATGTCAGTCTATAGCGAAGATTGACATCAGGCGAGCAGCACGAGCTGCGGCCACTGCGACAGGCGGCTCATCCGCCCGCCACAGCAACGACCACCTTTGCTCAACGCCCCGCCCCACCGCCCGAGGAGCACGTCCGACCGCGCGACCCGGCGCCGACCTCGCGAGCCAGCCGCCACAGCCCAACAAGGCCGAGGAGAACTTGCTCCTCGAGACCCCCCGCCTCCACGACACCGTGCTCCACGACGTCCTCCAACCGCACGGCATCATCGACACGGCGCTCCGTCGACGGCCGACGCCGTGGCACGCCACGCCCCTGCCGAAGCCCGCGTGGGTCACGACCCAGCTGCACGCCCAGCACCGCATGGGCCCCAGCACCTCCCTCCCGCCAACCACGACGCCGGCCTAGCGCCACGCAGCGACGCCAGCGACAGCCTCAGAGCCATCGACCGGCACCACGTCCCGCAGTGAACGCCGAGTCGTGCCCAACGCAGGATTCTACTGCGACGCGAGCTCCGCGAGCAAGGCCCGAAGGGCCGGTTCGGCAGTAGCAATCACCCGTTAGGCTCCAGGGGGAAGCACTTCGCCCCTGCGAGCCCACCGCTCGCAGCCGCGCTTCGCTCGCTTACTCCTGGGGCGGTCGGCCCAGCTGGATGGCCCTTGGGAGGCCGCCAGTGCCGCTGAAGCCTCGGGCGACTCTGCGCCCGCCGGCGGAGCCAATTGGCAATGGCCCCCGTGGGAGCCCGCGCTGTCTGAGCATTCGCTGACGGCTTCGCGGCCGGAGGATACTGGGCTGGTGCCATGGGCTACGTTCTTCCGGAAGACTTCAGATTGCACGTCGGGCGCTATGATCAGGGCACATTCGTGCGGGTTGTGCACGTTCCGACTGGGGTGGCGAGAACAGTCACGCCAATCGGCGAAACTCCGCCAGTTGACGTGACGAGGGAAGCCATCCGCGAGATGCTGCCGAGCATCCCCGCGTGGGTCTCCTGGCCGGACGGCCTCACGAACGCGCTCCGCGGGCTGATTGATGAGGCCAAGACCCAAGGCGGCGAACGTGGCGAACTCGCTCGCGATCACGATGCCCTTCCAGTCACGCCCGACTTGTGGTCGTGGGTGCTGCTGCGGGACAACGGGATTGTAGTGAAGGTCACCGAAGGCAGTGATGCGAACGGGAATCGAGCTGAAGTCATCGAGCAGGCAGAGCCACAGCTGACAGCTCGGGTGCTCGCGCTCGCAGAGCATAGGTTTCCCGCCTTGGCGGAGGTAGCGCCGAGTGCGCCATCGGAAGCGTCTCGGTGCGAGGGCTGCACTGGGGTAACGTCCCTGGAGGTGGTGTAAGTCCACAGCCGGCGTAGCCCCTTGGCTATTCGCTCATGCGGCTGTGGAAAGGCCCATCGGGTCCTCCTAAGTGGTGGTTGCTGAAAAACGACTGCCCAGGAGGGACTCCGATGGCCCAGAAGGACGTAGACGCTGTGGAACTCGTGCGCAACATGCTGGAGATGCCGGGCGGCCGAGAAGGGCTGCTCGGGATGCTGTCGGACATGCTGCACGCGGTGATGGAGGCCGAGGTGACGGCGCGCTGTGGGGCGTCCTATGGCGAGCGCTCGGACGACCGTCTCAACCAGCGGAACGGCACGCGGCAGCGGCCGTTCGAGACACGGATGGGCACGGTTGAGCTGATGATTCCGCGGCTTCGCAAGGAGTCCTACCTGCCGAGCTTCGTGGAGCCGCGTCGGCGCTGGGAGAAGGCGTTCGTGAACGTCGTCTGCGAGGCCTACGTGCACGGCGTCTCGACGCGGAAGGTGGAGGAGTTGGTCGAGGCGATGGGCGCGCGGGGCATGTCGAAGAGCGAGGTGTCGCGCATGGCGAAGGCGCTGGATGACCACGTGGACGCGTTCCGCAGCCGGCCGCTAGGCGAGCTCCGGACGCCGTACCTGTGGCTCGATGCGCTCTACGAGAAGGTGCGGGACGCGCGGGGGCGCACGGTCAGCCGCGCCGTGTTGGTGGCCTACGGCGTCGACGAGAACGGCGAGCGCCAGGTGCTCGACCTCGACGTGGCGCCCGGCGAGATGACGACGGCGTGGAAGGCGTTCCTGGAGCGCCTGGTGGGGCGTGGGCTGCGCGGGGTGCAGCTCGCCATCAGCGACGCGCACGCGGGCCTCAAGCGGGCCATCCAGGAGGTGCTGGTGGGCGTGGCGTGGCAGCGCTGCACCATCCACTTCCGCCGCAACGTGCTCTCGGTGGTCCCCAAGAAGGCGCAAGGGGCGGTCATGGCTGCGGTGAAGACGGTGTTCGCGCAGCCCTCCATGGCCGAGGCGAAGGCCGCCATGACGCGGGCCATCAACTGGCTCGAGGACGGCTACCCCGCGGCCGCCCAGCTGCTGCGCGACGCCGAGGACGACGTGCTCACCTACCTGTCGTTCCCCGAGGCGCACCACCGGCAGATTCACTCCACCAACCCCCTCGAGCGCCTCAACAAGGAGATTCGCCGTCGCACGCGCGTGGTCGGCATCTTCCCGAACAGCGCCTCGCTGGTGCGCCTGGTCGGCATGTTGCTCATCGAGCAGAACGACGAGTGGCAGGTGGGCCGGCGCTACTTCAGCCGCAGCTCCATGGCCTTGCTCGATGCGCCGCCGGTCGTGCCGGAGCTTGTGGACAACGCCCCCGCAGAGGCCGTTGCCTGAACAAACGAGAGGGGGCTTCCCCCTCTCGCGCTCTCCCCCTTTCACCCCCACTTACCGAGAAGCGAACGCAGCAGACTCCACAACGGAGAATCCACAGGGCTCATACACCACTTGCGGGGACGCGACTTCGAGCTCTGGCTTGATGGTCCCATAGTGATGCAATTCATCGATCGGAAGAGAAGGCCACGAAACGGGGAGTTCGACTCCATGTACTCCGCTCTCGGGGACTTCAAGAGGGCGTCGGGCGAAGAAGAACTGCTCCGCCTGAGCGAGCGTTCGGTCGTCAGCCCGCCGATACATGATGACTCGTATCTGGAGGTAGTAGACTCCCGGTTCCTGAACGACGGAGAAGGGAATCTCCATCAAGGCGTTTGGCGGGATCTCGGATGCCAGGTTCACCTGGTCGAACACCTTCGCGCCGTCTGCTACGGCGTCAACAGGCGGATTGCCGTCGTAGGGCGGCGGCTCGTCGGCACTGTCGACGGCCAGAAAGCACAGGCTCACCGTCGCCCCCAAGTTTGCGGGCACGTCTGCGATCTGGATTACTCCACGAACCAAGCCAGCTCCAGTTGCTCCCAGTGTTGTTCTTCGGCGGCGGGCGTCTCGACGACCAGCCGTCGGTCCAGAGCTCTTCGGTACGCCACCTGTGTCGCCAAGTGATGTCCCCTCGCGAGGAGGTAGGCTAGCAGGCAACGCAGAGCAGCGTGGCAGGAATGCGGGTGATGGCCGCAAATGGAGGCGAAGCCTGAGCGATCTTACCTGATGACATCGGAGGGCGCGGAGTCGCCCTTCCCGTCGTCGGCACGCGCAGGCTCCCAAAAGCGTCGGAGTCGAACCCGGCGCCGAGGGGCTCCCGAACGAAGCGTTTGATGCAAGCGCTGGGGAGCCGGGAGCGAACGCCTCCGATTCTCTCCCAAGGGGGATTCTGCCTTGGCTCCGCGGCGTGCGCGGCGACGGGCGGCCGGTCGAGTCGTGCTGTCGTGGGGGCCGTCGCGCACCTGGGTCGTGCTGACGCCGGGAACGACAGGTGAGGCGGCGCGAGGAGTCTAGGGGTTGGGGATGCAGCGAACTCGGAGGTTGGCGCGGAGCTGGGGCTTGTCGAGGTGGCACCGATGGCGCCGATGTCGTGCGCGTCGTGGTCGTCGACGTAGTTCAAGGTGGCAAGGCTTCCGCGTGGTCCAGGGCGGCGGGTGCCCCCGGAGGGAGCGGTGGGCGTCGGTGCCCCACGTGGGGCGCGGTTCCGCGGCCGCAAGACGGGAGGCGGCCTGCGCTGGATGTGGGCTCCCCAGGCCGCTCAGGTGGGCGTCGTCGGCCGAGGTGCAGCCGGAGGAAGCGGGCCGAGTCGTCCTGGGTGCCGGGTTCGGCGAGGGGTGGGCCTTGCCCAACGTCAGCGTGCTGCTGGCGAATGGTCGCTGCGCTCCCTTCCTCGCTTCGCTCGTCTCTAAGCAGACGCCGGCGTTAGGCGTATTCGCTGGATGAATCTGGGTCATGGTCGCCAGATCGCCAGGCGCTAGCCACGCGAAGGCAGCCCTCGACGGCGTGGCTAGCAGCCCCCCACAAGCCAAGGCAAGTCGTCAACGAGAGGCCTACGCCCCGCCTCCCAGGGCCCAGCCCCAGCCCGTGAGCATCTACCACACAGCTCGTCCGCGGCCGGCCACTTGCTCGCTGGCTCGCGTTCTCTCCTTGCTTCGATGCATCGTGCCGTTAACCTGCGCCAGGAGATCACCATGACCACGCTTGAGAACTCGCAGCCCCAGCCCCTGAGCTGGAGCTCCTGGCGCGACCAGGTTGCTCGCTGGCCGACGGCGGGACGCCACATCCTGGCCCAGTCCGATGAGCAGACGGTTGTCGTCTACCAAGCGTATCGGCCCGAAATCGCCGAATGGGCCGTCGAGCATCAGGCCTTCGGTGGCCCGTGGTCCTTCGAGCGCATGAGCTGGATCAAGCCAAACTTCCTCTGGATGATGTACCGCTGTGGCTGGGCGACCAAGCCCGGACAGGAGCGAGTGCTTGCAGTGCACATGCGGCGGGAAGGTTTCGATGAGGTGCTCAGGCGTTCCGTCGAAAGCAGCCACCACCCGGAAGTGCATGGCATGGACTACGACACCTGGCGTCGTGCGGGCAAGCGAGCCGACGTGCGCCTTCAGTGGGACCCGGACCATGGGCCCGGCGGAGACAAGAGGGAGAGGCGGGCGGTCCAGCTAGGGCTACGCGGATCCACGCTGCGTTCATTCGCAACAGAGTGGATTGTCTCCATCAGGGACATCACCCCCCAAGTCGCGGAGCGCAGAGAGCGCCTCGCGGACCGAGACTCACTCACCACGCCAACTGAAACCGTCTACCGGCCCGCGGACCCCGAGCTGTGTCGGCATCTGCGTCTCTCCGCCCCATAGTCTCGCCTTCGCGGAGCCCAAAGCGGCATGCGGTTCTCCGATGCCACCGAGCTCATCTCGCTCGCTGCCGCCCCTGACGAACCCGGCCACAACCTCGCAGGTCCTCACCGCAACGACTTCTCCGCCAGGTTGGCCACCACGCGAGCCCATGGACACTTGGAGGCCTCGGAGGGCGCAGAGACGCCCGTCACCCTGGCAGTACGCGCGGCCTCCCAAGAGCACCCAGTGCGACCCACCCTCTCTGCTGCTCCTGGAGGAAGCGTTGATTCCACCGCTGGGGAGGAGGGGCGAACGCATCAGGGAAACGCCTAACGGGTGCTTGCTACTGCCGAACCGGCCGCTGCGCGGCCTCGCTCGCGGAGCTCGCGTCGCAGTAGAAGCCTGCGTTGGGCTCGGCGCTGAGGTGGTTCGCGGGGGCGGGAAGCCGGTCGATGGCGTGGCGGCTGCGGGTGGCGGCGTTGGCGGGTGCTGGGTCAGGGTGGTGCTGGCGCTGGGTGCTGTCGCTCGCATGGGGGCGTGCTGGCGCCGGGAGCGCGAGGTGAGGCGGCGCGCGGGGGCGCGCGGTTGGGGATGCTGCGAGCTCCGGGTGGGTGGCGCGGAGCAGGGGCTTGTCGAGCAAGGGCGCTCGGTCGTGGTTGGGCGGCTGGAGGCGAGGCGACCGTTCCGTGGCGGGTCGTGCGTTCCGTCGCGCAGCTGGAGGTCGTGGGTTGGGCGGAGGTTCCGGTTGGGAGTTGTCGCCAGCCCGGAGAAGGCGCGTCGGTCGTGCTTGCGAGGGCGTCGATGGGCGGAGGCACCGCTGGCGCCGAGGTCGTGTGCGTCGTGGTCGTCGGCGTGGTTCAAGGTGGGAAGGCTTCCGCGCGGGCCAGGGCGTCGGTGCCCTGGAGGGAGCGATGGGCGTCGGTGCCCCACGTGGGTCGCGGTTCTGCGGCCGCAGAGACGGGAGGCGGCCTGCGCTGGATGTGGGCTCCCCTCGAGCACAGGTGGGCGTCGTCGGCGGAGGTGCGGCCGGAGGAAGCGAGCCGAGTCGTCCTGGGTGCCGGGTTCGGCGAGGGGTGGGCCTTGCCCAATTGGCGATAGGCGTCGCTGAGCTGCGTCGGAGGGGGTTGCGTCCCTCTCCCGGGTTCCGGCCTGATGACCTGACGGCTGTACCTGGTGGTACGCGGGGCTGTCTGCTCTGTTGTACGTTAGTCTGTACGTCTGGAGGCCCGATGGCACGCCATGCGATTGACCTGGAAGCAGACATCCAGCCCGTGACGGACTTCCGAGCCAACGCCTCGTCGATGCTCGATCAGGTAAAGGCCACGCAACGGCCGCTCATCCTGACGAGGCGTGGGCGCGGCGCCGCGGTGCTGCTGGACATCGGCGCCTACCAGGCGCTGATGGACGAGCTCGAGACGCTGCGAGACGTTCAGTTGGCCAT
>ENA-OWNT01003045-OWNT01003045.1-seawater-metagenome-genome-assembly--contig:-NODE-3045-length-16377-cov-4.536687_pt1 | contig 16377 bp, 19 predicted proteins | sample MGYA00238136_ERZ651165 | MGnify/ENA primary metagenome ERZ651165 (study PRJEB26861, sample SAMN08777766) | seawater metagenome | isolation source: coastal seawater | place: USA: Florida | collected...
TAGACCGAATAGCCATGACCGCAGCTCAACAAGTAAGAGTCCCTTCATCAACGGCCGCTCCACCAGCTCGCCGCCACATCAGTGGGGACACAACAACAAGTGTCTCCGATGCGTTGGAAAGTGCGGTGGCTGAACTAGACCGAATAGCCATGACCGCAGCTCAACAAGTAAGAGTCCCTTCATCAACGGCCGCTCCACCAGCTCGCCGCCACGTCAGTGAGGACACAACAACAACTGCCTCCGACCCGTTGGAAACTGCGGAGGCTGAAATAGATCGATTGGCCATGACTCCAGCTCGAGAGGTAAGAGTCCCTTCTTTGTCATCAGCAGCCGCTCCACCAGCTCGCCGCCACGTAAGTGAGGACACAACGACAAGTGCCTCCGATCCGTTGGAGAGTGCCCAGAGCCAATTGGACTCGTTTGCCAGCTCTGACTACCTTGGCTCGGCACAAACAATAAGAGTACCTTCCCTGCAGGGTGCACGCGTCAGTCACCCACGGACTACTGCATCCGATCCCTTGGTACATGCAGTGGAGCAGTTGGATTCGTTCGCAAAATCTGTGGACATGAGTAGGATTCGAATTGGCCCCTCTTCCTGTCAGCGCATGACAAGTGACATCCGACGAGATGGCCGCGGTAACAATGTGGACAATTTTGCGAGTGGCTTGCAATCGAGGACCAGGGTCTCCGTCCCAGCGAAACCGAGTGCTGATGATGTCAGTGCTTCTCTCGATCGAATGGCAGCTAGTCAACTCCCTGCCACGATTCGAATTCCAAGCTAATATGCATGCAACTTTGCTGTTACGCCGACGGTTGCCGCGCATTTTAAATAAGTTCAAAAATCGAACAATCCTGCTTGTTACTTATTGCTGAATTTGTTGCTCACATTGCCAGCTGCTTGCTACTGTGTCACGAGTGCTGCAGCGAAAATGACATTTCGACGGAACCAACGAAGTTCCGAGTTTCACTGTGCACTATGCTAAGCTTTGCTACCACAGGAAGAGCGCGGTTGCGCAGATTCTGGCGGAGTTGAGGCGCAACATCTCCCAAATATGCTACAGCCTGAGTTTCGTCGATGCACAACAACATGAACTTGTACAACAATAGGTAATCGTCACTAACAGCGCTCAGCTTGTATCGTACCACGCCAACTGGCTCGCGACGCCTTTCATCCATCTTAAATAGTCGCAACACCAATTTTTCATACCTACAAGCGCAGCCGTGCAACCACAACTCAGAACATGTTGAACCATCGCGCGTCAGGCGCCAAACTCAGCTCACGCACGATTCTGGTGAAGGAATGCTGGCGAGGTTGAAGATGAAATTATTTCTCTGTAAAACCTGCCAGAATGGTCGGCTTCAAGTGGCAACGCGAGATTAGCAAAAGCAAATCGAGAGTCGGCGACAAACCGGGTTGTTGGATGCGTCCACAGACTCCGCTCGCCGTGGCACAGGATCCACAATGATAATTGGCCGGCCCTACCAAAGGAAAAGTGGGACTTGCCGCTCAGCTCCACACGGAAATTAATGTTGCACGATAGGTTACCCACCTGCGATCGAGACTTATCACCAGCGACCCGCAACACGAGTGAACATTTGAATGGAGCGCGCAACCGCAAATTCGACACCTAATTCGGACACAGGCACAAACGAGTGAGTTGCGAGTGTCTCAAAACATATCCAAGTCATATACTCCATGTCAACCTCCACAATCAACTTTATTGTCGTCGACATTTGTCTTCCCGGAACACTTCGCTTCGTGTCCAAAGATCCACCCACAGTACCATGTGCGACGGACCGAGCAGTGCCTAACAATCGTGTAGTCATTCGAGCGGAGTCTAACTTGGTTTCGCGGACATCGCTACGGTCCGTGGCTGACTTGCTCCGATACGTTGCTGCAGACACCTTGCGATGCTGCTGTAGTTGTTGTGGCTGCTGCCGCAGTTGTTGTTGCTGCTGCTGCAGTTGTTGTTGCTGCTGCAGTTGTTGTTGCTGCTGCAGTTGTTGTTGCTGCTGCTGCTGCTGCAACGTGTATTGCTGCATGAGCTGGCGTTGTTGCAGTATTTGTTGCTGCATTAACGAGTTTTGGATCATTTGATTTCGGTAGGCAAGCATACTTTGCTGAAAAGAAAACTGTGCATCGGCTGGTTGCTGCTGCGCCGCGGGAACGACGCCATCGAACGTGAAATGCATGGGTTGCCGCCGTCCAGCAGCAGAATTTTTGTCGTGGAGGTCTTTTCCCATGTCCAAGCTCATTCCTCGGGGATCCGATGGCGGCGAATGCATGATGGGTCGGCGTTCACTGCTCAAGCGGAAACTCTCCGATTTGGTGTGTTTTGAAGTGCCAGTGGCGCGCCGGGGCACATCACTTTTCAATCTCTGATGCCCGCTACCAGCCCCAAGCGCAGGCAATGATTTTGTCACCACTTGAGAGCCACCCAATTGCAGGCGCTTCCTGTTCGTGTTACTAACTGGACTTTCTGCCATTGCATCTCGGAATATCCCCTTAACGTTCGTGCCCTCGGGCAGAGGACTCATTTTCGATTTCGGGGCATCGCCGCCATCTGCAACATTCAACCGCAGGTCGGAGCGCTTCTTTTCTTGCTTCGGACGCTGCGGCGGAGGACTCAGCAACGGAGTGTTGCCAACGGGGTGAAGAAGCATTTCGCCCGCCGTTGAGGTCAGTGTCCGAGATGGAGACCTCCCATTGTCCGAAGCATCTGAATCTTCGTCTGAGTCCACGAATGCGCCGTGATGAATTTGGTGCAAAAACTGGTGAGCCTTTTGAGTCGATCGCTCCAAGTCGTCCTTGGACCCATACATTAGACTGTGCGCTAGTCGCTCCGCCTCGTCTTTCTGCGCCGTCCGGAGGTTGTGAAAAGTCCGTGCGTGTTCGTGCCTATCGCCCAATCCCGGTTTGGTTCCTTTGAACGACGGAGGTTGAAAATGCGCGGGCATGCTTGGAGATGAGCCGTTCTGGTAACCAGTCAGTCTGGCGCGCTCCTGTTCCCACGTCATGGCATCGCGCGGCAAAGGCTGCTGTGGCCGTCTTGGTGCTGCTTCCTCCAGCGCATCCCGTGGCTTCAGATCGATGGAGTCCACATTGACGCCCTTTGGCGTCTTCGCCATCGTAGCAAGCAGGTCCACGATGTCTCTCCTGTGAGCGGTCTGCATGCTGTGCGCCACACTAAGCGACAGGGGTGTAGGTCACGGCAATGTCTACATGGAGAATGGAGTAGTGTTAGGGGAGTGCCAGCATAGCTGGGTTCGTCAACGTGCAGGCTTAGCGACGTTGGTCTTCGATTTGCCAGTCGGGACGCCTGGTGGAACAGCGCATGCTTTTCGCAAAACAAACATTGTTAGAAACAGTAGTCGACGAAGAAAGAAAACCGCATGCGACAGTCATTGTCATACCGGCAGTCAAGAGCTCGAGTGCTTACGCCGTAAACAAGCGTCGAAGCGCCCAACAAGTAGCACCTAGCGGCCTGACACTAGCCCGTTCTTGCTTCCGTCTGTTCTTGCGCCTCTCTGCCCATCATTCGTCCGTCCATTGGTCTGCGTTCCAACCATTCGTCGTTCGTTCATTGGATCCGCCCCGTTCCGTTTCGTCCGTGAGATCCACCCATCCATTCGTCCGTGGCTTGCTTCCGTTCCTTATGTCCATCCATTCGTTGTGGTCTCGGTGAGCCAGTGGTTGCAACAGCGACTCTCCAAACGAATCTTCACGGCACAACCACACTAAACAACCACCAGACAACAAACGACAAACAACCAACAACAAACAACCGAGAGCCGACAAGTACCAACGAACAAACGAACCAACCAACGAACAAACAAACGAACGAACGAACCAACCAACCAACGAACCAACGAACCAACCAACCAACGAACAAACGAACGAACAAACGAACCAACAAACCAACCAACGAACCAACCAACCAACGAACAAACGAACGAACGAACAAACGAACCAACAAACCAACCAACGAACGGACGAACCAACGAACGAACCAACGAACCAACGAACGAACCAACGAACGAACGGCAACAACGAACGACAACGAACCAACGAACGAACCAACGAACGACAGCAACGAACTGCGAACTGCAAGCAGCAGCAGACAACAGACCAAAGCACCGAGCACCAAGGAACGAACGAACGTGTAAAAACGTCACAATGTAAATTTACATCATTATGTGCATGTAATTACACGTTCTGATCATTCACTTTCATTCACTGAAATTGTCCCAACTATACAGTACAATGATCGTGTAATTACACATTTTATTCGTGTAATAAATCACTGGCTTCGTGTAATTACACGTTTTCAGAGTAACTTCTGCCAACCGCGGGGTCACGAACGACTTCCGTTTTCGGGTAATCTTACTTATAGATATATCCCTTTAAGTGCAGTATACTATCATTAAATTATCCTTAAACAGGAATTCAATGAAATGCGAGACTCGAAGAAGACAGAGATTCAGTCGACTCACCCATTGGCCTCCTCCTTTCCTGCTCACACAAGTATATATCTACAATCAATATTTACGTGGTATTTCACTGTGCTAACCGCAGTGGTACAGTATAATGTCATATAAGGATACATACGCTCCGTCGTGCTCATGTATCCTTTATCGAGTTTTACGCCGTTTTGGGGTACGTTAATGGGGCGAAACAGTATAATGTCAAATGTAGAGACCTTTCCTTGGGTGTTGGTTCGTCACCAGTCTCCGCACCAACCCCGCAGCGTGTACGATGTACGCTGACATGTACACGGTCGTACAATACTGTCATGTGGTCGGCATTGGCTTAGTTTAATCAATCGTGTACATTTGGGTGTACAGTAAATGTACACTTTGTACACTTGTGGTGATGACTTTGCAATGCTGGGATACCGTAGATTGGTATTAGCGCAGAGAAAGTAGTTTGTGTAAATGTCTCGAAATTTTGTGTGGGTAGTTTGAGTGCGTTTGTGGGTGCGAATGCGGGAAGAGGATGTATTGTTATTGAGGGTCGATGTTTTATAATACCGTAAATTCAAATGAAATCAAGGGAAAAGTAAGCTCACTCACCAAATCCACCGAAATCCGGGCGAAGTTCGGCGTGAAAATCTCATGTTTCATCCTAAATGAGAATAATTATAATGAATAAAGGCGAAGTTCAATGATTGATTGAGCAAGTGACTGAATTTCAAAGTGGATACCCACTACGTACTCCGACTGAATGACTGATAAATCCATCATATGAGCTATTTCATCAGTGTATATCAGTGAACATAAAAACTGATTAACTGACCGTTTGACAAAGTGAACAACCGCTGAATCCACAACCTGATTGAGTAAAATGAGATATAGTAGTCAAGTGGAGTTTGAATTGACCTGCTGAAGGTGAAACCAAATGAGTGAATGAGTGAGGGTAAAAGCAGCGTTTTTGCAGTTTTGAGTGCGGCGTCAGCGGTCCTTCTCATCTCAACTCTCTTCACTTCGCTTTCGCTTCACTTCGCTTTCGCTTTCGCTTTCGCTTTCGCTTTCGCTTTCGCTTCACTTCGCTTTTCGCTTTGACGATGACTTTTTCGGTGATGCGTCACCAACGACGAACGACGAATGATGAACGACGAACGACGAACGACGAACGACGAACGACGAATGATGAACGACGAACGGCGAACGACGACACAACGACCAACGACACAACGACACAACGACACAACGACACAACGACGAATGATGAACGACGAACGACGACACAACGACACAACGACACAACGACACAACGACCAACGACACAACGACACAACGACACAACGACACAACGACACAACGACACAACGACAAAGAGTGAAGTGTGGCGATGAAGAAGATGAAGCGTCGATGACAAAGGTGAGACGACGACGACCAACTACCGACGACCGACGACCGACGACGACGACGAGTAGGACAACGACGATGACAGAAAACCGCCACCACTACCAAGAACAACAACACCTTGAGAATAACGACGATTATGACAGCGGCGACGACCAGGCAAACGACGACTACCACGACAACCACGACAACCACGGGCATGACTGCACCTCGCGGTGAGGGATGTTTGCACGGAGTAAGTGCCCTGCAAAACCACACCGCAGACTCGCGGTGCCCTTGAAGTTAAAGCCCTCACATTTCAGAAGACTTTTTCCTCTCTGTGTGGCGGGCCTCCCTGATCGTCACCGCATCCTCGACCAGGTGTCGTGATTGCGACCCTTGCCTGCTGAGGGCCCCCTGTCGTAGACTCTGCCAAGGCCGTAGCACCAGCACCAGCAGCGCCAGCACCAGCATGTCCCGAGCACAAGGGGCGCGGGTGAAGGCCCAAGCTCTCGATTCCCTTCTGAAGTGGTCCGAAACTTACATCGACGACCGCGCCCTAGCGGACGGATCGGCGTCCACCTACCACCCAAGCCCTTTTCCGTTCGATGCCAGCATCAACGAGAAGTTGGTGATTGTGAAGGGGGACGTTTGCTCGTACCCCGTCGACGCTCTTGTGAACCCTTCCAATGAACGATTGTCTGATCGATCTGGCGCGACGCAGAGGGTATACGCACTCGCCGGACCCACATTCGCCCGCGAGTCTGGTCGCAACACTCTGGACAGCCTCGGATCAACTGTGTTAGTGAACGGCGGACAATTGCCGGCAAGGAACGTCATCCACACCGTCGGCCCCAGGTACCAAGAGAAGTACATCACCGCCGCTGAGAATGCTCTTCATAAGTGCTACCGAAACACAATGGCACTCGCGCGAGAACAGCTGTTCGAGACAATCGCGTACATTCCGTTGCACAAGAAGCGCTCCCGCGATACGTTGCAATACCCGCGCGACTCGGCCGCGCACACAGCTCTGCGCACAATTCGGCGATGCTTGGAAAAGTGGGGTGACACCATCAAACTAGTCATCTTGGCCTCTGACAACGTCGACGATCACGAAGCGTTTAAGTCTGTCGCACCCCTCTACTTCCCCCGCAACCGTGCGGAAGAGGCAAATGCACTGTTCCTGCTGCCGGACAATACCGGCAATGCCAATGGAGAGCTCATCCTGAAGGAGCGAATGATCCGTATTGAGGGATCCGTCCCGGACCCGCTCCTTGACGAGATGGAGAGTGTGGAAGCCGAGCTGACGACTCTGCGAACACGAGAAACTGCGGAGCAGAAGCGCGGAGACTACGAGGTGCGCCGTCGTCCGAAGATTGACATGTTTCTGCATAATTGCTCGCTTCGTCACACGTTCCCACGCGCCAAGTCACTCACCTGTGCTGTCGTGACTGCTGCTCACTTGATATCAATACTGGGTGCGGTACTTGTTTACCCCCGAAGGCCGCTATCGCAACCCGCGACAAGGTTGGCCAACTCACTTCCCGACTTCATGAACTCCGATCACAGTACAACGCTAAACAAGCGCTGGCGCGAGCAGGGTCGTCAACGATGTACACTGCTGCCATGACTAGCCAAAAATCTCGGGAAATCAGCCGTCAGCTCGCGCAAGGTAGTGTCGCGGTCGGAGCGTTGCCGTCCACGCGACCGAACTTGACCGGTGTGACTCTATGCAACTGTGCATTACATTACAGGTGGCTTTGCAAACGTACGCGGTGACCCGGACGAACGCGACTTTGGCTTGAAGCGGGACACTTCCCACAACGGAAAGTCGCTTGGTCGTGGCTACTGCGGGAAACTTATCAAAGAGGGAGTCTTGTACAAGCAAGGCCTCCGCTCCAAGATTTGGTCGCGAAGGAGCATTCAACTCACCTCGGAAGCACTCGTGTACTCGCATGCAGTGCGCTCGCACGGCGGATTCATTGCTGTCAGCTCGATTACTGCCTGCGTCGGAGTGGATGTTGATGGTGAACCGGTGGGCTTCCAGATCGCTGAAGATAATGGTGCCCGCGTACACACGTACCGATGCCACTCGAAAGGTGAGGAGGACTGCTCTTGTTCCAACACTGATCCTGATATGTGTGGCTGACTTGATGCCCCACTTACACCACAACTCACACTTCCGGCCATTGTTTGTTTGTAGCGATGCGTGACGAGTGGCTGACAGCATTTGAGACTGCCAAGATGGTGACGAAGAAAGACCTCAGCGGTGCCCGACGTGCTGGTGCCGAAGATGACGACGAGGATCTCGACGACGACGCGGTAGCCGAGTATGCAAGCGGCGCGTTGCCGGCACGTAAAGGGATCATTTTGGAGGTATGGTTGAGCGCTGCCGTTGCGATCACGAAATATGTGCATGAGAGTGAGTTTCTTTCCAACAATGTTCTATTAGGGTCTTCTGGAAAAGCAGGGTCTACGTTCACGAATGTGGATGAAGAGACACGTCTCCCTCAGTCATGACGCATTGTACGTTGACACCACGGCGTGACTCTCACAATGGAGCATGTACCTTACACGTGTGATGTGCGCAGGACTTATTCGCATGGCTTTTTCGGCTCAAAGAAAAGTGCACGCGTACCAGTGCGTGTTTGCGCCGCATTTCGCTTGTCATGCCATCCGCTGCGTACGCAACGACGGTGGTGCCGTAACAATTGCACTGTAACCTGATGCTGCTGCCATGGACCCAGGTTGGCGATATGACGCGAACAACCCGCCTGGTGGATGGTATCCCAACAGCAGAGAAAGATGTGCAGACGGTGGAGTTTGGTATTTTGATGAAAGGAGGTACAACTTGTTGTTGGTGATTACTGCGTCTTTGGATACTGTTTGGTTCACGCCTCCGTTGCAACGTTAGGACGCAGGGACTTGTACCGAGCGCGCACCGTGGAAGAAGCAAACCGCTGGGTGAATGCGCTCAATGATTTGTTGGCCTACGAACGCCGCCGCCTTGCTAAACAGGTGCTTACTTACGTGTTAAAATGAAGTTGTCTCACGAGCCCAATGACTAATTCCCATGTCCTGTGTGTCAAGGCTGTCCTCGACAAAAGGGCCGCAGCTAAACTTGCCAAGCCCACGGCAGCACCCTCAGAGCTAGTGGTCCGACAAAGGACCGGTGGGAAGTACAAAGCGGCAACAGTTGCGCAGGACCCTGCTGCCGGGGTGCGCCTGTTGAGCGCCGAGCGCTTCAACAAAAACTTGTTTTCTTTCCAATGCACGGACATATCTAACGATTGCCAATGGACAGTTGAGCGCACATTCAAGTACGTGGCGTGTGTTCGGCTGCAATGGGCGGTAACCGCCATGCTTTCCTGTAACATTATTGCCTCATTGGCGACGAATGGCGTGGTGCAGGTCCATCAAGCAACTGTACCGCACACTTGTGGAGTGCAAATATATCTCGATTGAAGATGTTCCGAAGCCCACGCAAAGCGCGTCCTCCGTTCAGAAGCTCATGAAGACTCTTCTTGCGGTATGCAGACAGAGGATTGTTGCCCACATTGAAATTTGCTGTTCACCGAGAAATGTGCATCATTGCTTTGCAGGCGGACTGTTCGATGGCTCGCGTGTTTTTATCAGAAGTGGATGCCCAAAGTAAAGAGGCGGACAAGGCCCAGTGGCGTGTTGTTGCGAAGCGGAGCTCTGTCATCTTTCGAGTTGTCCGATTTTTCGATGCCAACGATGAAAATGGTACGACTCGCCGAATCTTTGTTGCTGTTGCAGTTTTTATTTTATTTTTTTGCTCAACGCCGTTCCCATTACTGGTGCGCAGGAGAGGCTGTGCACGCCTACCAAGGCTCCGCGCGTTTGCTCAGTCAGACTTTGCACCGAACCACTCCTGGCAATGCGCAGGAGGTACAATTGCCAAAGTAAGTGTCGCTGCTATTCGGGCACAGCGGCCCACCATTGGTACTTGAATTCCCTAACACGTTTGACAAACATCCAGATCAACACTGGGCAGTGACTTGCGGGTCGTGATCAAGGCTTGGCTTGATGTGCCCTTTCGGTGCATGAAAGTTTGCTGGGACGTGTCTTCCACGGTAAGATCGATGTGGTGCTCTCTTGTGTAATTTTCTGCCAATCTAACTTTGATGATGACCGGTGGCGTAGCTTTCCGGAGTCATTCAAGAAGGGTCTCAGATTTTCGGTCGACAACAAAATACCCTCAGCGTCGACTTACATGTCCGTGTCCCTATCCAGACAAGCAAGAATCGTGTTCGCCTCCGGTTCTGGGTCATTGACGAGGTGCGTGATGATGACGACGCGTCGTACAAGATCTCGTGCAATTCATGATGTCTTGAAATGGCTGTGATGTAGGCGCCAGATAACAAGTCACAAGACGCCTTTTTCTTTGACCCCATTGCGTTCTTCGGGTGGATCTTTCACGGTGAGAAGAGTAGTGTTCTGGAACGTAATGCGACCGGAAAGCTGCGACGCAAAGGACGACCTCAATCAAGTAGCAGTAGCGACAATGACTCCGATTCCGCAGACGAAGAAGATTGATTTTTCCTTCGGTCATAAATTACCATGCCGAGCACGACGCAGTAAAAAGCACATGCACTGCTTGTTCTTTGTGGTTGAGTGGGGCAAACTGCGTTGTGCGGTTTTGGCGAAGAAACGCCAGTTAATTTTTTTATAAAAAAATAATTTATCAGTGACCTGGAGTGATCTTCATATCTTCGAACATGAGAACTTACAGTTGACCTTGCGTTGAGCTCCATGTGCGAAGCCACCGCGGACTCATCGTGTATCGCAAGCCGCTAGCCGCGGGGAATCCACGCTTCACGGCGGCTTTCGGCCTGGTGTCTCCAAACGTGATTGGCAAACGAAGTTTAGACAACGATTTGTGGAGTTGCTCTTGTGTGCGCGGGTCATCTTCAAAGAAGGCCACCTCAATCATTATTGTCTGTCGATCACGTCGATCACCAAAAACTGCCTGGGCACGAAAGAGGTACGAAAGTTACGTCAACACAGGGTGCCGAGTGCAACAGTACAGTGGCGTTTTCGTTCGCGGCTCACCTCCACCCCATGCACATCATGACCAACCCAGTCGTACGAGAACAAGGCCTTCAGAACTTCCTTTCGAAGCTCCGCAATGATACTATGAACCTTAGCATCATCGACGTCCGCTTCGTCTTCAGATTTTGGTCCGGGAGAGCTTCCACTTGTTATCTTGGGTGGTACTGTTAAACGAACAGACACAACTTTCTCTTGACAGTGAAAGCACCAATTGACATGGTCGTCGCCGGTGACTAGATGAGGCGACACTGTCCCGCGGCGACGAGTAGCCTTAACATAAACAGGGAGAGGTCAGTCGTTCCAAAGCACCACTTCATGCGCATTTGCGAAGGACTGCACCGGATCATAGCGTCTGTCATTGCTGAACCTTGACTCAAATAGGTATGGGGCGTTGCGTGGGTTCCGTGGCGGTGAATACCATACGTTGTCACATCTGGGCATTGTGCGTGACACACTTTCATCCTACTGCCGTTCACACACACTGCAGAGCCAACAACTTACCCCGCCGCAGTCGCAGCACTCTGTTGCGATCGCAAGCATCGACCGCAACGTCCTTGGAAAAGGCTTTTCATCCAAAGAGCGGCCCGTTGTATTGAATACTTGTTTTCGTTCTGCGAGTAGTACTTCGGGGCCACGCTTTTCAGATAAGCGTCAAAAGAAAATGATCCGGCTGAAAGAACATTGTGGTGAAATCTTTGAACCTAGTGCCCATGCAACAATTTTGAGGTTAGTCGACAGTCAACATCTTTTAATGCGGTACATCAGGATACGACAACAAAATGCCTCACTAGCAGTCTATCGTCGTGGCGTAGACGACCGAGGGTGGTGTCGTACAGCCGAAGCAACGTGGAAGGGTCGCTGCTGCTCGCTCCTGCAGACGGGCGAGCAGCGCCATGACTTCGCCCCCGGCTCTGGCGAGTTCGCGAATTTCGTCGCTCAGGAAGCCATCCGCCGTCTTCGTCAGTATCATTGAACAAGGGACTGTTGGGCAGCAAAGTCTCCGTTTCTAACCACCGCTCCGTGACATCGTGCATGAACACACTCAATGCACATAACCGCTTCGATACAATGGACAAGTTGAGAAATTCCTTCACGAAGTTCGCATCCGCTTCGTTCGGTTCCGTGGCATTCGATGACTTGACAATGCTGCGTGCTGGGACTACGTCGTGGAACCCATTCTCATGCAACAACTTTTTGAAAAATAGCTGTCCCTGTTCGTTCGACCCAACTTTTGCTTGCATCCAATAACAATTTCTAAATGTTGAAGTAGTCAAGTATTGCTTCTCGATATCTTGGAACTTGGTCTGTTATTGTCGCAATCACGACAGCACAGCAGCTGGTTACAGACACCAAAGAGAGATGGTAATTCGACGACCACTTACTGTGGGAATTAGCGGAAGACAAGTCAAGACGTCACAAAGATCAACCTGGTGACAAGTTCGGAACAGTGTTCGTCAGTGGGCGCAATGTGCAGCATGACACGACCAGCCTTGCGTACGTGGCAAGGTAGCGTTCTCCTCCCACTTAGATTGCTGAAATTTCTGCGATACTTCGGCGGCAGGAAGCATGCTCGTGGCTGCGCCTGTTTGGCAGATGACGCCGCAACTGCGCCCTCTTTGTTCGCAGCGAATTCGTTCGCAGCGAACAGAAGCATGTGAAGCAAGTAGCAGTACAGCTGCAACGCGCCTTCATACTCCTCGTCCGACAAAGAGCTGACAACACACGGGCGCAAGCACACAGGTTGAAGAGGATGAGTAGAAGCGAAATCGCTGATATTTTGAAGCGCACCCGAGCTTTTGCTCATTCGTTGCAAGGCGCAAAAGTTGACTTTTCATTGCTGACAATATGATCGAGAAGACATTTGGGCCGCCATGGCTGTTGCCAGCGTTCTTACCGCGCCCTTTCTTGTTTTGCGTGGATTGCTACGATACGGCATTTACAGGATGACACAATTGCATGAATTCAAAGACAAAGAACGCCTCTACTCACTCCTGGTTTTGCCATTACTATCCGCAGTGTCTCTTGGATGAGCTTCCAGTTACGCTCTCCGTGTTCACGGTTCAAAATGACTGGCAAAAAAATGTGACCTTGCTCCAGATCATACATCGCCTTGTCGCCGTCACTGACTCTGCCTCCAGCAGAGCCCACACCCACTACGGCTCCGGTCGGGGACAACTGCGCTCGGTGCAGTAACGCGTCAGTCTCGTACCTAGTTGTTCGAATCACGCCCCATCAGCGAACAGTGGGAACGACGGGACTTTGGTCAGTTACACAGCGCACCCTTTTTCCCGAAATTTTGCGTCACATCGAGCCGCGCCATCCTCTAAAGGTCGCAGAATAACACCAACGCAACAATGGTTGTCCGGGCCAGCAAATGGTGCCTTCAGGACGTCCCCTACCACACCGAACAGGTTACGCAAGGTGAAGGCTTGCCACAATCAGTTCAGCGACCCACCCTGCAAAGTCGAAGGCAGACCACGGAAGGCATCGAACACGTCGGCTCCACTGGATGGCGGCTCTTTGTACATATCCAGGCACAGCGCACGTGGGGTGGATGCCCGCGCGATTTCATACCTTCACACAGAACAGAAATACTGATATCGCCTTCACAGATCTAAGGTTGCAACTGCGTAAGGTACCAAAAGTGGTCGTCAATTTCTTCCGTAATTAGTTGCAGCTCGAACAGAAAATCTGCAGGCTCTGCGTGAACTTTTGCCTGGCGCAACCACTCCTCAGCATACCTGGCGCCAGAGACAATACTTCCTGTTACCTTGCGATCCAACGTCTCACAGGTGCACTAGAGGTGGGCGCCGACTTAATGCCATGAACAACCAACGCAGAGTTTACATGAACGAACACTCTGTTTTCTCGGACATTGCGCTGAAGCTGCTCCACTTCTTGTACTGCTTGCACAGCGTCTTCGCTACTCAACAGGTCTCCCCAACATAATTTTGAACTTTCCGTGCCTGTGTGTAATAAGGGTCCACATCAGTTGCATCCTAGCACGCGAAATGAACGCAAACGGCTCTTGACCTGTCAATGCGTTCCATCGCACATTGATCAGGAGATGAGGGATCCCAGTTTTGCGCGTCTTCCTCTTGTTCAGACTATTTTTTTCGCGCAGCACTGTGAACAGCGAGCTATTTTTGAAAAATTTCACAAACTGATATATCTCCGCCTGACCACGAGCACAATCAACGTCAGCAATGACGGTACGGGACACTTGACCAGCACCACATGCAATGTCATCTACCTTCGTTGGCAATATGATTGTGCCACGCACAACATCACGGACAAAGGCTGCTTTCGGCTCTTTCGGTGACGATACGCGGTATCGATCCATTTTGATACGAATACGGTCCCATGTTTTGATGGGTGCTTCTTTCAGCCTCCCGCACCTCGCTCCTCCAGGCGAGGCAGTGTTGGAGAGCAAAGGAGATTCTGGAACGGTTGATTCCGACGCTGCATGCGCGCCAAACTCTTTGAGCAGGTCCTGAACATCATCCATAATTCGGCGCCGAACAATGCTGCCCATCATCACCAACAGTGTAATAAAGATGCTGTCACGGTATCCACCGCCAAACGCATGGTGCCTGCAGGTGTAACACACCACGTTTAAACAAGGTCACCAACGAAATGCCACCCACCGGCACCACGGATATCAAACCACACGCAGCGTACCAGCAATGAACAAAAGCGGAAGTCTGCAAATGTGAGGCAAAACCTCGTGGATCAGGAGTGGAAGGAGACTGATCAGGGCCAGTGCTCCTCGCAGGAGTAGGCGTGTTAATCGCCATAGGATTTTGGGACGCAGTTGCGCCGTCCGTCTCTGGAATGGGCGTCAGCAGGGCTTGCTGCTGGAACGCTTGCTCTTCGTATGTGATGTCTGGTGTGGGTAGCTGCGCAGCTTTCAACTTGCGAACGGCCAGTTGCAGATAGAGCAACAGATCGTGTTGGCTGTTGTTTTCGTCCCACCATAGCCGAGGGTTTCCCAGCAGTCGACACACAATCTTCTCTTGTGCGTCTTGTTGGAAATCAGCCAGGTTTTCGAGCAAGAGAAGCTTTGTAACAAAAGCAGTGCAAGCACTTGCAGCAAATGCGTATTGAGTATTGCTCTTGCCCCATAACTCGCGGTTCCGAGCGTGATCAATATCGTCGCGAAACAAAGCTTTTGCAGACAGATACTCTTCTCGCGAAAGCACACGAGCGTCCAACACGTCAGTAGTTCCGTTGGCGGCTTCAACGTCGGGCCCTGTCAGTTGCGGCACTGAGATTGGCAATAAGCCAAGCAGCACGCGAAAACGAATGTCCAGGTCCGTCACATCGGCGGCTAATTGCTCAACTTCACTCCGATGACGCGTCCAAGGCTCAATGCAATTCTTCGGCAGCCAACGATCTGCGCCCAATTGCAGCCAATATTGATTTTGGTCATCGTGGATCGATTTCCCAACAATAACTCCGTGGTCAATGAAGACGTTTGGAATCTTGCAATTCAACTTCGGTTGATAATACACCGGCCATCCAAGAACCGTGGGAGTTGGTAGCGTAATGTACCAAGTGGAGCACGGGCGCGGCATTTCCACGCTCTGCATGGCCGCCGCATTTTGCTGTTCCGCTTGTTCTAATGTCGTTCCTAGGCCGAGCGAGACTGGACGGCTCATCGCGAGTACCACGCCACACAAGGTCAGCTCCGACCCATGGTGTGCGGGATTTTCAACAAATCAGCGTGCAAGAGGAGGCTGCTCGCCGCCTACCTCGACCACAGTGACAATTAGCCTGTTGAAGGCTTTACTTTTTACTGGTCGCTCCGAGAAGTGTAGCAACGAGCCAGCGAGCCAGTCGAGGCAAAAGAACCACAAACACACACACACACACACACACAGCAACACACGCGCGTCCATCCCAACTGCGTTCACACCTCTCCATTCCCGACCTATCTTCCCTTTGTCGCATCATCATCGTGTACGTACACATGTAGTCGCCTTTCGTTGGTATGTGTCGTCCTGTTGTCTCTTATCCAAACCCACTTGTCTCTTCTCTCGTGTCATGTTGGTCGTGTAGTCGATTGACACTTTCCAACTTCCAACTTCCATCTTCCATCTTCCAACTTCCATCTTCCAACTTCCATCTTCCATCTTCCAACTTCCCATCCTTCATCTACCACTCCTCCACTCCTCCAACCTTCCAACCTTCAAAAGTGCTATCTTGTACCTTTAAAAAACCTTCGACCAAGAAGGTAAGAAGGTAATAGCTCTGGTTGTATTACGCATTGCATCGACCTTGTCCTTGCGCCCCATTGTCTCTTCTTGTCCGTTGTGTGGCCGTCCTTCATTCGCGTGAAAATTCGATATTTCTAGCCGTCCGTCTGTCCGTCTGCCGTCTGCCGTCACCCATCGCCGTCACCCATCGCCGTCCGCCGTCGTTCGTCGTCCTTTCAAACTTCCGTCCGCACACTTT
>ENA-OWNT01003046-OWNT01003046.1-seawater-metagenome-genome-assembly--contig:-NODE-3046-length-16376-cov-4.188416_pt1 | contig 16376 bp, 20 predicted proteins | sample MGYA00238136_ERZ651165 | MGnify/ENA primary metagenome ERZ651165 (study PRJEB26861, sample SAMN08777766) | seawater metagenome | isolation source: coastal seawater | place: USA: Florida | collected...
ACCCGACTGACTGTCAGTCAGTCAGTCAGTCAGTGGCCGTCACTGTCACTCACCGTCACTCACTGTCACTCACTGTCACTGTCACTCACCGCTATCACTCACTCACTGCACAGTGCACAGGCGGTGGCCACGAATAATGGTAAGTGTGAGCTGGCGCCGACGGTGGATGGTCGGCCGCTCGCTGGCTCGCTCGGCCAGGGCAGCAGCACGCAGCACGCAGCACCCACCAGCAAGCTGTCGGCCAGCTAAAGCGCGTCATAAATCTTCCTGCATCGATGGGATGGCGTCGCTCTGACTGGCATGCACGCATGGTGCGTGTGTTGGGCAAGTGCGGAGCGAGGAGTAAGTAGGTCGTGGTGGCGTTGTGGACGTACGAAGAACGTTTCTTGGCGGATGGGTGGCTTTGAGGTTGGTAGGGACGGGAAAGCGAGAGGAATGAAGTGGAGGGATGCCAACGGACCTTGCACGAGTGACAGTGGAGGCAGTATCTGTCCAGTAGCAAACACATCATTGATGTCTCAAGCTGGACACGCACGCAGTCAAGATGGGAACTATACTCCACTCACGGTCCGAATTTGATACACGGCTGGGAGCGGATACAATGAAATGACAAAAGGAAGAGACTTTTAAGTGTGTAAAGTCTTCGCAACAAATCGTATCCGCTTGTGGTGGTGCTGAAGATACTTGGCGAAACGTACTTTTGTCCGATATAATTTTGAGTGGTCGATACCATTGCCTGCCGCGTAGTCCCGGTATTCGTTGAGAAGTGCCCGTGGTTGTCGATTTTATTCGTGTTGAGCGACCTAGAAATCCAAAATGGCAGATCAGGCATCCACTCAAAACCAGGAACTCCCGTGGGAAATCATTGACCTGCTCGGCGACACAAAGGACGCCCCCACGAAAGAGCAATTGGCGGTCTACCTCAAGGAACATGCAACACTTGCATTCCTCACTCAGCACAAACTCCAAAACTCGTTGAAGTCGGTGCTCAAAAACCGCAAGCAGAAAGAGCTTTTCTCCGCATACGAGGCGTTCATTGAACAGCGCCCGTTTGCCACAGAAGAGGAGCGCGCTGCAGAGCAAGCTGTCCTCGACGAAGCCAAGGCGGCGGCCGATGCAGCCAAGGCTGAGAAGAAGGCTGCTGCCAAAGCTGCACAGGAAGCAGCAGCATCAGCGCCAGGAGACGGTGGCAAGAAGAAGAAAAAGAAGAAGAAGAAGAAGAAGAAGAAAGGGCCAGCAGTCGTCAACAGCGCCGTGGGTGAAGGTGGCAACGGAAAAGTTGGAACCAAAAAGGCGCCCGGCAGACTCTTAGGCGGATTCACTGATTCCTACATTCGCTGGGGACAAACGGAACCCCCTACCATCCCTACTGAAGTTTTGTTTCAAGGTATTGTAATTCGCTGTTGGGTGTGGTACGTCGTCTGTCCGAGCTAACTGTCGACACAATGCTTGCAGGCAAGAATTACCCCGTTGGTGAAATCATGGAGTACGCCGGCGATGAAAACCGGGAGCGCATCACAAACGCAGAGAAGAAGGCACTGGACAAAATGGGCGAAGAATTGTGAGTAGCATTGCGTTGGCATTTGCAATCGTCCGTTCGACTATGCCAGAGTCGCTGACCATGTACAAATTTTGCACGACAGCCACAACGAGCTCCGTCTCGCTGCAGAGACTCATCGACAAGTCCGCCGATACGCACAGAGTTTCATCAAGCCTGGCATCGATCTTACAGACATGTGCCAACGTCTCGAGGTGCTTGTTTTACCCTGTTACTTCGACGTGTTCTTTGTGCATTGTTTGGAATACCGAAGCATTGACCGTGTGTTGCGCGACATCCAGGCCAAGAACCGTGAACTCATCCAAGAGCGAGGTCTCGAGCGAGGTGCGTTCACCGTGCTCATGGGAGTGGTGTTGTTTTGAAATCGTCTTCCTGGCGCCATACTGTGGTGCGATGTTTCTCACCGTGGCTGTAACGTCTCGATCTATTAGGTGTGGGATTCCCGACGGGCTGTTCCATCAACCACATTGCCGCGCATTACACGCCAAACCCTGGAGACAAGGTTGTCCTGCAGTATGACGATGTTATGAAAGTTGACTTCGGAACACAGGTATTATCTTTCGGTCGGTTGCTACGTGGTTTTGGGACGTGCTTTCATCCTGTTTTGGGGACTTCTTCAATATCGCAAGGTGAACGGCCGGATCATTGATTGCGCTTGGACCGTGGCTTTCAACCCTAAATTTGACCCGCTGCTGGAAGCGATCAAAGCCAGCACAGATGCCGGCATCAGGGTGCGTCTGTTTGTGTCGAGGGAGTGTCCCTACAAAATTCTTTGTTGATGCCAAATTGAGTTTCCGTCCCGCTCTGTAGGCCGCAGGCATTGATGTTCGCTTGTGCGACGTCGGGGCTGAAATCCAAGAAGTTATGGAGTCCCATGAAGTAGAACTAGACCAAGAAATGTACACAGTACAACCATGCCGCAATCTTAATGGTCACTCTATTGGGCCGTATCAAATTCATGCCGGCAAGAGTGTGCCCATCGTCAAAGGAGGTGGGCTTGGCGATGTTGATTGATACGTCTGATAAGAAGTGTCGAATGTGTGACGTTGTGTGGGTGGGGGTGGAACCATTTTGTTGCAGGTGACCAGACGAAGATGGAGGAGGGCGAGCTGTACGCAATTGAAACTTTCGGTAGCATTCGTGGCCGCGGCTACGTGCATGAAGACGGTGCGCCCATTTTGTCGTGTTGACATTCATGTTGTTGAAACCGAGTATTGACCAGTGGTGCGCTGTGTCATGCCAACAGGTGACTGCAGCCATTTTATGAAGAATTTCGACGCCCCGCATGTCCCGCTCCGAATTCCGGCCGCCAAGAAGCTACTCGGTGCGACTCGCCCGAATGCGGGGTGGTACCATTGGTGCCGTCAACTTAGAAATTTTGGTTGCGTGCTGTGTTTCAGGTCACATCAACAAGACATTTGGCACTCTCGCATTTTGCCGACGGTGGCTGGAAGAACCTTCCGGGGGCTCCAAATTCCTTCATGGGAATAAGGGTCAACAGAAGCGCTACATCGGTGCCTTGAAAAATTTGTGCGACGTACGTAAACGTGTCTTGTGTTTTGTCGGGGTGGACCTCGTGTTTTCTAAATGGCGTATGCGTGCTGTGATGTGACAGGTCGGCATTGTGACGCCATATCCGCCGCTCGTTGACGTGAAGGGCAGTTATGTCGCCCAATATGAGCACACTATGCTTCTGCGCCCAACGTGCAAGGAAGTCATTTCACGCGGAGACGACTACTAAGTTGCCAGCTGCTGTTATGACTCGCAACCGTAAGACTAATAAAAACAAGTGTTGCCTTGACACTAAAAGTTGTTCCGCAGTCGTCGTGATCTGTCTCACAACAGGAATGGGCGGGCACTTGGACACAGCATCCAGAGTCCAGACGACATGCCTGCCCTCAAGCGAAAGCCATCGCCCACTGTCACGGGAAGCAACAACAAAACCCCAAACCTAAAGTGACCCCAAACAAAACGCAATGCAAAGAAAACACTGGACGCCGTCCCGCAAGGACTATACTCAGTTTGTTGGTTGTTTTTTTTTTCATTGATTCATTAAACCTAGCCCAGGTTATGTCATAAAAATGGGCCCGCAAAGCTTACAGACCAATCTTTGTGCGGCGCCAGTGGCGGCGCTTGACGTTGTAACTACACAAATTCCCCACAAAAGACATACCAACACAGACAAACACACAAAACAGAAACGAAGGAGTGAGAACAAAAGAAATAGACCAAACAAGTTCACGACAACCAACTCGTGCTCCTCGCGAGACGATATAGTACAGCATGCGCAAAACAGGGCCACGAACCGGATGGTGTTGTCCGTCTTCAAGCGGAACCACTGGGGGACCGGGCGGTTCTGGCGCATCTTCTTAGCGAGAGTGCGCTTGGTGCGGAAGGACTTCTGGGACGGCATGGTGCTGTTGAAGGGTGATTTTACAAATACCTGGACTAGGGGGTCACAAAACGCAAGAAAAACAGCACAGAAAACGAAAGACGTTAGGGATTATCAACATGAAGTGCTGGCTCTCTCTCTCTCCCCCCCTCCCTCTCTCTCTCTCTGTAGTGCCTCGTCAGTCTAAGTTTGCAACGATGCCGCTGTTTCAAGAGCGGCACGCACCACACAGTCGAGGTTCTGATCCTGCTCTGCTTTAGCCTCAATCGTCCGATCACTGACGGACAGGTGGTGGATTCTCCTCCGAAGTGCATGCACTCGCTTAAGCTGCAACATCCGAACACACACCACGACATCCACCAAAGTCGTTCGTTCATTGTAGCGCGTCAAATACCCAACCCACCGCCGACAGACACAGCATCCAACAAAAACAACAACGAAACAACAACAACCACAACGACCACAACAACCACAACGACCGCGACGGCGACGACGGCGCGATGACAACGACGACGAAACAACAACAACAACAACAACAACAACACAACGACAGAAGAGAGCGAGAGAAAGAGCGTTCTCACAATCACTCACTCACTCACTCACTCACTCAGTCTCTCTGGCCACCCCCACCCACCCACACACACTGACGAAGCGCCTCAGTCAATCAGTCAGTCGGCGGCGCAGTCACGCGGCTTGGGGAGGCTTCCCGTAGCAGCCACCGCCACCGACGCTCTCACTCACTCACTCACTCACTCACCCGCCCAGCGCAGCGCAGCAGCAACCAGGCAGGCCACTGTACTACTCACACAGTGCATGCACTCCCACGCCCAGTGAACTGAAGCCGTAGTACAATGGCGCACTACGGACCGCAGTCAGGCCAAGCGATGCTGTCCCACTCAGTGGGAGTGAGTGGGAGTGGGAGTGGGAGTGGCAGCACTCACTCACCCTCACTCTCACTCAGACCGCAAACAAAGGTCACTCCCTCTCATTCACTCACTCACTCACTGCGACCCACAGTGAGCTGAGAGCGGAGCTGGGACAAGGAGCTGGGAGCTGGGTGAGTGAGTGGGTGGGTGAGCAGCGGACTGTGGCGCTGCTGCGCTGCTGTGGGCTGTGGGCTGTGGCCGATTTTTTGACCATTTTCCACGACATTTTGTGGTGGAAAAGCGACCTAATTTACATGAGGCCCGAGCAAAAGCGTTCCCTGTGTGACGCGACTCAACTCGACTCGCTCTCTCTCTCTGCTCACTCACTCACCCACCGTCAACTGTCACGCACCCACTCACTGCCCCGCTGCCTGAGTTGAACACACAACTGCCGCACACACTCACTCACTCACCCGATCACCCTTCACTTCTTCACTTCTTCCTTTTCCAGGAGAAGTCAGAAACAACAGCAACACCGAAACAACGAACTTGCTCAACTCACACCCACACACCCACACACCCACACTCCCACACTCCCACTCACCTCCACACACTCACTCACTCATGCTCACCCTGAAGAACCACCAAGAAGAGACCAGTCCGAGTGTACTGTACACATGACTGATCTTCGCCTTCCTTCAGTCAATTGTCAGTCGTCAGTCGTCAGTCGTCAGCAGCACCACAACACCACAACTCTCACTCACTCACTCACTCACTCACTCTTCGTTCTATCGCTGACCATTGTCCGCTGACCACTGACAGCCAACCAACCAACCAACCAGCATTCACTCCCACTCACTCCCACTCCCACTCACCCACTCCTTCCTTCCTTCCTTCCTTCCTTTGTTGGCGCGAGGAGCGTGTTTGGCAACTTTCGCGGAAACCCGACCTCTTCCGGGCCGTCCCCGCGTCACTCGCCCGCCCCCACGCACTCACGATCAGTCGTGCCGACCACACACCGCTCCCGAAACAAACTGGCGGAGCGAAATCGCTCGCTCGCTGCACGCACACGCACGCGGGGGGAGCAGACGAAATATCCTTATTTAGGAATGTGTTGATTACTCGTGAAGACCATGTGCGTAAATGCGATAATCCCATATGCGGATAAGGATAGAGAGGGAGTGACGGTGGAGGATGGAGGAGCTGTGAGCTGTGTCGCTGTCGTTCGTTCGTTTGGTCGGTCGGTCGGTCGTTCGGTCGTTCGCGGTCGTTGTTGTTGGTTGTAGGTCATTTTCGTCGCATTCCGCATTTCGGCTTCGCTGCACCTACCTCCTCCTCACTATCACTGCACCCACCACCCACCCACTGCACTCGACCGAGACGAATTTTGACTTGTCGCTGCATACTCGCAGTGTACATACATACAAACATACCACACACCACACATCGTTTTTGTTTCACTCGTCGACGCCACTTTTGTCTTTTGTTTGGACTGCTGACGACACTGACGCTGACACTGAACCAACAACGAAGGAACTCGTCCGCGGCGCACGTGAATGAGTGAGTGAGTGGTTGGTTCTTCGGTGACGCTGCTGCTCCTGCTGCTGCTGCTGCGCGCGAGTGAATGCGGGGCTGCGTCTTGAGCGCCGCTGCTTGTTGGCAAAGCGCTCCTCGCGCCGCGGTCACGCCATACATGACAACATACACAACGCGCGCACCGGTCCGCGTGAACAAGCACTTCAAAACTTTCAGAACCAGCCGTTGACGATTTTGAACGTCACGCTGGTCGCACCACGAAGTGCAGCGACGGACGAGGGAGATGAACGCAATGAACGCGGTGACCAACACACTCCAAACCGGCCTCCACACGGGCCAGTGTGCACACAACGCCCAGGTCCACCGACCAAGGCAGCAGACCTTTCGTTGCTTCTTCCTGAGCTACCGTTCGTGACGCTTGGACAACGTCTGGTGCATGGGAGCGTGTGAACGTGTCTGCGTGTCTCTGTATCTACGCAACCCACTATCCTCGCGCTGTGTAAACGTGCGGGTGCGAGTTGTCAACGTACTGCCGACAAGATACGCGTGTACCCAGCTCGAAAACGTGTGTTAGTTGGCTCCCGTCAATGATTTCCTCTCCTTTTATCCTGTGACCATTCTGCCTGCTGAGGGCGAGTGCCGGCTGATCCCCCTCCCCCCCCTACACACACCACACACCACGCACCACACAACCGACGCGGTCCACCCGCAACAAGCGAAGCTCGTAGAAGCTTCAGAAAACAGAAAACGCGAAAACAAGCTCAGACAAACAAGACACTTTTTCAACAAAACCAAGCAACACTTCAACCATCCCCGTCTCACCGCCAACATCTCCTTCCCCAACAACAACAACAACAACAACAACAACAACACACCCACCCCGTGGTTTGTGCGCACGCATAACACCTGCTACCAACCAACGTGAACCGAACCGAACACACCGCCCAGAAAGGAAAGCGCTCAACAACACTTCTTCACCATGGCAAAGTCGTCAAGGAGGTATGGCCGCAATACAGGCGGCACCACAAAACGCTCGCGCAGCGGAACGAAGTCTCGCTCCAATAGCGGTGACGAATCGTCGCCGATGCCGTTAGAACTGCAAATTCGAGAATTCCCAGACGAGTGCGTGTTCTTGAACAAGGAATACTGCGTCAAGATCTTCGCCATGGACTCGAAGAAGACTCTGCACACCCACCCAGTACCACTGCAACTCGCCATGTTTTATGCGAATGGCGTGGAAATTGAGCCTGGGACCATTGCAGACGTGTCTCCCATTGAGATGTCCGATGAGAGCAAGATGTGCGCCACCGTGAAAATCACGTTCAAGAAACCGTCCGTTCTGTTCAAAAACGAAAAAGTCTATTTCGTTGTTCGTCCCGCCGTCAGTAGTGACGGCCTCGACGTGGTACGTCTCTCCGCTTTGGCTTGTTGTGTCGTTGTTGTATTGCACTGGGGCTCTGCTCTTCACAGCGGGGCATTCCGTCACCATCCATCCGTGCCTTGCTGACTCTGCCTGCTTTTGAATTGTTTTCTGATTAGGACGTTCCGACAGTGAAGTCAACTTCTTCGCACCGTGTGCTGGTGGTACGACGCCGACTGGTTGTGACGACGAAACTCCCCGAAAAATGGTACAAAGACCAGGGAGGCCGTGAAAAACATATGGCGGTGGCTCTCGAGATGCGCGACGGCGATGACAAGTTGGTGCGTCCCACCGCTCCAATTCCGCTCACCATTAAAGTTGGATACGAGCACTCAGACGAACTTGCGGACTCGAGGGTGCTCTTGCTCATGGGCGATCCAGTACAGCGCCCAGAAATCGGAAAAAACGGACGCGGAACGATTCGGTTCCGGATTCAAGAGGTGTCCTCCGGTCACAGGCGTCAAAAATTTTGCCTGGTTGTTGAACCTGACATTGTCAAAGCACCACTCAACGCTGACATTGCCGGGGCCCGCAGTACTGGGGTCGACGTCCGTTCCAAAATGCCCGCCAAGTGCAAGCGAAAACTCTTGGCAAACTCAAGCCCACATGATTCGAGAGGGACCAACAATCCTGTGTCGTCCACCGCTCGTGGAATGCTGGGGGGTGACCCCAAGCGTGAGCGACGTGCGGAGCGCCCGACGCTGAACGGGAGTGAGCTGGGAGCTACACTGACATCCACGTTGAACCAGGTCCCAACCGGAACTGGATTTGGTCCGACAGGGAGCAACTCAGCACAAGCGGTGTGGATGCAAGCGTCTCTGAAAGTGCTTCGTGCCATGGAGTGGCAGATGATTGGTTACGGTATTCAGGCCAATGGCGAAATGAACTACAACGAGCGGATCTACCGATGCCCATCTTGCTACAAGTGCCAACAACCACACACGGCAGACTGCCCCTTGCACATTGCCATCAGCCACTACGAACGCATTTTTGGACAAAGTGGTGACAATTCCACGGGTGGGTTGACAGCATACCTCCACAATGCCACTGGAGATACACCGGCTGCGCTTTTGTCAATTGGGCGACGGACTGATATCACCGGACTCCCCAGCTTGGGTCGGCTGCCGAGCACGGGCTGGAGCACAAACCCACAAGTATTGTTCAATCCCGCCGATGAAAACACGAGCCCCAAGAGAGCTGCAACACCGAAACGTGAAAATTGGATGCCAAACGACTCGGACTCTGGATTCCAAACGGTGGGCACGAACAATTCTACGGCGCGCGGCAACAAATCGCAACAGTCCTCACGGGTCGTAAGAAACCACAGCTTGGGTGTCAATATCGATGGAGACGCACATTCTGATGCGCACTTTGCCCATGCTGCCATTCCAAGAAACACGTCCATCTCAACCTTCGAATCCCAGAATGGGCCAGCGTCCACTCATGAGATTGATGCTGGACACGAACAATACCTTGACCTCGAGCGCCATGATATGTCGCGAGCGAGCAGTATTTCCAACCTGACGAGTCTACAGTATTCTTGAACGCTATGCTGTTACAAACCAGACACCGTGAGCAGATGAACCCACTGTGACTTGGTCGCCGTGATGTCGATGTATGTACATTTGTATGCACATGACCATATCGAACTCAACTAAGGTTCATAAACAGATTGTTACTTATTTTTATCCCATACATTTTGTCCTCAAAGTGAAGAATCACGAACTTCGATATTTTGTACTCACTTGCAGCCTCTCTACTGTGGATACTTCCGACCGACCACGTTGTTCATCAAACCAAGTGCAGCAAGAGAAACAGAGCCGACAACAACAGGTACCATCAAGTTCCACCTGTGGAGCATAGGCAGTATCAGACTCAGAACGCGGACGGGATTCCAGCATGTGAAGGGAAACAGAAACCCATTACGTACCCAAGAGCATGGATGTGCGGTGATCCAAGAACTGCAATAAGAGCCGTGCCACCAGCTGGTGGGTGCACGCACTTCCCCATTTGCATTGAGAACATGGATGCTGCCGCAGCCACCGGGAGTGCGAGGAATGGACTGCCCATGGGAGCGGCGATGAACTGGTATGCGGCAATACCACACGCTGCAGACACTGCGTGCCCGACAATGACATTGAACGGCTGTGAAAACGGGGCCGCGGGAGCCCCAAATACCAAGACGGCAGTCGCACCCATCGATCCCAAAATAATGGTGTAGTCAGAAGTGCTCGCTAAATCGTAGTGCAAAGTCGACAGAGCTCCGATCCCGGCAAAACAGCCCACTGCTGATATTGCTGCACTTTTTAACTGCTCAATCGTGGAAGGCTCAAACTTAGTCACTGTTTTTGTTTCTACAACTACGGTTTCAACCTCATCTTTTTCTGTGACCTTCACGCATCCGTATTTGTCAGGCACCATTGGCTTCCGCGAGCGACACAACAGCAGCACATACCTCTTCTTTCGTGACAGAGCTTGCAAACCGTGAAGCAGTGAAGAAACGGCCACGCCGAGTCACGCGTGCCGAATTCCGCGCTTGGCGGAAAAGAGTGGACAACATATTTAACGACGCACACTCAGTATTGTGGAGAGTGAAAGCTTCGATGTCCACTTCGAATATTATCAAAGTAAGAACCACAAGAATTTCGCAAGCTTTCAAACTCTGCCAGTCCAAAAATATTGTGGCACGACGCGATGCGCGCATACCAACACGCATTCCAACCCGTGGTTGAGTCCCGCCATTGCAGTGTGTTTACTCAAACACCAGTTTTGCCTTTCTCTGCACATACGCCACGAACTAGCCTTTCACGAGAACGCGTTCCAATCGACGCTTGTCGCCAAGCCGATTCCGCCCCGGCCCGAAGCGCGAAAGCCAGGACGAGCAAGTCCCCGAGACCCGAAACGGCCGCGAGAGACAGACGGCCGTTTTTGCGTGCAGACGACGGCTCTCTCTGCTCGACATCCATCTCCCAGAAATGCGCGTTATAGTATTATAGTGCATTGTCAAATCACACCTCCGTCATTTTGAAGCATTACAGTACAGCAGAATGTCAGCCGGGCGGGCGATGTTATCGTGTTTCAGGACAGAGTGTTTTTATGTGGAATTATATGCGCGTAAACAGTGAAATACTGAATAAGGATAACTTCATAATTTGCGTCTGGTCGTCGTTGAAGGGGTGATCGTCTGCCGTTTCTCCTCGTTTCAAAAACGTTGACGACGCTTTTTGCTGTCGTTGTCGTTGTCGTTGCCGTTGTCGTCGTTGTTGTTGTTGTTGTGTGTTGTGTGTTGCTTGCTGTTGCTTGCGCTGTTCTGCGTGAATCTGATGCAAGTGTGCTGCTTGTGTGTGCTTGCGCATCATACGCTTTATGCATGTTCCAGTGGGAGGTGAATTTGGAGGGGGTCTTCGTTGTGGGCACTCGATTGAGACAAGCCGAGAGATGTGCAAATCAACGTTGCTGTACCATCCGAGAAAGCGTGGTGCAAGGTGCGACGCTTCGACGGAAAGTAGTTGAACCACGATGAATGGAAGTTGACGACATTCCCAGCAAGAAAATAACAGTTGAAATTTGTGACAAATTTAACGAAGTTTTGTTCGTGAAGGATCACGTTTGTGCTGAGTCCGACTTTAGAGGGGTATGTGTATGAGGAGGTGTTCCAACTAGAGTGGCGGAACGTGCACTTGAAGACCAAAAATGTCTCGAGAAAAATTCCATCGGCCCAAACGAGACAAGTTTCGTCTGCAACAACAGTCCAGTCATGACGAGGACAAGCCGAAGGCCAATGCCGCAGTGGTTAAGTTTTATCAAGAATCCCGACTCACCCATGAACGGATGGACGAATTCAACAAGGATGTCAACTTGGGTGTCAAGGACAAAAGTAGAGAGAAAAAGGAACAAGACATCTTCCAAAAGGGTGCAGAGGCTTTGAAATCCCTGTTCAGTGGAATGAAAGCCAAAGGAAACAAAATGGCCAGAGTCAACAATGCTGCAATGCGAGAAGAGGACGAATACATTACTGGTGAAGAAGGGCTAAATCTTGATGCAACAGACAGAAGGCGTAGGCTATTGGCTGTAAGTTCGGCTTCACTCGAGCAGTCAGGAGAATTCCTGACCAGATCCACTGAGCGCAATGTAACCCTGTTCTGACTATTTGTTGCAGTTACGCCAAACCGCAACACGTTACAACGCACTCGGGCAGGCATTGTCCATGAAAGAAAAGGTATTTGCTCTGAGCAATTTTGTATCGTCCAAAAGTGCTGCGCTGTCACATGTTTCATGTACGACCATGTCACTCAGGCTGAATTGTTGGCTGCCGAAGCTGAAATTGAAAAGTTAGAGAAACAGGAGAACGAAAACGACGAAGAAGAACTGGTTGACGAAACGAAAACTTCGTCAGAAAATGTCGAAGATACTGCTGAGGAGGTACGTTTGTTGATCCCGTTTGACATTGCGACTTCAACATCTCTTGCTGGTAACACAGTCGTCTATCAGGTGCAATCCGGTTCAGTCCCAAATCGAAAACCGCCCGCATTTCATATTGCCAATGTGTTTAGAAGGGTCGCCGGCGACATCCAGGTAATGTCGCTGCGGTTTATAAGTTCTCTCGCCACATCTCGTAAGCGGCGCAATCGTATGTGCAGGCGGCTGGACAGAAGCGTCGAGAACAGCTGCCCAAAGATCTGCTTGCTGCTTTAAAACTCAAGGAGGAAAAAGAAAAGCTGAAAAAAGCGTTGACGGCAAAGGTTAAGGCAATTGAGAGGAAGCAGTCGGCGAAGAGCAAACGCGATGTTGTGGTGGATGTTTTTGCCAAAGTTCGTGACGACATCGAACGCAAGGGCGCTGAGAAGCAGGTCGCCGAGGATGCTCAGATGAGAGAAGATGAAGAAGAAGCCAAACTTTTGGAGGAGGACATGAAGGAGATGGAAATCAAAATCCGCGAGGCGGTAAAGTCTTTGCAGTAGCACTTAAAGACGGAATGGAGTCTTCCAATTCACCTACAACACTGTGACATAGGTTGACAAGTCAGACTTTGAACTGGCAGAAGAATTGCAACGGGAAATGGATGAGCTCAAATTTGAACGCGATTTGCTGCGTTTGAAGCCGTCGGAGCGGGGCTTGAAGCGCGCAACGAGTCGGTCCGTCCCTTTTCAGCACTATGAAACGCGAGTGTTTTTCAAAATAGTTGACTGCTTTGTTTGACGGACAGATCAAGATCCAACTCAGGCAATAAAGTCCAAGAGTTTTTTGCCGAAGTAGGACGAAAGACAGTATGTTCGATCAACCGCTGCACGCGTTCCGCACCTCAAGTACTACTCGAACCCATACATAATATCTCAATACTCAATGGTCCATTCGCATAGGCCAAGCTTGCCACCGACGCCAAGACGAAATTGGAGGAGGCAGGAAAATCATTGGCACGTTTGATGTGTGACACTATGCCTGAACTTGCGCGTATCAAAGATGTTGAAAGTGGTGGATTGTTTCCGGGAATAGGTAAAACCGACCAATGATGACATTGGCCTCGTCAGCTTGCCCGAAATTTCACAGCGGGCCACAACTCCGCGCTCCACCAGCAAGTGGGAGACGCAATCCCCAATGCTCCGTATTGCCTGGGAGGCGGGTAAGATCTGTAGCTGTCATTCTCGACTGGTTTGCTTGATTTGCGAATCACGCGTTGTCTCTCTTGGTACAGTGGAGCAAGGTGATCTCGCCAAACTCCGACAGCTTTACCAGCGAGGCGTCCCCATCAACGACGCAAGAAACAAGCGAACAACCCCACTGCATATTGCTGCCGCGCGAGGCTACGAGGACGTACGTGGTGCCTCCACTCTTTCGTCTTTTTCGTGTAAACTGACCAATCTGAACTCTTTGGCGCTTTTGTGGCAGGTCTGTCGCTTATTACTACTCACCAAGGCAGACATTGAGGCGCAAGATGCCATGGGCCAGACCCCGATGCATCTGGCGGTGCACTACGAGTACGTAACAGTTGTATAGCCTTGCACTTCGCTGCCATACGTGACGTTGTATGGTGTATTGCACCAGGAGGGACGATGCAATATCATTTTTGAAATCCAAAGGGGCTTCGATGTTCACCATGAATATATTTGGGCGCTGTCCGTACGACTACAATGAAAAGCTGGTACGTTTTGTTTTCCCCTGTGACGTTATTCAATGGCATGCAGTAATTTGAGTTCGTTATGACCTTGCGCGTGTCTCAGTGTGAAAAGCACTCAAGTTGACTGGCTACGGAGCGTGAAATTGCAAACTCCTGAGTTACCCAGGTAGACTAGAGTACTGAGTACCGGTATTATTTATGACATATAAAACAAAAACAAAGACAGAGACCTGGCTGGTGGGGATCCACAAGTGAACGGCCGATGCGGCGTACATACCTTCATCTGTGTTGCTGTCGGAGCGCAATCCCTTCAGTTTGCAACGAGTCCGACCTGCTTTCCGCTCCATACTGCCGGATCACTGAGAACCTCCAAAAAGATTTGAGCGGTGTCGCCATATGTGACTTTCTCCGGCGAGCGGCCTTTCACGACGACGTCTTCGAGGGGAACATACTTGTGTGTCGACGCACCGGCTTCCATGAACGGTGGGGCAACCTGTGCGGTGTATTTGATGCCTTTGCCCACGAAGGAGAGGGCCAGCTTGCGCACTTCGATGTGCAGCTTGGTGACTGCAGGCATCCAATCCGGTGATCCCGGGAGGTTCAATAAACCAATGCGCGATTCCTCGCTGTGTGATGGATCCGTGAACAGCGTCACCGCACCGCCGACCCCGACGACAGTGGTGACGTGACTAGCGGCAGCAGCCTCAAAAATCTTCTGAACACCGGCCGGTCTTTGAGAGTTGGAGATCACCTCGACGACAGCATCCACATTCGAGAACGCTTCCGCAAGGAATGCCGCATCATCAATGGAACCCACGTGGAGGGTCAGTTGCTTTCTCTCTTCCTCAGAAAACACAGATTGTGCCTTTTCTTCGCTGCGGATGACACCACTGACAGTTAGCCCAGCTGCCAACGCCTGACGCACTATTTCGGAACCGAGACCGCCAGTTGCGCCGACGATGCACACTGACTTTGTCACGTGGTGGTGCACAGAAGCTGTCAACTCCTGCTTGGGAGCATCGGCAGGACTCAGGGATCTACTCACGTAGCGACGGACGTGATCAACGTATTCTTGAATCATCTTCGCTCGTGTCGTGTCGTCGAATTTGCCTGGTCCGCCAGCGATGAACAAAGGCAAGCGAGTGCACTTGAGCATTCCTGGTGTCGCGACCCAGAATGGCTGCAAGTGGCTCGGAATGCTATTTGTATTTGGCACCGGCCACCCCCCGTTCAGCTGCATTGAAGTTGGGCCACCCGTTGTCAGGGACAACATCCATTCTTTGCCTCTCAGAGTCTCCAGTCCACCGCCGTAGCACCAGTAATACGCGAGCACTCGATCGAACCACCCTTTGTGGACTGCTGGCAATGACCACCAATAAATTGGAAATTGGTGGATCACCGTGTCGCACCACGCAAGCCGATCCATTTCGCGTTGAATCTCGTCCACAAACCCGGCATTCGGGTCTTCGCTGATCGCTGCGTTCTTTTGTTCCATTTGGTAGTCGAAGAAATCAGGGTCTTTGATGGTCTTGAAGTCGTGAGGCCCTCCAATCGGATTGAACCCTGATGCGACAAGGTCGCTCACCACCACCACGTGCCCTTCGGCTTCAAGTGTTGTCTTTGCGGCCTCCACCATCAAGTGACTAAAGCTCTTTCCGACGTTTGGGTGTGAAACCACGAACAGGATCTTTTTCTTGCCCGCAGGAGCTTCAGGCAACGTCGAAGTGGTGGATTGTGGCATGTTTGCTTCACAAAGCGGGTCGAGTGGGTCAAGTTGGCAAGACGACGTCTGGAGAAGAAGCGCGCTGAAAAGAACAAGCAGTGACCACATTTCCGACTTTTGAGCAGAAACTTTTGGCGGTGCTGCCTTTTCCGCAGTACTCTAGTACCTTCGATCCGACCTGTGGTTTCGTTGCCTTGCTTTGTCTTGTCATGCGTTGCCTTGCGTTGCCTGTTAATTTATTTGTTTTGGCCAAGGCTTGCCTTGCCTGAACACGCTATGCACTCAACGCTACAGTAGCAGCCCCGCAATGAGGCCTGTGGGATCGCTGATGACCAGCAGTTGCTGAGCAGCGGACCGGCCCCCGTTCTGGGAAACCCCGTTGCTTCGCTGCGACTCCGTGAGCGGTTGGTCTCCGCGGTCGCTCGCTTGTGACCGCTTTCGATCGTGTTCGATGAACCACCGCTTAGTTAGGTGTCCGACATCTCGCATCTCCATCGGTCTACCCTGCTGACGACGCCCCGCCGTCTCGCGGCCCGCGGCCCGCGGCCGCCGCAGTGCAGCAGGCAGTGAGTGAGTTGCTGGTTGGTCCCAATTTTCAGACAGTTGTTTGTTGTTCGTTGTCTCTGTCTGCGTTCGGACGCTGAACAATCAACGATTCAGCGACGCTCACTCACTCACTCACTCACTCACTCACTCACTCACTCGTTCACTCACTCGTTCACTCACTCGTTCACTGCCACGCACTGATAATCAGTCGAGTTGGCGG
>ENA-OWNT01003047-OWNT01003047.1-seawater-metagenome-genome-assembly--contig:-NODE-3047-length-16374-cov-4.257962_pt1 | contig 16374 bp, 17 predicted proteins | sample MGYA00238136_ERZ651165 | MGnify/ENA primary metagenome ERZ651165 (study PRJEB26861, sample SAMN08777766) | seawater metagenome | isolation source: coastal seawater | place: USA: Florida | collected...
TCTCTCAGCTCGCCGCACACAGTCCCACACAACGGCTGCCTTGGCTCCTCGTCGCCGCCGTCGTCGTCGTGTCGCCGCTGTCGTCGTTCGTCCTGACGTCTTGACCGCTTGACCAACAGTGTGTCACTGCCGACTGCCGACTGCTGCTCGATGACAAGCAACAGCGTCGGTCTCCACGCGCAAGAGGGTTGGGGTTGGGGTTGGGGCTGGGGCTGGGGAATGGCGGAAAGTACCCCAGTAGGGCGGTGGCAAGCTATGTCAGAACAAAAAGCTGTGTCACAAGCCATACACCGCGCACACAGTGGAGCCCACGAGATTTCGTGGCGCTACCGCTTGCGTGGGAAAGCCAGAACCGGGCTGAGGAAGGACACTGAACGCCCTGCCAGTCAACGACGAAGAGGTCTCTCTGCTGCGCCGCCGTACCGGAATTGCTGTGAATTATGCTGGAGAGTTACAAATTACTCAATTAATTTCGCGATGGTATGAAGACGTGACTTTGCCACAGTGCACTTTCACTGTGTCGACCGAAGAAGGTCGTCATGTTCTTGTTTTGTCCGCGTTGCGCGACGCTGCTGCTCTTCGAGCACCAGCCCAACTCTCGATTCTTCTGCAAAACATGCCCTTACGTGTACAAAATTCCATACAAGGTGGGTGTGTTGTGTGTGATTCTGCCATATGTCTTTGCCCTTCCCCCTCCTCGTTGGCTATGAGGACTCTGTATGTCGCCCCAGTCTTAGTTTCTGTGCTGATACGACAATTTTTTAAACGTGTTGCGCTGTGCGGGTATTTATTTGGACTAATACTTGTTGGGTTCGACTCCCATCCTGCACAGTGTGGCATCTGAGCCAACCACCCCGTCCCCCGTCCCCCTTCCCCCTTGTATTACTTGCAATGCTGCGTTCAGAATGTGTTTGACCCTTTACTTTTTGTTTTTTTGTAGTTGACTGTTGACTTCAAACAGAAGACCAAAAAGGTCGAAGACATCATGGGCGGTGCAGCTGCATGGGAAACTGCAAAGCGTATTGCTGCTCGTTGTCCAGACTGTGCCCACGACCAAGCATATTATCATCAGCTACAGACAAGATCTGCCGATGAGCCCATGACAACGTTCTACAAGTGTATTAAATGCAGCAAGCAGTGGAACGACGACTGAAGTACTCGCTGTTCTTCTGTACGAGCTTTCGTGGCTAATTCTTTATTTATTTTACTTCCTGCATCGTAAATCTCATCAGTGAAAGATTGTTACGTGTTACAAAGCTGTGTGGCCACGCCACGCATTGAGCTTCGCAGTGCACTTAGTCGATGCAAATCTTGCCACGCTGGATGCCCATTTGGCTGAGGCCACCCATGCGTTGCAGGGATGAGATTTTGAAGTAAGTGCTCTTGAACAAGAAGAGCGAGAGAAGGTAGCACAAGGCGAACGCCTACAAAAACCACAACGAAAGCTTAGGCGTCAACCCGAAACCCCGGTGGCGGCTCACTGCACACAACTCACGAACCTGGCACAAAATTGCTCCCACGGTAACGAGGCGGTGGCGCTTGTGCGGCTCCACAAACGACGCACAGTACACACAGAGAGGGAATGCGATAAACCAGCACACTCCCGACAGACCCAATTGCAAGTAGAATTTGCTAACGTCCGCTGTTGTTGCCGCCTGCGGTGACATTTCATGGTGAGCTGGCGAACACGACAGCGGTCGCATCAGTGGTACTTACCGCTTCAGACCCACGACTGCGCAGGATACCAAATGCAAACAGTGCCGCGAGACCCACTCGTATCAACATCAAAGTGTATCCTGGCCAGTGCTCGTGGTCGTGGAATTGGTTAAAGTCATCTTCGAAGTTGCGGCCCAACAATTCGAGCACGATATTGGCCGCAACGAGCGAAACAACAAACACAGTCGCTGGAGTCAACTTGCGCACCCAGTCGGCGGGGCGTGCAATGCTAGCAAGGAAACTGTTCCGGGATGTTGGGTTCATGACAAGGTCCGGATCAGGGATAGTCCAACCGAATGCCAGCGCGATCAAAACGAGAGCAGACAGCAACTCCGACAGATCTTGCATAATCTCCGAAAAGAAGTCGGCTGGGAACCACGAGTGCCGCCAGCGGAGTCCGAGTCCGTTACGGCCAAACACGAACAGATGCATCAACTCCAGTACAATTGCTACAGTCTGCATGACAATGGCAACTCCCAACAAAATGACAGCAAGGTGCACCTGGCCCTTTTCCGAATACTGTCTGAAACTGAAGTAGGCGAAGGCCGCGATGAATCCAAAGTAGAGGAACAAAACGATAAGCTGAGAAGTGAACATGCCATCCTCGTCGGCCGGTAGGTGAGACCCTCCATTGAAAAATTCGATTTCAAATTTCAGTTGCGGAGGGTGGGCATCGTACTCCTCCAACGAGCAGTCCGCGGCAATGATGTACCAATAATGAGAGTTCTCTTCGGGTGTAATTTCGTGCCCGAGATCGAACGGGACATCGTCCGATCCATCGTGGTCTCGTGGAATGTGCATTGGCACCAAAGTCTGGAATGTCGCAGCAGCAATGCGTTCAACGCACAATGAGCCTTGGCGGATCATCTCATGGTAATTATCCCAAGCGTCTTGGTTGTACACGGCGACCTGGAGCGACTGAAATCGAACTTGGCGGCTGCGCATCAACCACGCAGGCCGCTGCTGCAAGTAAGCAGCAGAGACTTTGAAGTCGCCATCAATTTTGCCTTCAACACCCGACGAAAAGCTAAACTTTGAAATGTACTGCTCTGTGACTGCGGAATCGAGCGTGAGATCGCCTATGACTTTCTTGCCGGTCACACAGATTGCGCCCAACAGGGCTACAAGAACCGACAGGAGGCGCATAATGCTGGACTTGCTGGCTATCGGACCCAACAACGAGTTCGAGCGCGCAAGACACCCAAAATTTGCCGGTTTTGTTTAAACCGTGTAAACACTATCGTTCTCGATTCTCTGCTGGATTGCTGGCCACTGTAGCGTGCAAATGCCACGTTGCCGTGACGTCGTAAGGCCTTGTGCTGTTCCCACAACGGCCACGACGAGCAAACGAATCAAACGACTCGAACGACTCGAACGACTCAAAACGAATCACAACGAAACAGTCGAATCAAACAGCGAGTGAAACGAATCAAACGAGTGAACCGAATCAAACGAATCACAAGAAGGAGCGAACAACCAAACCGTCACAAGTCAAAGTCAAAGTCAAAGTCAAAGTCAAAGTCAAGAGTCAGAACGAACGAACAAACGAATGAACGCAACGCACGCACGAACGAACGCCAGAACCGTCCCCAACCTTTCTACCTTTCTCTGTGTGTTGGCGTGACTTTCTCTCTCCGTGAGTGAGTAACAGTGCCCCCCGTGCAGCTGCGTACGTATGTATGATCGGCGTCGCTCTCTCAGTCAGTGAGTGAGTGGAGTGACTGCTTGACTGCGTGACGCCGTTCGTTCGTTCGAACGACGGCGTGGGCTGTGGATGGATTGTGGGGGACTGTGAGTGAGTGAGTGAGTGAGGCTGTGGGCTGTGAGTGCGTGAGTGCGTGAGTGAGGCTGTGAGTTGTGAGTGAGTGAGTGATGAGTGTGGGGATGCCAACGAAGTCATTCGTTCGTTCCTCATTCGTTCGTTGGTTCGTTCGTTGGTTCGTTCGTTTCAGTTGCGGTTCGATGTTACGATAGAAATGCGTTGTAATACTGCATCCAAGAATTGAATACATATGGCATTACTGTTCACGATTCGAACGCTGCGACGCCGCGCAACGACTTTGGCACTTCGGCGCTTTGGCACTTTGGCAACAACCAACCAACGACCACCAGCGACGTCGCACGGACAAGCACAGGTTACGGGCCATCGTGTCGGCTGTTGCGTGGTGCGCCGTGTGTGGAGTGTGCTGAGTGGTGCGCGCTGAGCCACGAGTCAAGGCGGCGAAGTCAGCGTGTAAGGATGAATGAGAAGGAGGCAGGACTACAAGAAAGAACGCACTCCATGGTAGTTGGGACGAAGACTGTGGGCGCGCATGAATTGTTTTGCGCGGCATGACCTCGCGATCGTCCGTGCAATATTAAGTTGCTCGTCTCTCGTCAGGTGTTTTGGATGGTGCTGGTGTGATCACCTCAAATTATGTACCTCGCTAGTTCGCGCAATAGGAGGCGTCAATGACTGGTGAAGTTTTTACAAACATTTACGCCCGAAGCTGCTTTTCAGTTAACATGAAAGTTTGCTTTCTCAGTCGACTGGTGCCACCACAGTCCACAGTTCGGTGCGCGTTGCATTTTAGGTCGCTGAACTTCCTTTGCAGTTCAATGGCAGAACGCCAACGTGGAACGTACGGCCGGTCAGGGTATCGTCACCCACCTTCGCCGAAACCGGTCAAGCGCAAGCTGCAGGAAGAGTATGGCCACTCACGTCGTGTGCGAACCACCGCATCGAATGTGATCTGCAGCACCAATGACAGGCGCCCATCACAATGGGATCATCACCCATATTCGTCGCGAGAAGAAGGATACACAGCCTTGAGTGCGCCTCGATATGACCAGCGCGAACACGTTCGCAGTTCCGCCAGACGGAACGAGTTCCATCCGCGAGGTGAGTACAACTCACGGTTTCGAGAACCTTCTGACCGCCGACGGGCGCAAGGTACACACCGCCACGCAGTCCCTCACGAGACAGGGCGCAGTGCGGGTAGGTTTGAGTCCCGTACTCATTCACCCCATCACCGTCATTATCGTCGCCCCGAGCGATCGGTACCTCACTATGGCGCTCGAGATTTGCGTGAAGCTGGGGGAACTACATACACCAAGAACGCAGAGGACACCACGCACCCGCGGGACGCAAGGGATGCGAGGAGGCATGGCAACGGAAGATATCACAGGCAAACCGTTCAACCGCCAAGAGTGGAGCGTTTCCAGGTTCCAGTCGCGGCAGCTCGCTACGATAGACGAAGCGATTCAAGGTATTTTGACGATGTTAACCACTATTAGCGTCGATCGCACCAACACCATGGTATCGTGAAAAGGGAAGTTGATGATGACCCGTACTTGAACAAGTCGGGTGGCAGAGACAGTGGGGATGGCATTCCAACAACACGCGGCCACGATGACGTGCGGGTCTCGAATGTTGGCGGGCATCCTCCGATTTGGATCGTGTTCGACTTGAATGGGACACTGACGGCAACAGCACAAGTGCGAAAGGTCACAAAATCAGTTCAAGTTCGACCTAACATTCGTGCTCTTTTGAGGCTCAAAGAGCGCATGCCTGTGGTGCGACTTGCTGCATGGTCGTCTGCCGTTCCTCACAACGTTACATGGATGATAGCTACAATCGAGGTGTGAGGTGCACGTTGTCTTGCCCGAACTGATGTTCATTGCTTACATTGCTCTAACTTCTGTCGATCACAGAAGGAAGTTGGGGTTGCTCCAAACTCACTGTTCGAACGTATTTTGAACCGAACACACTGTCACCCCGCACCAGTGGAAAAGAGGGTGAAAAAGTGGGACACTGTGAAACCGTTGTCTCCTTACTTTGGAGATTTACGCCGAGTTCTGATAGTTGAAGACACATCGAACAAGTGCGTTGCTGTGACCAATATTACCAATTAGACACGCAGTTCGTGACTTTTGTGTACGGTGTGCACAGGAGTGTCCCGGGTGAAGAGGCCAATTTGGTTCATCTGCCTCAATGGGAGCTAGACCCAAATGATAATTGCTTGGTTCGTTGCAAACGTGGGCAGTATCGGGTGCCAGTTCATATTGGTTTCTTTTCATTCTGCCTTTCAACAGGTGACATTAGTTGATGCTCTTTGTGATGCACTCGACAAGGATCAAAGTGTGAATGTAAGTTGTAGCAGTGTACAGGCAAATTCTGTACATCATACCTTTTTTCAAAGATGCCTACCGGCACTAGGCACAATACCGCAATTTAAAGTTGGAGCAACAACAAGACGCTGGCTCCAACGAAGCAATTGAGTTTGATCCGAAGGCAGGAAACGTCGACGTGAGGTTGTTCACGGCTTCAGTAACTCAAACTGTGAGGCAAGGTTCGTGCCAAATCTGTTACCCGCGCCTTGATTGCCAGTGTGCATTGACTCAGTTACGATGTATGTTGTATGCAGATCCAAAGAAGAGCGCAAACAAAGATAGTATTTTGTGAACAATAATGGGTCGCATCTTACCAACATTCACGGAGCAGTGTGTTGTCAGAGCTTTGTGCCGTAACCCGATAATAAAACGAGGCATCAGAGCATCAGAATCAAAATTACTGTGTGTCCTTCTCGACACTTTGTTTCGCCATTGATTGTGGGATGCGGCAGACTCAATCAATGGGTCGAAGCTGGCTCGAAGCTGGCTCGAAGCTGGCTCGAAGCTGGCATGAAGCTGGCTTGAAGCTGGCATGAAGCTGGCACGCAGCTGGCACGGTTATGATACCGAACACCGAACGCTACAAAACGGCTGCCAAAGGCTGCGACGGCGATGGCAGAGCTGTATGGCATTCTGTGACAGCAGAACCATGAGACCATGAGCACATCAATACATTAGCCTGTATAAATCCAAACTCATGACGTCGTCGTTCGTTTTGTTCGTTCGTTTGTTTCGTCGTCGTCGTTGTTGTGTGTTGTGCTGTTGTGCTGTTCGTCGTCGTCGTAGGTCGCATGTCGTCGTAGGTCTGCACGTCGTCGGAGGTCTTCGGCAGGAAATCGATGGCGACGAGGAAGTGGTGTAGTCCCGCCCGAAGCGTCAATTGCCGCACATACGTGTATGCTTCGTTCCACGCACACTGCCAGTGGAGAATGCAAAGCGACTCGACGGCAACTTTCCAGGGAGGCGCACATGCACTCTGTCGACAAAAGGAACACTTTTGCAGACGGACACTTGTGACGGAACTCAGGGCACCAAAACATCAAAGCCAGAGCTAGACGACCGTGGAGCGTTGCAAACTGGCGAATGACGTATTGCCTGTGAAGTGAAATCACTATGTTGGAGAAATGACCGCGTTGAAATCCTGCAAAAAATGTCAACGCAAAGGACCAAGCGTGAGCTGAGAGCGCTAGTGTCGCCGAAGCGTTGAAAGTAGCTACAATCGCAGTTCCCGCATTCGAATTATGACCATTCATTGACTCCAGATGCCCAGGGTGCTCAGGCGCCCGCAACGCCGACACCGTTCCACGTTGTGGGCACGTATTCACGTGATAGTGATGGGCGTTCTTTGCATATTGAATTGGTGCTGCTCCGACGCTAGTGTTCAGCGTGGTGACAAAACCGGCCTGAACAATGGCGGCTTCCCAGTCCGTGGCAATACTGACCCCGAAGTGCATTCCGATCAGTTATTAAACAAGAAAGCACAGTTAACAAGGCGGAACGTGGCCTCGTTGCAATTCTTGGAAGAGTACGAGTACTCATCAACTTTGACTCGGTCCCGTTCGACTCGGTTCCTGTCGAGTCAGTGGCACATAGCTTCAGCGGTACCTTCGTACACTGGGCATCCTCGCAGTGGATACCACTTCGAAGTGCCGTTCCCGCGACGAGAGCAATATCCATTGGAATCATACACTTTGTCAGGTGGTATATTTGAGTCAGTGGTGGAGGATACTTGCCAGCGAATGGCGCAGCGGTCGAAAACGGGATGGTGCCCTCCACCATGTCAAATGGAACCAGAGTCGAAGCGTGGCTTGTCAGCGAGCAAACGCGACACACAATCGTGCCTGATAATGCCGTACGCTCCTGGTGTTCGAGCTGACAAAACTGGCCACAGCCTGGATTCGTTCAAACACAACTTAAACGTTGACTCGAAAACCAGAGACATCAAGCTGGGATCTTGCCCGTGCGTTGATCCTTGTGCGATGTACACAAGCTGTAGTGAGTGCACCGCAAATAAAGATGCTTCTGTTCTCGAAGAGAGTCCGTCGATGCAATTTTCTGGTACGCCAAGTCCGCTGTAGTTTTGGATTGAAGTTAAATGCTCGTTAATCGGTATTTGCCGATGGCTTTGTAGGCCGTAGCAAATCCTCCAATCAAAGAACAAGTCTTGGGTTCGCGAGCAGTCCGTACACATGCGGTTGGTGCGGAGTGCAATGCGTTAGTGGTATGTCGATGACCTTGCAACGGCTCAGTTTTGCGTCGAGCTGTCCTCATCAATCGGAATGTGAACAGGAACCCGTGATGGGCCAATGTTTGGCTTACAGTGTGCCGGAGAATGGTCATTTTCATTATCGTCCTGTAAAGACTCAAGTGTGTGGAACTTTCAGGACGAAGAAATGGTTTGCGCGAGCTCGTTGCTGTTTTGATGTGCGCTACTGTGCATGTAACTGTTCCGTTGTCGCGCGCAGGCAACGTCCGTCCGATTTCCAGATATGTGATTTTCAAGCGTATCAAACGAAATGCCGAGGATATTTCAAGTACAGTACGCCCGCAGTTTCGCGGCAAAGATAAGTTTCTTTCATGAAGTTTTCTGTGGTTTTAAAAACAATTCACAGTGCGAAACCGCAACATCAAGTGTCATTTTATACTTCGGAGGAGTCTGCACCAGCGATCCATTCAAGCTCAGCTTGCTTTTTTTTCGTGTGGACTGCTGCGACTCCTCTAAGCTTTGAGCTAATTTCCGGTATCTGTACCATCAACACACAAATTCAGACACGAATCACTCGGGCGTGCTGCACCTTTACGCGGGAACGTACACGCAATCGACTCTGTGGCTCATCGACCCAGCTTTGCTCAATAAGCTGCTTCAGCGGCTCGACATATGCGTTCCATGACAGGAGCTTCGTTGGCGGAAACCTTGGGCGGAGGCCGTCGAAGGCGACACGGTTGAGCACCACCCAGTTGGATTGGCCCTACGATAGAAGCACAAACAAATCTTTGAGGCAGTCTACATGGAGTTGTGACTTTGTTGCTGCTTGCACACGTACTTCTGTTAATTCTTCATGGTAGGGCTCGGTACCACAAGAAAAGAAGAGTTTCCACAAGATGACGGCCACTGCATATGCATCACGACTTTGTTCGTTGTCCCTATATAATAAGAACAACATCATTTGAAATATGTGCGGCTTCACATAACAAGTGCGACAGCGGACGTTCAGCTTACGCTTTGACGTCACGGGTGGTTCTGTACGCCCGAGATGACCACATGCTGCTTTGACCATGCGGCGATTCAGCTGCAATGGTTCCGGTAGAATTGTTGGTGACAACGCGGCCCAACGCATTAGGCCGCGGGGGCGATCGGTCACGTGGCCGGAGTCTTTCCGGTGCGGTGTATGGGGATATCAAACTTTCCCTAACAGACACTCCCTTTGCTGCGCTGCGAATACTAAGCGAGGTGAACCCATAGTCCGCAATTTTAACCTGAAAAGCCACAGAGAATCGAGTGAGTTCGAGCTGCGACGACAACCTGGTACTGTGAAAGCTCAGAGAGCGCTCACCACTCCGTCTGATGCGACAACAACGTTCGTGGGCTTTAGGTCACGGTGACTTGAGACGATCACGGTATGAATGTAACCCAGACCTAGAACAGCCACACAATCGGCGGTCACGTTCGTGTAAGGTGAGTGGGTCGAACTTGGACTCGTACCCTCCAGCATTTGTGTTGCCACACGCAGCACTTGTTCAACAGGGTCACGGTGCTTTGTTATGGACAGTGGGCCTACAACAGACATTTATTATAAGCCAACATTGCGACACACACACACACACGCAGCATGGCATTTGCAATTGTCACGGTAACTACCTAGATTGATGCATTGTGAGTCCGCCGCCGAAACAGGGGATCCCTTCAAGTTGCGATCTTTGTCGCGCATGGTCGCGCTCCAAAATTCATTTGACCATTCTTGCAATGTCACCGGGCACCACTCGCTGCCACAAAGTCCACGAGTAAATGCGGGTTGCAACGCAACATTAACGCAGCAGTCAAGTACCTGGTCAAAACAATTGAAGCCATTCTATGCTGGGAATCAATGAACGAACAAAGTCCGTAAAAGTCGACAATGTTTGCGTGACTGTACTTGAATCGGCGTTTTGCCATTGAAAAGATGTACTGGATCGCCTTTTCACCGAGTAGTGGTGTGTAGTATTGTTTTGCCTGCACATTCAACAACCCCAATGTGATCAAGAACGAAAGTACGAACACAAAGACAACCTAATTTTGTTCCCATTCATACCAACACCAACTTTGAGTCATAGACAGCACGCCAAATGGCACCACTACGCCCCCAAGCGACTTTGCTGACCAGCTGCACATCCAGATCAAATTAGTGATGCAACGCACAGCAAGGGAGCACACATCGCATTCACCTGCAACATGTCTCCATTCAGATCGCAGCCATTCAACGCCCTCGACGACTTCCGATCTTTTGATAGCACGGACGTTGCCGAGCCAGTGCGTGGAGTGTTGCCGCTGCAAGGGCACACATGTGAATGAATGTTCGCGATGAAACGTTTCGCATGATTGCTTGCTTACTTCGACGACCGAAAAGAGTTTGACGTGTTTCCAATAGAATTTATGGAAGGGTTGGAACCTGCAGCAATTATCAGACACGAATGACCATCAACGTGGCTAATGGAAGCAACGCCGAAAGCCAACCAACCAAATTTATGCTGCTGTTGCACGACTTCGTTAGAGCCAAGAGCGAGGCAAGCAACGGCTCCTGCATTGCCAGTGGGCGCTGACTTCACGCTCAATGGAGTCGCCATGGTTTGCATCTACAAACAAATGCGACAGTCAGGATATGCATCTCAGGATGTTTCGGCGCGGGAATCTTGCCTGTACATCCAACAGAGTGTTTTCTGTCTGCAGCATTCCCTGGATATGGTAGAGTAACCTGCCTTGGGATTCGCTGATGTAGATTTTGAACCTGGCCGCACACCAACCACAAATTCACCAACACTCGACACTGATTCTATCAAATCACTGCACACGTACGGAATGACACCGTAAAATGATATGACCAGAATTACAGCAATCAGCCATAGCTCCGCAGTTTCTGATGTCTGCACAACACACAGTTCACATGACGGAGTTGGAAGGTGACAGTGGATCAACAACGCGGCAACATACCCGAGAAGTGACGTTTACTTGGCCTGAGCAATCTGATGGCCAGTAGTTTGACGGGTCATTCGCGGCGTAAGGGGTTAGAAGAACCACTAACTCCACGACAAGAAGACAGAATGGAATCACCAAGCACTCGATGTAATGTCGAAATGGCAATGCGAGAACGAGCATCATCACTGGATACGCAGTCCTGGAGAAGCAAACAAACGATACTTTACCATATGCCGTCGCTTACAAGCATCGCGGAGCAAAACTCACAGCCACATGAGCGCAACCACTCCCATTTCGATACCACTGAAAGCGCCAATAGAGAAGACGAAACTTATTGTGTCGCAGTAGCTAACGGGGCCAGACATGGGCGCTGCGCTTGAACTCGTGACAGGGTCAATTTGTCCCCCACAGGCTGGATACGAGTAATTTCGTTGGACTAGTGTTCCGTTTCTGAAGGATGCTCCAGGCTGCAGCAATGTGATTCAACTCAGTAAAGATCGGCTGGTGCTTGCTTCCTTGACGCAACCACGACACAGAATGTCGACGCAACTTACGTGAGCAATCAAACTGAAGTTATGATGATTGATAGTGTAGGTTGAGTTTTCAATGAGCTGGATTGCGTGTCGGGCCATCGTGGAACATTGCAGTATCAGTGGTGAGAACATCAAAGTATTAACAGAGACCAGCAAGCCCGTGACAGACAACGACGAACAGCAACTTTCGGACCTCAAATATCTTTTCTAAGCTCAAGTTGGACAATTGCAACCTGCAATAGCCGTTCAAAACAGCACGTGAGACGAGGTGACGCAATATCGAATGACTACTTACATGAACCACCACGTACATGTAAGCAACACCTCTCAACAGTTGTTCGAAAATTGCGACGAATCTGATCATTGTCCAATGTCTGCGAGCGACTGGAATGAACGTGGCCAGTCCAAAAATTGCGATCGTGCTCATGGAAAACCAGTAGCTTGCCATGAATGTGTCGCTAATTGCCGTATTCTGACAAACAATCGACAAAGTCAATTGCATAGAAAGTCAGCGCACGCTCAACTGTACGCACGTTGAACCGCCCCTGATTGAGAAAGTCTTGCAATTTTCCAAACGATGTTGCTTCTTTAGCAGATTGCTGCATGGTGCAAAACAGTTTTAGTGTCACTGAGCGTTCTGAAAGCATCACACATCTCGCACAAACCGTTGAATTCGAAAATAACCCGTTCCAAGACAGAAACTGTGCTCCAAAGCCACAAAACGCGACCAACATGATTATTCGCACAGTCTACAAAGCAAAAGATGTTCACATATTTCATTTTCATGCATTGGGCCGTCACATCAACGATTTGCATCACCTTGAAGTACACTGGCGGTGTGTAATGCCAATGCAAAAATTCCAACTCGTACCTACACGTCCGTGGGAAACGCGGCCACAGTGAACGCACACCACAACACAGGTTCTTCCAACACAATACGCACGCCGGTTCAGGAAACATCACACCGCGCCCTGCCCAAAACCGAGTGTATCTGTCGTATTGGCACATCCATAACGGAATAAGCAATCGTTGTGAATTTCAGGACTCAGTGACCAACCGATTATGGACTAATGACGTACAGGGCACACTTCACAAACTGTACGACTCCTTCTTTCGCGACACTGGAAGCATCCGATGGAGTGGGCCTGGTGGCACCATGAGGTTGTAAGTCACGCAAAGCGACACCAAGCGGGGCAAGGACGAAATACGTACAAAATGAGTTGAGTAGTCGGGGTCTGCAAACGATACGCTGCGTCACCTCCGCTGAAATGAAGATCCCTGCGAGGAAAACAATGTGGGTGATACAGGTCACTGGACCGACATGAGTCAGATCACGTACGTCGGGTTTTGGTCGACGGCACTGCGTGGGGAACCGCGTCCCAAACTGTGCCGGTCCCCACGAGATTTTCGACCCGCACTCAAAGAACGAAAACGATTGGAAGCATGTGACAGGGCATCGCCTTGAGGCGGTTCAATGTCGTCACGAACTCGTTGTGAGTAGCTCCTATTTCGTAGGGCTGCTCTGTTCAGGGGCCTTCCGGAGGTGCCTGATTGTGGTTCGGAGCCAAGGTCATCGGCGACGCTGGCGGAGCGCCGAAAGTCGCTGATGGTTTGTTTGATGGATTCGAACGTGGGGCGCAGATTTGCATTGCGATGCCACGTCTGAACAATGAGTAGTCGTATCGCTGGTGGACACTCAGGTTTCTACACAGCACCAATCCACGTTCGAGTCATGATGACATGGAATCACTGACCTGAGTTTAGATACGTACCAACTCATCCAGGTTCGGTCGCAGGTTATCGCTATCAATGGCTGCAAAGATTGCCCACCAATTTCCATCAACCTCATCCAACTGCTTGTGGAACGGGCGGGAGCCACCGGAAAATATCTCCCAGAGCATGATTCCGTAACTGTGACGCACCCCGTGTCGTAGTGAGAAGAGGAATGACGAATCATCGTTCGTACGGCAATGTCACGTACGCATAAATGTCCACCTTCTCAGTGTATTTGGCATCGCCGTTCACGGAGTCCAGTGACGCACCACCTTCAGATCCAATAGACTGAGCTCTGGAACTGGACGAGGAACTGAGAGCGATGCCAGCTTCCATAGACTTTTGTATCCGAATCTGAACCGTAGTGTCTGCAAACATCTCGGGGGCCATGTAGCCTGGGGTGCCGTTTACACCTTCACATTATGCAGATAAATGTATGAAGAACACAATGATCGCGGACGCCATGTTCGCTCCATGTGTTGAGCTCACCGACACAGCCGTCCGGTGTTTTCATCACAGACACTCCAAAATCGCAGATCTTCACTGTGCCCTGTCGCAACACGCGTCGTCAAATCATGAACACAAAATGCCACCATGCATTGCGACACGAAGGCAGTTGATCTTCTTACCTCCCCGGTCAGTAGGACGTTGCCAGGCTTTAAATCGCGATGGACGATTCCACACCTACGATGTAGATGGTCCATTCCGCTAGCAACTTCCTCAACAAGCCGGGGGGCGACACTTTGCAACTGCGTTGAGTTTCGAGCATGATCTTTAATCCAATGACGGAGGGTCGAAGGGCACCACTCGGTGACCAGAACCACTGATGACATTTCGCTTTTGAGATCGTAATAGTGACAGAGCCCAAGAAACGCAAGGACGTGTTGATGTTGGATCGATGCAAGAATTTTCACCTAGGTAGAGCCACAGAATGAGACACCTGAACGCACACTCCACAGCTTCGAGAAAATACACAACCTCAGAGCTTAGCTCCGTCAAAGAACCGTGCATCATTTGAGCGTAAATTTGTTTGGCTGCCACTTTCCTGGTGCGCAGGTAGGCTTGCCACACTACACCCGAACTGCCAGCCTGTAGCCATCAAAAGCATTCACGGACACGACGGCGCCAGTAATGACATCCAGCACAATGAAGCGCTTCTTACCGCAACTCTGGCCACGAGCTTCAGGTCACGAGAATCAATTTCCCATTTTTCGAGGTCGTTTTCACTAGCTTCGGAATTTTGGTCCCCATCACTTTCTGTGTCGTCCAATGTTCCACTTGTTGTTGCTCGAGCGGTTGCGGCGGGGTCCGACGGCAGTTCATCACTTTCAGGGCGCTCGGTCAGCAACGGACGTTGTGTGTGTTCTTGGCGTTGCCGCAACCAATCTTTCAGGTGTTGTTCTGAGAACGGATCAACTTGTTTCAACAATTGAGAGTTCTTCAATTGCAATTGCGACTTCCAGTGATAAAATGATCGATTGCGCAACTCGATAACCATGACCATGTATGGTACCACTGTGTACACCAGCACAATCAATGCGAAATATTGAATGAAGCACTGCACGAAAGCAGGTTTCCAATCAGGGAGGCACTGCGCTCCAGAAAGAAGCTGATGATTCAGGTTGATAATAGAGTCGGTTGTGAACAACGTCACGGCGGAATATAATATGGTGACGGCTGGCAATGGCAGTGTCCAAATATAAAACCTGAACGGCAAGGCTAAAGCCAGTACCAAGCAAGGGAAGGCCCATTGAATTCCGACCGTGATCAAGAAGCTTAATCCATCATACATTCCCTCGCCAAAAAACAAGTATGTCGTATTGGCAAAACTGGCGCCGGAACATCCGCCACTTCCATTGAAATATCCATCAACGATATCGCCGGAACATGTCGGCATGATGGTGAAGTTCGAAATTGTTGCAGAGGCGTTAAAGAATCTGAAAACGAAAAAATCTGCACCTTGAGCCGCTTTCCAGATGATGAACACAGAATTGACAATCTGCTCAAATATCACGAAGTAGACACAGGATGGCCAATATTGCCTGTACCGAGGGACTGCCGCGAGCACAACACAAAACACGACGTTCGCGAGCAGCAGGAACGGCATGCCTATCGATGCGTAGTAGCTTGGAGACAGAAATACGGTCTCGTGCGATTGAATACTGACAACTGCCATTGCGGTGACGAACAACCCAAATATTGTGCCCCATACCACAAACGCTCGCAGGTAGGTGCGTGAAAAGTAACTGTGGGCCATGAACCCATTTTCCTGCTGCGGGGATGAGAACATGAGTCCGCGCCTTCCAAATAGACCGAACGAGCACAACCTGGTGCTTGATCGGTATGCACTGCGTACATTCACAAGCCAGCTGCAAATATTGAACGACAAAGACAGAGAAGACAGAGAATCAGACGGCTGTTGTACTTGATCGTAAATGGGAACGAACTTACCTTCGACTTGCCGAAGACGATGGAGCACTCGTGCTGGTACTGGAAAAGTCTTCATCAGTGTCAAGAAGACTTCGCTGCAACGACGAAGAATTCATCGTGCCGAGCAGTAAAAGGTTCAAAACGGAGCCAAAAACTTTTGATTGCCTGTTCTCTTTGGTTTGCAAGGACCTGACCGAGAGATGGCGAAAACGTCGCCGATCGCTGATCGGCGCCGAAAAAATGGCGTTTGTTTTCCCTGCACGTCCGAATCCCCGTCGCCGTCTTTGGACCCTGCGCTTGTGTGAATCGTGTCACCCGGATCTTTCAAAGCAACACACCACAACCGGCGTGCTTCAAGCCTCATGCCTCATGCCTCATGCCTCATGCCTCATGCCTTATGCCTTATGCCTTTATGCCTTTATGCCTTATGCCTTATGCCTTTTATGCCTTTTGCCTTATGCCTTATGTCTTATGTCTTTATGCCTGCAGTAATCAATCGTCGCTGCAAATATGGCCGTCGTTTTTCTGCGCAACGTTCCCCTCACTCTTCGGAGTGAGCGAGGTTCTGCGCACGGTACGCGTAGTAGTCTCGTGTTCATT